>JGI10211J14876_10000969_pt1 | contig 12466 bp, 24 predicted proteins | sample Etolagsediment_FD_14876 | JGI IMG/M metagenome (IMG submission 14876)
CAATCCGATGGAACATGTTAGATAAGGTTCCAATAACCATTAAAAACCCGCCGAGTCATCGGGAAAGAACATTTTTATAGTTTGTTGATTGTCTTAATTAGTCCCTCTTTGTTAAAGAAGGAAATTTTATCTACTCTATGCCAAACATCATACTTATCATAGTTTCTTAGTTCAATTATGCGTTGGCGATCCATCTCAAAAGCTTCGTCATCTACCCAATCAACACGAACGAAAGCCCATCCATCCTTAATCTTCTCTTCTACTACCTTTCCAAAGCGAAGACAATTATCTCCAAACTTAGTCCAAACAGTATTTCCAATCATTATTCCTCCTAGTAGAAATCTTGTTCTAATCTCTCTGCTGGAACCTTACGCCACAAAGCAACAATCTGATTGTTTTGATCCCCGCTCTGTGGGTAAATGAATCCTATACTATTATAACGTTCTTCTGCTAGTTGTGCAACCATTTCATATGTGTTTGGTTTGAGATGATGGAACTTAGGATTATCCACCATCAGAGTCTTGCCTGCGTGGCGCTCATTTGTGTAGTAGAGTCCATCCGAATCTGGTGTCTTGGTGCAGATGTGCCACTGATTGTATTGCTCTGAAGACGAGCACTTCTGTGCTTCTTGCATCTTCTCTGCAAACTCAGGTATGTTTGCTTCCATCCAATTCTGTTGTTCTTGCTTGGATGATAGTCCTGCTGGGTCATCTATAATTGGATAGAGTTGATTTGGTCTCAACCTAACACGATAGGGGACACCATCAATCCTTCCAATACCCGTGTCTTCTTGTCCGAGACGAGTAAAAAAGAAAACCCTAGGTCTGTCCCAACTTCTGTATTCTTGTTGGGTGTAGTTCTTTAGATTCCTTGCAGCAACATCAGGGTCTAGTTCTTCAATGTCTTCTGCTCCAGAAACATGATAAAGAATAATGTTGCCTTCTTCATCTTGTTCCAATGGAAACTCAGAAATAAAATTTTGTTCTGTCAAGAATCTTCTGAAGTTTTCAATTATTAATTTCATTAAAATAATCCTGCAAGCCATACTCATTTACTAACTTACGCAGACCTTCGTAATCGATTCCAAGGAATCTAGCTGCATCCACCTTAGATTGAGTAGCACTGATAGCAAATTTAATTATTGCTTCCTTAACTAGTCTATTAGTATTAGATAATAGATTAAAAGCATAAAGTTTATTATTAATGTGTCTTGCAGAAAGCTCTAACTTAACAGCAATCAAATCTTCTAAAGTCATACTATCAATGAATGTTAGATTACTTTCATTTAAAATATTATTATCTAATAACTTATTTACAACACTCTTGTATTTATATTTTGATCTTCTCTTCTTCATATAAAGATCATAACACAGAAATACTGGTTGTCAATTAGATTTCTAGATCCAATTGTTCTTCTTCGCCTTCTCCCCCAGCAGCAGGCTGTTCTTGCTTGGCTGTATCGTAAGCTTGATTGGTGGGCTCTTTGACGTTGGGTATGATCTCTCCCTCAAACTTGTCAAAGTAAAGTTTAAGGTTTGCGATCAGATAATCAAAGAAGATTTCTTGATCTTCAGGATTAGAGAGCATATCGTAAGCATCGATGATTTGAGATTCGATTTTCTTGAAAGTTGTATACGCCATGTTGCGACCTGTGGTATCTTTACCTTCGATACCGAAAGCATCCCTTGGATCTTCTTCTTCTTTCTCGTCCTCAGATGCTTTCTCTTTGTCACTACGGATATCAATGAACATATCATCTTCGCCATCATCATCGGAAATTTGAACATCAACCTCTTCTTCTAGACCAGCACTTTTAGGTTCCTGATCGGGAGCATCGTTGTTTAGATCAACGGGGGTAAGAGTCTGAACAGTAGCCTGAATGATGTGAGCACGATAAGAATCACGCTGCTCTTCAGAGGTTGTAAGAAGTTTATAGTCGTCCTCGATCTGTGGAACAATCTTCTTTAGAAGATCTTCAAGAACATTGATTCCAGTAGATTTATGTGGAGAAGGATCACTATCAGGTGTTGAAACTTCTTTAAGTTCATGCTTCAGAAATTCTCTAATGATCTGACGTAGTTGGCGTTCTTCAGAGACTTTATTTTTGTTTCTTTTCTTGACAAGAGAGATCAAATCTCTTACATTCTCTCTGAGCAAATCTTCTGGGGTCTTCATTTGACTATTCCTTCCTTCATAAGTAGTTTCAAAACTTCTTTGTATAAGTATAACTCATTGTACTCACTTTGTTTCTTCTTTCTTCTTTTTCTCATACCAAGCGGCGCTCCGTATCCTTGGATAGCACCACCAGCCATGGCAAACATCTCGTCTAGTGATTCAAGACCAAGCACAGATCTCACAGAATCGGTTCTGCCGTCTCCAAAAAACTCATCGGCGTTCTCACCCTGCTCTAACATTTTGCGAGCGTCAGTGGCACTGTACGGCTCCCCAGAGGGTCTGTTGGCTGGAACTACGGCTGTTTCTTCTGGAGGGAGCAAGTTCACACCTGATTTAACATACTTTGTAGCACCCTTCCAGCGTTTGAAATCGCCACCCTTTTGGCTAGCACCAAGAATCACATTTATTCCAGGCTCTAATGGACCTTCTTCATCGATGAAGTCATATGTTGCTGTAACTGGAGATGGCTTTGGAGAAACTTCAAGCTTTACATTCGGAAGTCCAGCATCATCAAGAAGCATTTCCCAGATTTCCATAGATTGCCTAGCTGTGATTGGTTTACCACCTACACCCCTGCTTGCTTTGAGTGGAGAAGAGATTAGAATAACTACTTCGTCTGCTTGCTGGGCATACTGGCGAACCATATCTAAATGCCCCAGATGTGGTGGTTTGAAAGCACCGGGCACAATAGCGATAGTGCGACCACCAACGGGGTCGCCATCTTCATCTTCCANCTCAAGCATGAGTTCGTCTATGCTGTTATAGAGTTTAGACATAAAAGTCTCCTACAGGTCTAAGTCTTCCTCAAGTATGGAGACTTTATTTTTTAAAATAGAATTTTCGTGCTTTAGTCTCTTGACTTTTAGTCTAGCTTCGGTTAAGTTATCTCTAATAGATGATAATCTGGCTTCTTCTGTCAAAGAACGAGCTTTAAGCTCCTTGAGTTCTGCTTCTATGTTCTCTAAAATGCTCTCAAGGTCTTTTCTAAGTTCTTTTCCATCAAGAAAATCATGCCATTTTGACATCATCAAGCCTCACTTGTACTCTTTTTAAAGCGAGTAGAACGTCGGCGCTTTGGTTTTGGTGCCTCTGTAACTGACTCTTCTTCAACAACTTCGGGTTCAGAAGAAATAACTTCTTCAATAACTTCCGGTTCCGGTTCTGTTGTTGGGGAAACAACTTCCAATTTTTCAATCATCTCAGAGTTAGAAACAACTGGCTCTGAACGCACCGTAGGCATATCAACTCTACCATTAGCTCTGCGTTGAACTAATAGTCTTTTCCATTTCTTACCCATTACTTGGTCTCCTTTTTGATCATTGCTTCTTTTACAAGTTTGCGGATTAGCTGACGAATCTGAGCTTCATCCATCTTGCCCTTGACATGTTTACGAAGCTGGGGTGGTACCTTAGACATATCTTTGTCGGACTTCTCTTCTTTTTCTTCGTTATCATCTTTGCCGGGCTTTTTATCGGCATAGTCTGGAACACCATCGCCATCTTCGTCTGGCTTTTTATCTTCACCCTCTTCCATTGGACGAGTTTTGGTAGAAGAACGACGATCATCGTTTTGTTCACGATCTGGGGTTAGTTCGCGGCTAGAAGAAGACTGACCTTCCTCAATCTCTTCTTCCTCTTCATTGAGTGCCTCTTCATCTTGAGACTCAGTAAGAAGATTAAATGAAAAGCCCCACTTCTCTGTTAGAAGAGTTGGTAGCTCTCTATTCTTCCAATCTTTAGTAGACATATTAGTTTTTGCTCCTTTCTGCAAAGATTCATTGTAAATAGTGCCCTTTATGCTATCCTCCCAATCTCGAAAGCACAAATTGCCTTGTTCATAAGCTTGCCTCTCCATTTCACGGAGATGTTCATCATTTTGGGCATAGCCTTCTCCCATTTCACCAACGTGGTCAAACTGACCATTACAGTTCTGTGTGTGATGCACTAACTCATGAGATAGAGAGCGCATAATATCTTTCGGGTGTCGCCCATTGATGTAAAGTGTAACTGACATCTGCTCTGGGTCGTAATAAGCAGTCTTGCCCAATGGATTTTGAGCATTCTCATGGTCATCTCGCAAGAACACCCTTGGCGGTTTGTTGAATCCCATTCTCTTTTGAGCAAATGGCATAAACTGTTTAAATAGGGGTTGCAGGATGTCTTTCATTTGAGAAATGTCTCACTTTGTTCTGGAGAGTACCAAATATATTCTAAGTAGTTACCAAATGGGTCTTTAACATATACACCAACAGTCCCATCACGATGTTGAACACGCTGTCCAAAGTCAGGTAGGTCTTCATAGTTCTCCACAAGGATTCCAATATGCTCATGTGGATAGAATTTCTCGTCTATAAGAGCTATGTTTGTGTTACCGACCTTCAAACGGATATATTTCTCGTCTCTGAAGGTGATTTCGGCATGAAGATGACCCAAATACCATGTTTCTGCTAGTTTTAGGTCAGAAACCTTTATTGCTATGTGGTCTATAATATCCATTTTATACCTCTTTTTCTTCTGCTGAAGACACTAATTTTAGGGAAAAAGTAAACAATTCTAATGGTATTTTAGGCTCTTTTATGGGTAAAACAGTGGTTACACATATCATTCTGTCAGAAAAAATGGTATTTTTTACCTCTAAAACGACTCCAAGATGCTGAATCCAGTCAGAATTATCAGAATTCCACTTAGACCAAGCAACAATATCGCCAACTTTGATGTTTTTTGCTGTTATTTCACCAAAAATATTTTTATTTTCCATTATTCATAGATAAATAGCAATAAAAATTGTATTATTTAGAATAAATGGGTACTTGTAGTCCAAAAAGACCCTAAAATACATCCTAAAGCAGTAATAACCGCTATTTCGTAGCCAAAGAAAGCATAAAATAGCCAGAATGCTACGAGAGTAAGTAAAATTTTCCAAATTTTGCCGAATGTAAACAACATTTTAGTTAAACCCTATCTCTTCTATCTCATCTGGGTGGATAGCAAGTAGATTATAGCCATCATATATCAAAATTCTGTCTTTTTCATCCATATCATAGCTGATTATGTAAACTTGGATGCCTCTATTAATTTTTATAAGTGTTTTTTTTGTTGGAGCCCACAGATAAAGGACACCCACACCTTTAATGATTGCAGGATTGATTATTTCTTTTGTTTTATCAATCTTTTTACCAGTTATTTGACGAATAACTTGTTCAATTCTGTCAACATCTAAATCATCCCACGCCATTTACACCTGCTTTATTTAAAATAACGATGTCTACCTTTTTATTTGCTCTAGAATAAGACATCTTCGTTAGTAAATAGCGATTATTAAGTTCTTCAAACACCTCTCCTTTGAAATCCAAGAAGAAATCTTTGCTGTAACTGAGCCATTGAACCACAAATGAGTTGCTTTTAGACTCTACAACGATACCTTTTTTTAAAAAAAACTTATCAACTGGGTGTCTTTGCCCTACATAATCACCAAGTTCTATCATGATGGCTCCTATGTTATTAATTTAACATGTTTTAAAATAATGTCAATCAATAAAGTTCATAGCAAATAAAACAACACCCATTCCAAATTGTACAACAGCAAAGATTGTTACTGCTTTTGTTTTAAAGTTATTCAAATCTTGAATATCTTGAACAAATTTAGATAATTGAGTTGGAGAAGCAACTTCATCGATTTTTTGTTTCCACTCACGAAGCTCTATTACCTTATCTTCTTTTGCTTTAATCTCAATTATATCTTGTTTAACTGATTGTAAATCTTTAGTAAGGAGTTCAACTCCTTGTGAAAGGGATTGTAATTGTGCTAATACTAGCTGATTGTAGTTTTGTTCAGGCATTGTAAAGCCCTCCATTACGAATTAACTAGTTAGGGCTTGTAACTACCGCCACGCTTTTGTCTTTTGCAATATTGTTTCTGGCTAAAACTTTTTGGACTAGAGCAGTTTATGCTTTTTTTATACTTTCTTGGCTTCTTCAAGCTGTTCAGGAGAATACCAGTTCTTTTTTTGCTTGATTCTCTTATTGAAAAATACATAGACTTGCTCTCTTCCTTCGGGTGAATCCATCTTTGATAGAAGTTCCATGGCTTCTTCGGGACTAATAAACATTCTATAGCCTACAGGTATGTCGTTTTGGGCAAATGATAGGAATCTGCGGAGGTCTTGGATTATTCTATCGCTATCGTCGCCGTCAATTATACGTTGTTTGACGACTTTCTTGGGAATTCCTCCTCTACCGGAGAGCACAGCATAGATTCCAGCTTGTAATTTCTGTAAATTCTGGTAGGTTGGGTTGGGAATCTTGAAATCCTTCTCTCCACCAGTGACATAAAGCCCTTCAATTCCGCCACCTAGAACAGATTGGACGTTTGGAGACAGGATAATTGCCTTGATACGCTCCGCAATCTCTTTTTTATCATGACTTCTAAGTTTTCCTTCTGCTCTCGAACGCAAACCAACCAACTCTTGACGCTGTTCGTCGGTTAGATCGAACTGATTGCGACGGATCTGACCCTTTGTCATAAAAGTATATTGGTCATTGGACAAAGATTTTGCCATTTCTGGTGTGAGCCGTCCAGAAAAATCCACAAAAATAGTGTTGTCAGTCAAATAATTGACGTAATCTGGACGATCATCTGGAGAAATCATCTCAAAAGTATATTTACCATCACCTTCGTGCCTTGCAAAAATAGATTTGAACGGCTCGCGCGCATATATAAAGTCTGGTTGCTGCTTATATTTGGTGTAGACATTGCCTCTATCTATAATGACGGATAGATTTTGTCCTGCTAGCTTCTCCGACACATCTAAAACAGATTCTTTGCCAAGAATTAGATCAATTAAGGCTACAATGTCAGCATTTCCAAGGTTTGCAATGCGTGGTGTGACTGCTTCTTCGAGCATTCCATTTTCAACTGCCGCCCTGAGCCTATCATTCGCAGTTTTACAAAGAATGCTACCCTTCAATCCAAGACGCTTCCAGTTTTGAAGCCAATAGTCTTCCAACTCTTGTGGGATGTAACCGCATCGGTTTTCTTCTCCGCTTGGTAAGGTCTCTTTGTTACCCGCTGTGCGGTCAAGAATTGTTAAATAAGCATCAAGTGCTCTNTTTCTATCTTCTTCTGACGCATTGTCCATTANCCACNCTAGCGCGCTCTCAAATNTATTAAAAATTTCAGGCGACACATTGGACGAATAGAGTTTTCCAAGCAGTCTCATAGCCTCTGCGGGGCTGTGAGCCACCTTTTTGCCTGTCTTGCGGTCAAAAACTCCACCGACATGCTTGAACGAGTGGTCTTTCGCCAAAAACATAGCCAAAAGTAGCTGAGTTCTGTGTAGCCCCTTCAAGAGTGGCTGAGATTCTGTGGGATCTGGCGAGAAGTAGGAGAACTTGAGCCAGTTTCGGTTTCCCATCATCCAATCTATCTGGACACCAACATCTTGTTGTTCGCCAGTCTCTGAGATTTGAGGAAATAGAGAGAACATTTGACCGGGACGAACTTTCTTTAGGTCTGTCTTGATTATCTGCGAGTTCTCGCCAATGTATTTTGCTATCTCATACAAGAATGCACGAAGCTCCACCTCTGCTGGCTTGGCTATTCTAGCGCGCTTGACCATCTTCTCATAGGTTGCACGCCATGCGGCAGGGTCAAGGTTCCAACTTTGCAAGTCTTCGTCGGTCACCTTGCCTTGTGGGAACATTTCCTCAACATCAACAGCTAAATCAATGTCGCCAGACTTGGCTTTCTTACCGACAGAGCCTAATGGAGTAAAGTTGGAAAACTTAGATGTGTGCTGTGGGAAGAGTCGCGATAACTCTTCATAGTATTGTTCTAGTGTGGGCTGGATAGACGCAAGCGGAATAGGTCCAACGGCTTCACCCTTGAAAACGTTGCCTCCTTCTGCAAGGAACCTATACCAGTTTTCCATCAAAAGTTTCACCTGTATTCCTCGGCTAATCCTTCGGCAAGCAATCGCTCATTGATGCTCTCGCCGTCAACGTAAATAGTCCCCAAACACCTTCCATACTTTCCTACGCCATGAGATTTCAAAACAAACTTATGCCCGCATTCGTCCATAATCGCCTGTAGAAAAGCCTTGGTTTTTAAGCCAGCCTGCTTTTCCTCTAAGTTTTTTGTACGGGTCTCCGGGGCATCTATGCCCTCTAAACGCACCCTGCACTCTATCCACACAGAGAAACCTAGGTCTACTCTCGCATCGATGGTATCTCCATCAATAACTCTAGTACAAATCGCATTATACTCGAACAATATTCAGTCCCTTCTTTACGATTGCTTCCAAGACTATTGATTGTTTAAGATCCTGTAACTCTTCTAAAGTTACCCACTTGTAATCGTCGTGTTCGACTTCGCCAGTCTCGGGATTTTCCTCCAGTCTCACTACTCCGTCCCAATCTCTTGTTACAAAGAAGTGTTTGAAGATGCTTTCCATGTTTAGGGTTTCTATTTTTTGTAAGTTTCTCACAGTCAAGCCGCTCTCTTCTCTTGCCTCTCTCTCAGCACCTTCAATTGGTTTTTCATCGCCATCTAGGTGACCACCCGGAAGATCCCACCAACCGGGTTTCCAATCGTCTGTGGCTGATCTTTTGAGAATAAGTACCCTATCTTTGTTATCAACAATGACACAAGAGCCAACTTCTCTTTTGTTACGTTTTGTCGCGAATTCTCTCCATTCATTCATTATTTGTTTCATGTCTTGAACCTACCAAGATCAACAATAACTATTTCTTTTGTCTTAGGGCGCATCATGACATTGCCTGAGTGAACATCAAAAGGCTTCAAGCCTTCCATTCCAAGTGCCTTCATTGCTTTGCGAATGCTTATTGATTCTGGGAATGACTTTTCTATCTCTCCCTCTTGACCATAAAACTGATCCATGCCTCGTAGAGCAGAATATGGTGCTGCCGCGCCTTGGACAGCGCCTGAGACAACAGAACGAGAATAAGCCTTGTAGAAAATCTCCATTAGAATCTTCTTTATGTTTTGCTCGTAATCTACAACTAGACTCTTTTCATCTTCGTTGGGAGCAATCTCAACCATTTTCTCGTAAGTGAGTTTCATGAAGAGAGTAGCCAAAAAAAGTGATTGCTTGCTTTTGAAAACTTTATCCCACCCAGGAGGTTCTTGAATAGAAATTTTAAGATTTTTAAAATTACTTATAATTTGTGGAACCAATTCAAGTTCAGCATCCACAGAAAGATGCGGAGTCCAAGCATTTGAATCTTCCAAAAAAGCAAAAGCCATGGATACCATTCCTTCTATTAATTTATCATTTTTAAAAATACGTTCGTCTCGACTTTTTACAGCTTCTGGGCTACTAGTAAATCTTGATGTTGGAAACAGCCCCAAGGCTACTTCTTTTGGAAGCTGCTCTAACTGCTCCATTACAATAACTGCTGTCGGTATTTTGTGCCCATCCAAAGGCTGCCCATCAGCAGGAACTTGTTCTATTTTAGAAGAATAAACAACAGGAAAATGTTTAGCAAACTCACCAAGTTTATCTCTTTTTAATTTTATTATTTTATAATTTTTAGCTTCTCTGTTCATATCGCCTTTAGTAGTTTGTCGTACAAACTTTACAGCGACTTTTTGTCCAGTTTTTTTGTTGGTGGCTCCAACAACGATACCATCCAAACCTTTACCAAGCTCTTTGTCTGGATAGAAGCCTTTATCCAGCAAATAAGCGCCCACCCCTGTTGCTGAGGAAATATCAGGCTCTTCTTTTGGCTCGGATTTTTCAGAACTTTTTGGCAAGTTTATTATCTGTTGGTTTTGCCTAGTAGAGCCGTTATCTAAATTAAATGTAGGCTCACTTTCTGATAAGAATTGATTCCAAAATTTTTGATACATTATTTAATATCCATTATTATAAAATACAACGAAAAACATGCAACATTAAATAGTGTAAGAAGTTGTAAATCATTTTGGTATGTTAAAGCAGCAAAAAGAAAAAGCCCAATGTTTATCGCTACACATGTTAGTGAAATAGAAGCGATAAAGCTATTGGACTTGTTCATATACAAACCCTCTATAATAAATAGAAGATTATATATCTATATTTGAAATTATTTTTATTTCTCTAGGCGAAAACCAGCGCACTCTGTGTGATTTAAACATATAGGCTTCAATAAATAAAATTCCATCTGTTTCATTTGGCGTTTTAATGATGAGTCCAAGATCTCCAATTTTACATTCAACATCATCCATGTTTATGGAAGTTTTATTTATTACTCTTATCAGATCGCCTACCCTGTGGGCTGTGTGCCAACCAAATTTTGAATCCACTCTTCTGCCTCCATAGAAGTATCAAAATTTTGTGATAGTTTTCCAAGAAAATTTAGTGTAGCAGATTCTGCGACACACCAAGCCCATTTCCAATCAGTATTCTCATTTAGCATCAAACACCCTTCAGTATTTTTTTTCATATATTTTGGAAATTTGTTTTTTGCGAGCTTGCTTAGAACTTTAATCTTATTTTCTTCAAACTTTTGATTTACTTCTTCTTTTTGTTCTGCTTTTCGTTCTTGTGGAGATTCTGTGTTTAAAATAATCCAATCAAATTTTTGCATTTTTGGTTCAAGAGTCGGCAGAATACTGTTATAAAAATGTGAAGAATCGTCTGACTCAAATGTCATAAGCGGATTCTTAGCTCTTTTGCCATTAGCAAAGACCTTGTATGCGTTCCAAGTTGGCATCTTATTCTCCTTGGTTGATGCTATAAAGTTTCACTATCCCTATTACAATTGACATTATTAAACCTTCTTCTTCGATGTAATCGAGGTTATTATAATCATTGTCTTTGTCTTGAGAAATCCACACAACCCACCAAACATAAATGTCATCTTCTATTATATCGATTCTTCTTTCTCTTTTTCTTAAGAAGCCTCGTGATTTGGTGCGGACATCATAAATCAAATCTCCCACTTGCAATATAACATGCTCAGCTTCTTCGCGCAAGTGATCAAGATTCGTCAACACTTATTACCTCCCAAACAGAACTATTCAGGAGACCAATAATAGATTCCTCAATATAAGGAGTATTTCTATTATGACAATCAGTCGCGGGTCCAGTCCAAATTAACTCCCAAATCCAAAGTGAATCTTCATTATCTGTTGAATCGAATAAATTAACTCTTTGAACGAGAAGCGCTAAATCGCCTGTTTGGACATCACGAATAAGTGTTCCAATTTTGAGATCTTCAGTCTTGAGTTTCTTTTGTGGCATTACTGTAAGTAGTTTTGCCATTATTGATAAGCAGCCACTCATCGTGTGACTTGATACAGGCAGCCGCAAATTCACGCATTTTGTATGTATCAATATCAGAAGTAGCCTTAATAACACATACGCTACCGGGCATGTAGATTGCTTTTCCTGATGATACTATTGATTCTACTTGAACTCTTTCAACTTCTTGGTTGATGTTATCGAGTTTGTAATGAAGTGAGTATACAGACAAACAGGCACTTACCATAAACAAGCCTATAATAATTTTATCTTTCATTTTTACTCCTATTTATTGTACAACTTCAAGTAAGTCAGTTTTTACTGAACTTATCTTACGAATCTTTAGCCAATAGACTATCGAATCTTCTTTTCCAATTCTGGTTATAATCCCCAAATCTCCATCACTAAGTCCTTGAGAATATAACCAGATTGGATACCTTGCTTTAAGTCTAACTAGATCGCCCTCATTCATAACACCTTGTATTGACCAGTGTTTTTTCTAGTAAACCATCTTTTGAGCATTGTATTGAAACAATATACTTTCATAAAGTCAGTTTTCTGATCAATCTCTATAACTAGTGCCAAAATCTTACGACCATAAGCTGGCTTATAATAATAAACCCAGTCCCCCTCTTCGGCTTGGGGGAACTGGGCTGACCAAGGGTCGTCTTTGGGATCCGTCATATAGATAATATAACGTTAGAGTTTGATCCTGTCAATGATGTAGGGGTGCTCTAATGACAAGTCCTTGTAAAGCTTCTTCATAATCTTCTTGACGATCTCGCCCATTTGGTCCTTGGTGTTTTTCGCTCTTGAATGCTTCTGGACTTCTTTCTCAATCATCTTCTTAATTTCTGACTTGTCCTCAGAAGATAGCTTCTCAACAATCAACTTAACACGACGAGCACGATGCTCTGTAAAGTAGTCCTTGGAAGCAGTGGCTTGTGGGTCAAAACGATCAAGAATGTAATCAACTGCTTTTTGCTTTGAGAAATCATCAGAAAGGTAAAGCATAATAGAGTCGTAAAGGTTGTTGAACTTACCAGA
>JGI10211J14876_10000970_pt1 | contig 12465 bp, 10 predicted proteins | sample Etolagsediment_FD_14876 | JGI IMG/M metagenome (IMG submission 14876)
AACAGCAGCCCCCTTGAACTCTTTGAGGAAGGAACCAGGTTGGCTCTTGTGTTGTATGGAAATGATGGGCAGATAAAGGATATTAGTTCTGTTTTAGAGAAGTTATCATATAAACCTATTGCAGCCCCATCAATACAAGATGCGATGGGGAAACTCCGCCTTCATCACTTTGATCTGATTATCCTTTCTGATGGTTTTGGTGGACAGAGCATTGAAGGTAGCCCGGTAACTCATTATCTGAATCATCTTTCTATGAGCATAAGAAGAAAGGTCTTTCTGGCTCTGGTAAGCGACAAATTCAAGACTATGGATAATATGATGGCCTTTACATTAAGCGCTAATCTTGTAATACACCCTGCTGATCTTTCCAAGTTACGCCTTATACTCACCAAGACCATTCCTGATCATGAAAAGTTCTATAAGATATTTACGGATACCCTTAGAGAAGCAGGGAAGGAATAATAAATCAACACCCAGAGGACATGGTTTTTTAAGGACGCAATAAAAAAGAGACGTTTAACCCTTCCTGTATGAAACCCTGTTCACAATGCTGTAGACAATAGGAATAATAAATAAGGTAAGAAAGGTAGAAAACAGCAACCCCGAAGCTACCGCTACAGCCATGGGTGATCTCAGTTCAGCTCCTTCCGTATGGCTTAAGGCCATTGGAAGCATTCCAAGGATGGTGGTAATGGCAGTGACCAGAATAGGGCGAACCCTCACTGATGCCCCTTCCACAATAGCTGCTCCAAATTCAATCCCGCTCTTTTTTAATCTATTGATATAGTCTATCATAACAATAGCATTATTTACCACTATGCCTGTAAGAATCAAAACCCCCATAAGAGCTGGCACAGATAATGTCTTTCCAAACCAATACAGGCCAAACACCACACCGATAAATGCCAAGGGAACAGTAAACATAATGACAAAGGGCGTCACAAGCGATTCAAATTGGGCTGCCATAATCATATAGACCAGCAAAATAGCGATAAGCAACGACCATGACAGGGAAGAGAATGCCTCCTGCATATCCTGATAGCGTCCTCCAAATTTTACAAAATATCCCTCGGGAACCTGTATTGTGGCCACCTTCTCCTTGATGTCTTTTACAATGCTGCTCAAATCTCTTCCGAAATAATTTCCCTTTACCGTAACCTTTCTCTCTTGATCCTCCCTGGTTATCTCAACCGGTCCCTTTCCATACCCAATCTCTGCCACCTGATAAAGGGGTATCTGAGGACCTAAGGGAGAGGAGATGCTAATATTGCGTATGTCGCTCACAGAGTCTCGGTCAAGATCCTGAAGCCGTACCCTGAGATCATATTCGTCACCTGCTATCCGATATTGACTGGCCACTATTCCAAGAAATGCCTCTTTTACCGTCCTGCCTATCCTGCCAACCGTGAGCCCTAATCGCGCCGCCTTTTCTCTATCTACCTTTATCTGAATTTCTGGCTTGACAGACTTAAGGCTCAGCTCAATATCTTTGAATCCAGGGATATCCCTGCAGTTTTTTGCAATGGATGTACTAATTTCCTTAAGGATTGAAAGATCCTTACCAAAGACCTTAATCTCGATCGGTGACTCTCCTCCACCGCCCATCATAATCTCACCGATATCGATAAAATTGAATTCGGCATCCCGTACTTTTGGAAGTCTCCCGCGTATTGCATCTGTTATTTCATCTGATGATCGAACCCTTTCCTCTTTATCAACGAGTTTCACCATTATCTGGGCCTCACTCACATCTGCTGCCCCCATACCCCATGCAAGATCCATCTTGGTCGTCTCAGAAAGGCCAATAAATGGTGTGATGTACAGGGTCTCAGGTTGGGCAAGCACGTCATCTTCAATCTGGTTGATTACCCTGTTGGTTTCCTCCAGGTTGGTACCTACCGGCATCTTTGCCATCATGGATAATATTGGCATATCCTGCTTTGGCATAAATTCCATACCTAACCGCGGGACCATAGAGATTGTTCCGGCAATGAGGAGAGCCGTGGCACCGAGGACTAGTATTCTGTGCCTGAGGGCAAAAACAAGGGATTTTTGGTACATATTCCTGATAGGCGAAAACCTGCTCCTCACAGGGCCTTGTCCTTTCGTATCTTTTGACTTTCCTCTCAAGATACTGGAAGCAACCATGGGCACTATGGTAAGGGACACGAATAACGAGGCGAGGAGTGCTAGGCATACGGTTATCGCTAATGGGCGCGAGAGCTTTCCTGCTATCCCTGATGTCAACACCATGGGTAAAAAAACGGCCATCGTTGTCAATGTTGATGCCGTTATGGCCATTCCAACCTCTGTTGCCCCGGCCTTTGCAGCCTCAGCCCTGCTTTCGCCTAACTCATCTAAGTGCCGAAAGGTGTTCTCTATGACCACCACCGCATTATCAACCAGCATACCAATCCCAAGGGCGAGACCACCGAGTGTCATAATATTAAAGGTATAATCCAGGGCATAAATACCCATAAAGGTAGTAACCACGGAGAGAGGTATAGCCAGGGATATAATCAAGGTCGGCCTCCAATTACCAAGAAAAAGAAGGATAACCATAATGGCCAGGATAGCCCCCTCAATTGCATTGAAATTTGTTCTCTTCACCACCTTCTTGATAATCCTGGAATGATCGATTACCACATGAAATTGAACCCCTTCTGGAATCTCCGCCCTCATCTCTCCGATGGCGTTTTTTACTCGGTCGATAACCTTTACGGTATTTGCGCCTGACTGTTTAAGAACCATCATCACTAACGAATCTTTCTTGTTGGTCCTGGAATAGTTTCTGATCTCTTTATGTGTATCCTTGACCGTTGCGATATCTTTAATATATATGGGCGTGCCACCTTTGATAGCAACAATAGTATTAGAGATGGGCGCAAGGGACTTATACTCACCCAGGGTTCTTACCAGATACTCGGTATAACCCTTGCTCACATGACCTGCTGATACATTCAGATTCTCTCTTTTCAGTGTCTCGATAACCTGACCAATAGAAAGATTATAGGCGCTCAGTCTATCCCTATCAACAAGCACATTTATCTCTCTTTCCAGCCCTCCTGAGATCCAACAGCTTGCTACCCCATCCAACCTCTCAATCCTGGTCTTAATATTATCTTTCACATATTGCCTGAGTTTGATTGTATTCTCCATTCCGGTGATACCGCAAAAAAGGATGGGCATGTCAGACATATTAAATTTAACCACCATGGGGCTGTCTGCATCCTCAGGAATAAGGTCCGCTAACCATGAGATCTTGTCCCGAACATCCTGGGCTGCAAAGTCAAGCAAGGTGCCCCATTCAAACTCTACCATCACCACAGATACGCCTTCCTTGGATATTGACTTGACAGTGCTCACCCGCTTGACCGTGCTGATCGCCTCTTCTATGGGTCGGGTGACCAGGTTTTCAATATCTTCGCTCGCTACGCCTTCATAGGTGGTAATAACAGATACAAAGGGATATTCCAGATCAGGCATCATATCGATACCAATCCTGGTAAAGGAAATGATGCCAAACAGGCACACAATCAGCGTCAACATAAGAACAGTAATCTTTCGATTCACAGAAAATGCTGGAATATTCATCTATTCCCTCTCGACTCGTACCGTTGTATTATCCGCCATTCCATAGTGCCCTTCAATAATAACCTCCTCTCCCTCTTTCAAGCCATCCATCACCTCAACCTCTCGTTCATTGGTAATGCCTGCCGTAACTGCCCGTAACCTCACGGTAGCACCTTCAATCACAAAGACAACGGCCCTGTCTTCCCTTTTCATTACTGATTTAAATGGCACAATAAGGGCACCTTTATGTATCGTAGAATAAATTGTTACCCTGGCAAACATTCCGGGCTTTAATCTATGGTCCTTATTAGAAATTTCAACCTTTACCGTAAATGCCCTGCTCACAGGGTCTACCATAGGATTTATCGTCGAAACCGTACCTTTGAAAATACTATCCGGGTAGGTATCGACCGTAATATCGACAGGGTTGCCAATGTGTATACGAGCTATATGGACCTCGGGCAGGCCAATCTCTGTCTTTACCTTGTCGATATTCATCATTAAAAAAAGAGGGCTTGGGGGCATCGTGGAAACAAACTCTCCCTGATTAATGAATCGTTTCACTATCAGGCCGGAAAATGGGGCAATAATTACTGTATCACTGAGCTTTTGTTCTGCCATTGCCAGGTTTTCCCTGCTGCTTAAAATCTGGGCCCTGATTACTTCCATCCCGGTCAGAGCCATTGAATAGGCTGTGTCAATGTCGTCGTATTTCTGCTGAGAAATCACATTTTTTGTTAATAAGTGGGCCAGCCGTTCCTTTTCTTTTTTTAGATTTTCTCCCTTGACTTCTGCCTCTTTTAGCTGCGCCTCTGCTACCCTGACTGCTGCCTGACCCTGGCGTACAGCAATGAGCAAATTTTTTTGGTCCAACTGGACTAAGGGCTGGCCCTTTTGTACCGTATCCCCTTCATCCACATACACTATCTCTATGGTTCCGGATATTTTTGGCCCAATCTTTGATTCATATTCAGGAAATATCGTGCCGGTAGCCACAAGGGGAACAGAGATATCGCCCCTCTTGACTTTGACAACCTTTACTGTTGGTAGCTCGACTATTTTACTGCCAGGAGGGGTAATTTTCTCTTCAGAATCGGAATTCTGACAAGCACACATCAAAAGAGCTAACCCAAGCACTATCCAAATAAAAACCGAACGCTTAAAGACCATATCTCGCTCCATACCTGGAAGAAATTGTTAATAACCATAATAGGTTATGGTAAGTATTTGTTATGCTCTCTGTCAAGATATTTAGAGAGCCCCGATCTTTGAAGATGTATGATTTACTAATATAAATACGTGTATTAAAGAAAATGGTAGATTGTTATATTCCAGGCTGGAAAAAATACTCATTATCTTTTACCGATAGGACTGATTGTTTTCGTGTGTCTTGAAAGATTGTCTATCTCTTTTTCTCCCATATCTTTTGGATGACATTTTTTGTGAAATAGGATAGATTACTTTATCCAGTTAACATATGCGTGTTCAATGCGAATTGCATAGCACTTTCTGCGCATCACATCACGAACCTGATCCAGTAGCATCATATCACAAAATCTCTTTCAGTATTTTACAATTTGAATGCTAAATTTACGTTACTACTCCCGTTCAAAGTTCACAGTTGCACGCCTGCCTGTCCCGATATAATCGGGGCGGAAATCAGGGGACCATACTTATTTCTTAACATAGTAATAACGTTGTTTCTGAATCAACTTTGTGAATAGGGGGAAAAGATTATAAGTTAAGGGGTCACCATGAAACTTATTTTTCGAGTATGCACAATCATTTTCATCGTATTGATTATGACCAGCATCACGTATGCAAATAAAGACCAGAAAGGAAGCAGTGACTACCCACTGATATCCAGGATGCCGGGCTTCTGGATTGCTGCCTATCAAGAGAGCGAGTACGATTCGCATACATTTCGCGATAGTGCCAATAATAAAATTATCATTGAGGGGCATAAGTATTTTATCGAGTACCGTCTGAAAAAAGGAGGTAAAGAACCGGGTCGTCTGATGATACTCGATAATCATGAAAATGCCTTGAAAAAGATAGATGCTGAAATTTTAAAGAGGACGAAAAAGGACTTCTACTGCAAAGTCACAAAAGAGGGCAAAGAGATCTTTATCCAAGTGCATGCTTTGGACCGCCTCTACCGTTTGACCATTGTGGAACGTGAGCAGATGGAGCAGAAAGTTACCGTAAATCCGGATGCATTATTTAAAGATATTACGACCACCGGGCATGCCGCGGTCTATGGTATCTATTTTGATCATGACAGCGCCACCATCACACAGGAATCAAAACCCAGTCTTAAAGCCATAGCGGATATGCTCAAAGCCAACAAGTCACTTAAGCTATATGTGGTGGGCCATACAGACATGACCGGCGGGTTTGAATACAATGTGGGGCTCTCATTAAAAAGAGCTCATGCGGTCGTCAAGGCGTTGGTGAACGACTATGGAATTGCTGCCGAACGGCTGGCAGGAAAGGGGGCTGGTCCGCTCTGTCCCATCGGCTCAAACAAGAATGACAATGGAAAAAAACTCAACCGCAGGGTCGAGCTGGTGGAGATGTAAGTTTGAGATGAGAGAAAAATCTTTAAGTAAACATAAATGCACCTTACCTCTATCCCGCTTTCGCCCTTCGACAATGTCAGGACTTTCAGCTCCATAGAGACAGGTGATCTCCAATGAGTTGGCACAATGTTATGAGTATATTAAAAACATATTTCACTGTTATAATGCTATTTTGTTTATTTGTATTTTATGGATGTGGCATTCAATCTCTCCGTTCTAAAGTACACTTTCCAGAGTATCTTCCTGAAAGTCTCGTAATAACCAATTATCAAGCTGCTGACATTGTGGCTGCTATTTTGATCGATACAATAGAACTCAATTCAAAGGAATCGATTTATAGTGATAGCGGAGCAATAGGTTATGCAACGTTTGTTTACAAAGGAAATGTTTTTTATACATATAAGGGAATGTTAGAAAAAGAAACCATCTGTTTCAAACACCTTCAGGAGTATGATAAAGGCTTAGTCCAGAAAGTGAATAAACAAAGGCCTTCCAAGATTGTTTTTCTTAAAATAGACAAGATAAAGAGAGAATATGTAGTCCCACAATTTGCGGTATTCTCATATACAGAAGAGCTGCACGAAGCCTTAATCAAATATAGTAAAAATAAATAAGTAATGGAAAAGTCCACATTGGACTGGAGAAGGATACGCTATCCTATTACGTCAGCTAACAGTAACGGCCAAGGGGTCTTATTCCGCAGGAGTGGCGTAATTCATTAAAGGGGGGTAATATGTTTCCTAATAGCAATGAGATACAAAAGGCACGAAAGGATTACAATTGGCAGATGTACCAAAGCGGTATCAACACTTTTCGTGCAATTGGGGAGGTTGAGGCTAATGCACTGAAAGATGGTGTGCTTGCCAAGAAATATAAAGAACTGATAGCTTTGGGGATCAGTATCAGCAATAAATGCTACGGATGAATTGAGTTTCATGTCAGCAGTGCTGTTGACATAGGCACAAGTCGTGAGGAGATTCTGGAAGCTACCGCTGTTGCATTAGCCCTGAGTGGCGGCATGGCAGACTGGCCAGCACGATTTGTTTTTAAGGTCCTTGAAGAATTGGAAACAGAGAAAACAAGACAAAAAAAGGTCTGATAAATGTTGATATTGAGATAGTGTCGAATTAAGAAATAACAACAAACAGACACTGTTCATGCTCCATCAACCAACCGACAAATAATAACACGAGGCCCGAGATGAAAGACAAATCACATCTTTTCATATTATGGACAAATGATAATCCAATTACGGCAGAAAAAATGGTTTTTATGTATGGTATTAATTCTTTACTCAAGGGCTGGTGGGAGCACGTAACGCTTATCGTTTGGGGTGCTCCTGCCAAATTGGTGAGTGAGAACATTACTATTCAGGAAAAAATTAAGGAAGCATTGAATGCAGGTGTCCACATAACAGCCTGTAAGGCCTGTGCAGACCAATTAGGTGTCACAGGCATATTAGAAAAAATGAATATCGAGGTTAAATATTGGGGGGAACCACTTACTGAAATATTAAAGAAAGAGGCCACGCTTTTAACCATATAAAAGCACAAGGTCTTACAACAGCATAAAGGTTGACCGAAGAGGCAGCGCGTTTTATCCACGATGATACATTGTGAGGCCATGTGACAGCATGCTGAGTCCAGCCAGCCCTCACACAATTCATGCCATATTAAAAAAAAGGAGGGAGGGATTATTTGCTATGAAAAGCTCTATTGAGATAGATACAAATCAATCCATTGCGAGAGTAACGCTTCATGGCGAGCTTATTATAGATGAATTTCTTGCTTTATATGAAGAATTGTTGCTTCATCCTCAGTTTCTTCCCACGATGTCAGTGATTTGGGATGCACGGGATGCCTCCGCTGTAAAATTTACCTCATCAGATTTACAAAGGATAGGAAATTTTGTTCGAGAGAAAACCATTGAGAGGGGTGAGGGGAAAGCAGCCTGGGTAGTTTCCGCTGATTTTGAGTATGGCATGGGAAGAATGTACCAATTGATGACTGAAGGGGATATTCCCGTTACATTTATGGTGTTTCGTTCCATTGAAGAAGCCAATCAATGGGCAATGGAATAGTAAAAAACTTTTTGAATCGGGCTGACCTGGCTCTGCATATACCTTCGCTGAAGCTTGGGCAGCACAAGCACAGATCTGCCCTCCCCAGAGATGAAAGGGAGTACCGCTGAACTTTTAGCCTACGGCACAGCCGTAAAACTTAGCAAATAAATCATTCGGTAACAAATGGTATCCTTCTTAAAATAGAGGGATAATTGAGTAGTGTTTAAGGCAATAATACCATTGCAACAAAGGCTTATTATCTGAGGAGGACATGCAAAATGAACTGGAATACCATCTACTCCACCCGAATCAATTCAATGGGACATTCAGATGTCGTTGGAATTTTGAAACTGGCTGAACGACCTGAGATTATCTCTTTCGCAGGTGGGCTTCCCGACCCGGCAACCTTTCTTTTGGAAGAAATCAAAGAAACTTACGAAGGGGTTTTTTCACAAAAAGGACACGTTGCATTGAATTATGGACCGACAGCAGGCATTACCCCTTTTAGGGAATGGCTGGCAGAATATATGACACAGTCAGGCAGAGACTCGAAAGTAGAAGAATGCCTGGTAACAACAGGCGCCATTGCAGCCTTAGACCTCATTTGCAAAGTTTTGCTGGATCCTGGCGATGTTGTGATTGTGGGCGAACCATCTTACGTAGCTGCCCTCCACGTCATTAAAAGCTATCAGGGTCGTTGTGCCGGTGTTCCGCTAGATGATGGAGGAATACAACCAGATGCGCTGAAATCGAAACTTGAAGACTTACAGCAACAATCATTGCATCCCAAATTTATTTACCTCGTCCCTTCATTCCAAAATCCAACCGGTGTTACACTTTCTGAAACGCGTAGAAAAAAAATCATAGAACTCTCTGTTACGCATAATGTGCCAGTTATAGAAGATGCGGCATACCATGATCTGCGATTTGAGGGTTCAGCTCCACCATTGCTCGCATCCCTTAACACACAGAACGTTATACATATCAATACCCTCTCAAAAATCTTCACCCCGGGCGTGCGCATAGGTTGGGTGACTGCTTCGCACAAATTGATCGAGACGTTAACCTTAGCCAAGCAAGGGCAAGATCAATGTTCCACAACTATTGGACAATATGTCGCCCTTGCCTTTGCTAAAAACAATTTGATTGAGCAGCAGACATCCAAGGCCATTGAAATATATCGCCGGAAAAGAGACGCCATGTTATCGGCCTTAGCAGAATACTTCCCTCAAAGTACCCACTGGACGAAACCGCAAGGAGGTTTTTATACGTGGGTTACTGTACCAAAGGAAATTGACACTGAAGCGCTTTTACCAAAAGCAATAAAGGATGCCTCAGTTGCATATGTTGCTGGCCCTGCCTTTTATCACAATCGCAGTGGAAAAAACCACATGCGGCTATGCTACAGTTACATACCTGAATTAAACATTGAGGAAGGTATACGCAGGCTTGCTCATGTTTTGTCTTCCTCGGTGATCTGATCCATGGAACAAGATCGGGATTGCATTACACTATCAAAGATCCTTCAGTTTGCTGACTTGCGGGATCAAGAGGTTCTTGAGATAGGGTGTGGAGATGGGCGAATCACAACACAGCTGGTTGGCAAAGTAAAAAGGCTTGTGGCAATTGATCCAGATCCAGCCATCATTGCCGAGGCCAAAGAAAACATGGAGGGTGTTGACTTACATATCGGGTCTGGAGAGTGTTTGGAATTCCCAAGTGAGTCTTTTGACGTAATTTTGTTTACCCTTTCACTGCATCACCAGGACAGCAGCCTGGCTCTAAGAGAAGCCAAAAGGGTACTCAGAGATCATGGACGGGTAGTGATCTTGGAGCCAGCAAATGATGGGGAAATTGAACAGATATGTAACTTCTTCCACAATGAAGCTCAATTGCTTCATGATGCTTTTTGCGCAATCGAGACAAGTGATTTCGAGATTGAGCGCTCCGAGGTATTTTACACCTATTGGGAATTCGAAAATGAACATGAACTATACGAATGGCTTTTCACATACTACCAAAAGCCTTCTGACAATAACCTTGTTGTACTGATAGGGAAATTTCTGGGTGACAAAGTAAAGTCTCTCCCCATCATATTACAGGATAAGATTATAATTGTTTCTCTTCAAAAGCATTGTGCTCAAGGCTAAAGATTTTACTTTTTTTACTGATGCGAAATGAAAACCAAAAAAGACCAATGACGCCTAAGCTACACGCCGTTTTACCACGTCATTTTGTACAGGCGAGACAGCTGAAAAAAAGTCGGTATGTTATATTTGAATATCAAAGCAATGCAGGGCAAACTTTATGAATGAACCAACGATCAAGGAAATCAGAGAGGCGTCTCATCGAATCAGGCCCTTTATTCATCATACTCCTGTTCTCACCTGTAGCGCCATAAACAGAATGTGTGAAGCGGAGTTATTTTTTAAGTGTGAAAACTTCCAGAAGGTAGGCGCTTTCAAAATCCGAGGGGCAATAAACGCTGTGTTTATTTTAGAAAACCAAGAAGCTGCAAAAGGTGTAGCCACGCATTCATCTGGGAATCACGCTGCTGCGGTGGCTCTTGCTGCCCACCTGCGAGGCAGTAAGGCATATGTTGTAATGCCAGAGAATGCTCCTCATATAAAACGAGCTGCGGTGGCTGACTATGGAGCAGAGATTATTCTCTGCCAACCGACGCTCAAGGCTCGGGAGGAGCGTCTTGCTGAAGTAATTGATCATACCGGTGCCGTATTTATTCATCCTTACAATGATTATCGGGTTATCGCAGGTCAGGGGACCGCAGCTTTAGAACTCTGCGAGGAAATTCCGAATCTTGATATAGTGATGACACCAGTGGGGGGAGGTGGTTTGCTAAGCGGAACTGCGATTACCGTTTCCGCCATTTCACCAAAGACTCAAATTATCGCTGCAGAGCCTGAAAGGGCAGACGATGCATATCGTTCTTTTCATGCTGGAAGGATTATTCCCTCGGTTAATCCCGATACTATTGCAGACGGACTCCTCACATCTCTTGGTAGTCTCACCTTTCCTATTATCAGACACTACGTCAACGATATTGTTACCGTGACAGAAAATGCAATAGTACATGCCATGCGCACCATCTGGGAGAGGATGAAAATAATCGTGGAACCTTCAGCCGCAGTACCGCTGGGGGCGATATTGGCTAATCGGATACCGGTCTCGGGAAAGAGAATAGGGATTATCCTCTCAGGAGGAAATGTTGACTTAGCAAAACTTCCATGGAATGATTGAGCAAAATCATGGGATGAATCAGGCATCTTGCCTCACTGCAAATTGCATGGTATGTATTACATGAAATGGCCCAGCACCGCATACACCATATAATGAATAAGGGAACACAAAATGCCGGTTAAAAAGATTGCTGTGATTGGAGCAGGCAATGGCGGGCACGCCATGGCAGCCCATAAAACTCTTGATGGGTTTGAGGTGAGTCTGTTTGAACTTCCGCGTTTTGCAAACAACATTGGCAACGTTCTCGATACAGGCCATATTACCATCGAGTGGCCAGAGCGAAAGGAAACCGTCACGGTTCACCATGTGACAACCGACATTGCCACTGCACTCAGGGGTGCTGAAATCGTCTTTGTTGTCGCCCCTGCCTTTGGTCACAAAACCATGGCCGAGGCGTGTGCGCCTTATGTGGAGGATGATCAAATCATCATTCTCATGCCCGGCTCAGGTGGGAGTCTGGAGTTCGCCAACATATTCAAGACACAAGGTGTAGACAAATACATACTGCTGTGCGAGTGCTGCACCCTCCCGTATGGTGCACGCTTAGCTAAGCCCGGTCATGTCCTTATCCACATAGAGGCAGTGACCCTCCCCACAGGTGTGTTCCCGGCTCACCGTACTGACGAAGCAATAGCTAGGTTACAGGAGATCTATCCTGCTATTGTCCCGACAGCGAACGTACTTGAAGCGGCAATTAACAATCCCAATCCCATCGTCCATCCAGCTGCGACCCTCCTCAGCGCGACCCGAATTGAATATTCCGAGGGCGAATTCTATCTCTATAAGGAGGGGATGACACCTGCTGTTGCCCGTGTCTACGAGGCCTTGGAGCAAGAGCGTCTTGCACTACTCGCCCGGCTTGGCCTTAAGCTTTACCACTATGCCAGCCTCGAGGCCCGAGGATACAATCTCGGAGAGACGGTAGAGGAATGCCATAACCGTATTCTCAACACATCGATGGATGCGGCTTTCGGCGTAGACAGCATAGAA
>JGI10211J14876_10000971_pt1 | contig 12460 bp, 10 predicted proteins | sample Etolagsediment_FD_14876 | JGI IMG/M metagenome (IMG submission 14876)
GCCGAAGCAGTTAGAAGGGCCGAGGAAGCGGCTCGAGAAGCTGCCGAGAGAGCCATGATGCAAGTGTCGGCAAAGGCAGATGAAGCGCTGCAAAAAGCGGAGGAAGCCCTGTCGATAGGAAACAGGATTAGGAGGTTTGTCTACTCCTGGGAGATGATCGCCATCATTGGCGCCATTATCTTTGCAGCAGTGGCAATTGCCACAGGTTTGGTTTCCATCGTTCCGTAGCGAGCCAAGGCCGAAGCCAGGTTCTCAATCTCATCCTTCGACAGTTGCTTCAGCAAACTAGCATATCTCGCTGACTATAAGCGATATTACGACTGAAGCGAGCAATCCCTGTTTGGGTTCTTCGCTTCAGTCGTAAAGAGACATGTTGCTGCTTCGCCCCACCGGCAACCACATCCGTCCATCCCAACCGCACAACCACTACATCAGGCGAGCATGTAATCTTGACCCACGACGCTATGCCTATTAAGATAGCAATGCCTGAGGTGTCATATGTTCGAGATCTTATCAGAAAAACTCGGAAATGTTTTCAAAAGGCTGGGTAATAAGGGAAGGCTTACTGAGAAGGATGTCGACGAGGCACTGAGGGAGGTGAGACTATCACTTCTAGAAGCCGATGTGCACTTCAGAGTGACGAAGGATTTCATCGGTAAGGTTCGGGAGCGTTCCCTGGATACGCAGGTACTGGAGAGCTTGACCCCTGCGCAGCAGGTGTTCAAGATCGTCAATGAAGAGCTTATTGCCATTTTAGGTGGCAGTCCCAGCCATTTGGTGACCTCAAAGCACCCACCGACAATAGTGATGCTTGTTGGACTTCAGGGCTCGGGGAAGACAACCACCGCAGCAAAGCTAGCCCAACATCTGAAAAGTTCGGGACAACGCCCGTTGCTCGTTGCTGCAGACCATCGTCGACCCGCCGCCATCGAGCAACTGGTCATCCTTGGCAAGCATCTTGAAATACCAGTCTACAGCGAAAACGCCTCAGAAAAGCCAGCTTCAGTCTGCTCCCATGCTCTGAAGCATGCTAGAAAGCTGGTTTCCACCTGGGTTATTGCCGACACTGGGGGACGTCTCCACATCGATGAGGCGATGATGCGAGAGGCAGCAGAGATAAAAAGGGAGCTTAAGCCCCATGAGGTACTCGTAGTAGTGGATGCAATGACGGGGCAGGACGCAGTGCTCGCCGCTGAGGAGTTTCACGCTAAGGTGGGACTCACCGGGCTAATCCTTACTAAGATGGATGGCGATGCTCGTGGTGGTGCTGCCCTCTCAATTGCATCGGTCAGTGGCGTGCCTATCAAGTTTATCGGAACTGGCGAGAAGACAGACGCACTTGAAACCTTTTTCCCCGACCGTCTGGCATCACGCATTCTGGGAATGGGAGATATTCTCACATTCATCGAGAAAGCGGAGAAGACAATACAGATGGAGGAGGCGATAAGGCTAGAGAAGAAAGTGCGCCATGCCACCCTTGACCTTGAGGATTTTCTGGGACAACTAAAGCAAATGCAGAAGATGGGTCCTTTAAGTCAACTGGTGGAGATGCTCCCCGGTCTCTCTTCTACCTCCCGCCGCACTTCGGTAGAGATAGATGACAAGAAGCTAATAAAGGTCGAAGCTATCATCCTCTCTATGACCCCTCAGGAGCGCCGCAATCCGAATATCATCGATGGGAGCAGAAGACGTCGCATCGCCCTAGGCAGTGGAACTACACCGCAAGAAGTCAATCAACTCTTAAACCAGTTCCGCCAAGCACAGAAGCTAATGAAGCAGGTGGCCCAGGGCAAAGGCCTGCCATCCATACTTCGCTAGGGGGATTACTTTACTTCTCCGCTGATAATCATCCACCCATTTCCGATTACGATTCGCGTTAGCTTGATAGGAAGACTCTGCAATCGCTTATCCGCCCCATCTATAAGCGCAGCTATCACGTTATATGTCAATGTTTTGGGAATGGGAAGCCTGCCGAAGTTGAATTGCTCAATCGTTATCTTAGGTTTTCCGTCTTGGATCCCTATCTTGGCTTCAACGGCCGCCTGTACGTCGATAACCAAATCGACTATCGCTGAACACTTCACTACACCCTCATCGAAGTGGACCCGGATGTCTCTCATCCGTATAGGAAGCTGCCCACCAGTAGCAAGCTCATTTAGCCTGGAGTTTACTTCCTCCTCAACGAGGACCAGAGTCACGCTATCCCCGATGGAGGCTTCATCTATCTGTTGCTGAAACTCTTCAATGCTGTCATCCAGATTTCTTGCTTCATACCAGTTCCATTGCTTCGGTGTTGTTGACCATGCCACTGGCGCTGGACCAGTTAGGAGGTAGCCAACGACACCAGCTACTATCAGCAGCAAAGAAAAGATAGAGCCTAAAGCGAGGAAAGCGGTTCTTAATGTGTTCAATTATTACCCTATTCGAGGTAATCCTTGAGCCTCTTGGAGCGACTGGGGTGACGCAGCTTCCTCAACGCCTTGGCCTCGATTTGACGGATGCGCTCTCTGGTGACCCCAAACTCCCTGCCTACCTCCTCCAATGTACGAGCCCGCCCATCCTCAAGGCCGAACCTCAATTGAAGCACCCGTTGCTCCCGGGGATTGAGGGTAGAGAGTACCTCTTCGATCTGCTCCTTAAGAAGCTGGTGTAAAGCCACAGCAGGAGGCGGCAAAGCAGTACGATCCTCAATGAAGTCGCTGAGATGGCTGTCCTCCTCCTCACCTACGGGGGTCTCCAGCGATACCGGCTCTTGAGATACCTTCATGATCTCCCTCACCTTCTCTGGTGTGACCTCCATTCCTCTACTAATCTCGTCGCTGGTCGGCTCTCTTCCGTACTCTTGAACTAAGCGGCGGCTGGTGCGGTGCAACCTATTTATGGTCTCCACCATGTGAACCGGAATGCGGATGGTGCGCGCTTGGTCTGCAATAGATCTAGTAATCGCCTGTCTAATCCACCAAGTAGCGTAAGTGCTGAATTTGTAACCCTTTCGATGATCAAACTTCTCCACCGCTTTGATCAGCCCAATATTGCCCTCTTCAATAAGGTCAAGAAGCGGCATTCCCTGCCCTATATACTTCTTGGCAACACTAACCACCAAACGGAGGTTAGCCTCGACAAGATGCCTTTCTGCCTTGCTGCTTTCTTCCCCGATCATCTCCAAATATGCTTTGAATTCCTTCTCTCGGTCTTTGAGTAAGGCGATGAAGTCGGGCTCCGATAGAAGTGTGCTTACCCAGATGACGGATTTGCCATTAATAGCCTCCATAATCCCCGGCGCCAATAGAGCACTATTCAATGAGAGGTTCACCAATGCCTTTTCTACATCCGGTACACGATGCCCGGTTCTCTCTGCAATAGCCATTACCAATCGCTGGTCGAGCGGTCCGTCAATAGCAGCACGGAGCCTTGGGTCGGAAATCCTCTCCCTCACACTTGCTGCGGGAAGCAGCCCAACCTCATCCGCCACCATATCGATGAGGGAGGAGGACTGAGATATCTTTTCCAGCACAGCGAGCGTGATGTCAGCCGCCGTGGGTCGGGTACTTGACTTTGCAAACAACTCATTAGTGATCTTCCTGATATGCTTCTCCTGCTCCATCTTGCTCGCCAATACTTTCTCCTCACTGGCGTTGAGGAGAGATATCCTGCCAATCTCACGAAGGTACATGCGTACCGGGTCATCGATCACATCCTGCCCTTCTTGTTCCACCTCATGTTCAATCTCGGGCTTTGCCTCTTCCGTTTCCTCAAATGCTTCAACCTTCTGCCCCAAGTCGGCAAGCTTCACATGTTCCAATTCTTCGGCCACAATATCGTCACTGAGGAAAGCGGCATCAACACCCTTTAGCGGTTCCTGTTCATGCTCCGCCTCAAGGCCAGAGACATCCTCCACATCTTCATCTCCATCATTCGATGTATGATGCTCTCTCTCCTTTTCGTTTCCTCCCAACGTCATTGCTATGCTCCTTTTCGTGCTCTTTTTCTTTCTAAAAGAAGGTTTCTTAGCTCGATATTTGGTTCTAATGTCTTTTGAAGCAGTGCTTGTACCTCTTCTTCGTTGCCCTGAGACTGTGCCTCTGAAAAGAGTGTTTCCTCTAGCGTCTTCAACCTCCTCAGCCTTTGCTCACCCAGGCGGCGAGTGCAATCTGAAAATGCGGTTTCAAGTTCCCTATTGTTTGCAGGCGGTAACGCCCTTCCCATTAAGAAGTCTAGATGCTCCCACAGGCTGACATCGAGGCTCTGGCGCAGCGATTCCTCATCGGGGGAGTCAAGCCAGGCGATGAAGAGTTCACGATTTTCCGTGCCCTCAAGATAATCGGGTGTCAGCTCCTTGCCTCTATGTCTAAGCTCTGGGTGCTGCAGCAAGAGCGAGAGGTAACGTTCCTCCAGTGGATGACGAATGGTTTGCGCTGAGGGCAACGATACTTTTTTTGTTGACCTTTCCCTCACAGTCGGCTGCAACTGGGCTGCCCTCTTGGACAGGGTCTTATCGTCAACCCCCACCAGATGAGCGAGCTTGTTCAAGTATAGTTCCCGTTCTACGCCGTCAGCTATCTCCGAAATGAGAGGCAGAAGCTGCTCCGCAGCATCCGCTTTGCCCTCATCTTTGCCCAGATCTAGCTTCGATGTAACCGCCTCAAAGAAGTAGTCCATCAACGATGTAGCGCCATCAACCATTATTTGCCAATGCTGAGGGTTCTCCCTGATCACCTCATCGGGGTCCTTACCTCTAGGCAAATGAATGATCTTTAAACTTCCCCGAAGCTTGGAGGTGCCTCCCAGCGAGTCGGGCATTGTGGCTGTCCGTACTCTGAAGGCCTGCCGAGCAACCTCCAAACCCCGAAGCGTCGCCTCATCGCCGGCGGCATCGGCATCAAGAGCCAAGACCAGGTTCTTGGTTAGCCTCTTTATGATGCCAATCTGTTTCTCCGTTAGGGATGTTCCCATAGAAGCCACAACATTAGCCACACCATGCTGATGGGCAGTGAGAACATCCATATAGCCTTCCACAATGACTGCCAAGCCCTGCTCTCTGATTGCTCCCCGCGCTCGGTCTAGCCCATAGAGGATGCCACTTTTATCGAAGACCCTCGTCTGAGGAGAGTTGAGATACTTGGGGGTGGAGCCATCTAGAGCGCGGGCGCCAAATCCAGCAACCCTCCCTTTCTCATCCCTTATCGGGATAATCAGGCGATTTCGAAACATATCATAGGACGTCTCACCATCCTTTTCGACAACCAAGCCTGCCGCCACCAACTCATCCCCTTTATAACCTCGGCTGATTAGGTGCTGACGTAATGCATCCCAGCTATCGGGACTGAAGCCAAGCTCGAAGCTATCTATAGTCTCTTTCGAGATACCCCGCTCATTTAAGTATCGCCTCACTACCTCGGCAGGCTTGGCATTCACAAGAAGGTAATGATAATACTGAGCGGCAGCCTCGTTTACCTGATAAAGCCTTTCCGCCTCTCTGTCCTCAGCCCGCTCTTTTTGCCTTGTGACCAGGGTTACCCCTGCTCTATCCGCTAAAAGCCTGAGTGCCTCACTGAAGTCAATGCCCTCCTTCTTCATCACAAAAGAAAAGATATCCCCCCCTATTCCACAGCTTCCAAAGCAGTGCCAACTCTGGCGTTCGGGAAAAACGAAGAATGAGGCGGTCTTCTCGGTATGAAAAGGACATAACGCCTTAAAGTTACGCCCTGCTTTCTGAAGCGTAACATAATCCGAAACAACATCGACAATGTCGAGCCTTTGTTTTATCTCATCGATGACGCTCATCTCAAAAATCTGCCCCCCTTGCAACCTCTTCCGCCACCCTCAGGGCATAATTATCGGTCATTCCGGCGATATAGTCCACTGCCTTCCGCTCGGCATCGTCGCCGCGCCTGAAGTACTCTGCGGGCAGCTTTTCCTCATGCTTCACAAAATACTCGTAGAGCACGCGCACTACCTCCCGAGCGCGCTCCACCTGATCACTGGGCAACTTGTACACCCTTTCGAATAGAAACTGGCGAAGGATTTCTGCCGCCTCAAGTACTTCAGGGCTCATCCTGATTGTAGGCTGTACCCCACTATCCGCCCCTGTAGCAGCCCAGGAGAAGTCGATCACATCCGAGACTAAGGTATTGATCCTCTCAGAATGTGACCGCCCCAAAACAGCCACCGCCTGACGGGGAAGGTCATTATCCGAGATGATACCCGCCCTCACCGCATCGCCGATGTCATGATTAACGTAGGCGATGATATCAGCTATCTTACAAACCTGACCCTCCAGGGTTCCCACATCTCCCCAATTCTCACCCAGAATATCAACCCCCGTCTTAGCATGCTTGAGGATGCCCTCCCTCACCTCCCAGGTGAGGTTCAGCCCTTGCCCATCCTTTTCCAAGATATCAACCACCCTCAGGCTTTGCTCATTATGCCTGAACCCTTCATAGTAAAGGATATTCAACACCTCCTCGCCCACATGTCCGAACGGGGTATGACCCAGGTCATGACCAAGGGAGATGGCTTCGTCGAGGTCCTCATTCAAGTTCAAAGCCCGTGCTATAGATCGGGCGATTTGAGATACTTCCAGGGTATGCGTTAACCGTGTCACATAGTGATCACCCAGCGGGGCAATGAAAACCTGGGTTTTATGCTTCAATCTGCGGAATGCCTTAGAATGGATGATACGATCACGATCCCTCTGAAAAGCAGTGCGCATCGGGCAGGGCTCTTCAGGCTTCAGCCTGCCCTGTGAAAGCCTGCTCTTCATTGCATATGGTGAAAGGCTCTCCTCCCTTTCCTCAATTCGCTGACGTATATCATCGTGAACCATAAAAGACTAGCTCGTTGCGCGAGCAAATTGCCTCCACAGAGAGGGGCTACTAAGCCTCCCTTCGGCTTTAGCGATTATCTCCCTCGTATGCTCGATGGCATCGGGGCTTACTGATACGGAGGTGATTCCCAACTCTATAAGCATCTCGGTAAGCTCTGGGTAAACCGATGGTGCCTGTCCACATATAGAGACAGTAATCCTCCTCCTGATCGAGGTTCTAACCGCCTTCCCCAGTGCCACCAGCACTGCCTCATCTCGCTCATCGAATTCATTTGCCAACTTCGAACTGTCTCGATCTATTCCTAAGATGAGCTGGGTCAGGTCATTGGAGCCGATGGAGATGCCATCGATGCCCACATTTATGAAATCGTCGAGGAGCAAGATGTTGGATGGCACCTCAACCATCATCCAAAGCTTGAAATCTCTGGAGGAGCGAAGCCCTTCATCCTTCAATATCCTCACCAGCATGGCAAGATCACCCACCCTTCTCACGAAGGGAATCATAACCCAGAGATTCTTATAGTTCTCCCGAACCCGCTTTATCATTTCGATCTCGAGGTTGAAGACATCGGGTTCCACTACATATCGAGAGCATCCCCGATAGCCAAGCATCGGGTTCTCCTCAACTTCCTCGTAATTTTCACCCCCTACGAGATTTCTGTACTCATTGGTCTTAAAATCTGTCGTCCTATAAACCACAGGGCGGGGGCTAAAGGCCTTGGCAAAGGTGGCAACGCCCTGTGAAAGCTTTCCCACGAACTCCTGCCCCCTCCCCTGGGCAATCATGTAGCTAGGGTGTTCACCTATTTGGGCAATCATGAACTCGGCGCGAAGCAGCCCCACACCATCCACATCCCTAGTTGCTACCCTTTCGGCGAGATCGGGATCGGCAAGATTCACGTAAAGCTTGGTTGTCGTTCTTATGCGCGCCCTGGGTATTACCAAGGGGATGTAAGGCTCCTCCTTGATAATCCGACCATCATATACCTTCCCCTCGGAGCCATCGACAGTGACCACCTGATCCGGTTTTAAAAAATGAGTAGCAGTCCCTGTTCCTACCACGCAGGGGATACCCAGCTCTCTACTTACAATGGCGGCGTGGCATGTCCGCCCTCCGCGATCGGTTACAATAGCCACCGCCCGCTTCATTGCCGGCACAAAATCGGGGGTAGTCATCTCGGCTACCAGCACATCGCCTGCCAACACCTTATCGATCTCATCTGCTCGCAGGATTATCTTAGTTGGTCCGGAAGCGACGCCCGGGCTGGCCGGCGACCCAGTAATTAGTTTTAAAGCCTGCTCGACTGCTTCCAGTTCCTCTTTTCTAGGCTCCTCAAGTTCCTTTATCGTCGTTACGGGACGGGTTTGGACAATATACAGCGCTCCCTCTTCTTGAGCCCATTCAATGTCCTGAGGGAAATCGTATAGCGCCTCAATCCTCTTGCCAAGCCGGGCAAGGATACCAATATATTCATCGGTAAGCTTCTGCTTCCGCTGATCCCGCTTCTTTATGGGCACTTTCACATTCGCTTCTTCAAGGTTTTTGCCTTTCGCATCGCGCACCAGTTGCCACCCCTGGCTGGCAATGGTCTTATCCAAGACCTCCTCCTTCTCCTTATCCACTATATAAAGGTCGGGGGTGATCTCACCGGCGACGATTGCCTCCCCTAAGCCATAAACCGCCTCAATAACCACCTTACTGTGGTCATTAGTAACCGGCTCCAATGTGAAAAGGATGCCCGAAGCCTCCGACTGCACCATCCTCTGCACCGGCACCGCAATGCCAATCGTGAGATGGTCGAAACCCCGATTAGCCCTGTAGAAGATAGCCCGCGGCTCGAAAAGCGACGCCCAGCACTGTTGCACCGCGGCAATGACATCCTTCTCCCCCTCCACATTGAGGAAGGTACGCTGCTGCCCGGCAAAGGATGCTTCGGGCAGGTCCTCAGCGGTGGCTGAGGAGCGCACCGCCACCAGGCCACCGCCCAACTTCCGGTAGGCCTGTGCTATCTCATCAGCAATTTCCTGAGGCATCTCAGCGGCATTAATCGACGCCTTTATGTTTGAAGCAACTTCTTGAAGCTTGCTGCTATCATCGGGATCCAAAGACGAAAGGAGAGAGCGAATTTCGTCAGTAAGCTTCGATCGTTCGAGGAAAAAATAATAGCTATGAGCGGTAACAATAAAGCCTGGGGGCACTGGAATTCCAGCTTTGGTCAATTCGCCGAGGTTTGCCCCCTTGCCACCGACTAGAGATATATCGTCCTTGCCTACATCTTTAAACCAGACAACCTTGCTATCTTTACGCATGGAACCACCACATTTTTTTCATCAACGACCTCATTTTTCGCTCCTATTTAAATAAGCATTATATCACATAGAGGCTCTTTTTTGAACATTTGAAGCCTCGCGAGTCAAGTCATAATCTAACTCCAGACGAGCTTGTCGGGCTCGCTAACCAGCTTCTTCTCTCCAGCTAGTTCACGAATTTTCAAGAGGGTCATATTTACATCCGGAGTGAGATAGACCCAGTCAGGACCTGATGGGATCCAGTAAGGGGAATTGATTCGCACTACCTTTAGCTCCTTAGTGTTCACATAGACACCAAATTTCTCTAGCTCCAAAGGTTTCCTCCTTTCAGTTACTGTGCATCCTGTAGTCTTGCGACCACTTCCTCGATAGCCTCATCAGGGGTGGAGGCTCCTGCGGTCACCCCGATGCGCTGGTGCTCTCGAAGCCACACATGGTCGAGTTCCTCAGCCCCATCAATGAGATGGGTCTCGACGATGGCGGAGCATATCTCGGTAAGACGCCGCGTATTAGCGCTCACACGAGAGCCAACCACCAACATCATGTCCACCCTTTTTGCCAGCTCGAGGGCTGCCGCTTGCCGCCTTCTTGTGGCATCACATATAGTGTTGACGATGCGTAGCTCGGAGATGAGTGCAAGATAGGAATCGGCAAATGAGGAAATAAACCGGGTGAAGCTGGAGAAGCTCTGGGTGGTTTGGGAAAGGATACCGATTCGCTGCGGTAACTTGTCAAACTTAGGCAGCTCAACAGCAGCTAGCCCCTTCTCTTTAGCCCAGCCAAGCACGCCTTGCACCTCAGGATGGCTTTCATCGCCAAAGACAATCACGAAAAAACCTGCCCTCGCTAATCTCTTTGCAGCGACTTGGGCGCGTCGCACAAACGGACATGTGGTATCGATTGTTCGGAGCGCACGAGTCTCTATCTGCTCCACCACCTTGGGGCTGACACCGTGGGAACTAATCGCCACGGTGCTCCCTTCAAGCTGGTCTACATCACCTATCGCCTTGACCCCAAACTGGGCAAGCCTCTCCATTACCCGCTGGTTATGCACCACTGGCCCCATGGTCAGGAGAGGGCCAAACTCCTGCGCCGCCTTTTCCAATATGTCGATTGCACGCCTCACGCCGGTGCAAAACCCTAGTTCAGCTGCTTTCTCGATCTCCATAGACCCCTTTGTAGCTTTCTGGGAGAAGCTCAGCGACCCGACGCATAATGACTTCGGTAGTACTTGCCAATTGAGCCTTGGTCAACTTGCCATCGACTGGAGGCGGAGTGAACGGCCTACCGATGTTCACGGTTATCCGCACCCGGCCAAAGATGAAGGAAACCCCCAAGATTTTTTCTGTGCCTGTGATCCCCACGGGGAGGATTGGGGCACCACTGCGCAAGGCGATGAGTGCCGTCCCCGAACGCGCCGGCTGCAACGTAGCTGTCTTGCTTCTCGTCCCCTCGGGGAACATGCCCAATGCCAGTCCCTCTTTCAGCGTCTGTTGCGACCAGCGGAGTGCTCTTCTATCAAGTTGCCCGCGGCGCACCGGGAATGCCCTGAAGCCACGCACCAGTGGCCCTTGAATCGGATGACGAAATGACTCCTCCTTCGCCATATACACTATTCTTCGCTGAAGACTTGCCGAAAGGATTGGGGGATCGGCGATATTAAGGTGATTGGCTATCACGATCAAGGGGCCTTCAGTGGGCACGTTCTCAGTCCCGCGGATTTCCCGTCGTACCAGAATGCGGAGCATTAACTTGACAAACATGGTTTCCAGGTAGTAGAACAAGGTCATTATCCTTCCCCCATTATGCCTAAAATCTCTAATAGCACCTGCTCGACATCAAGTCCGTCTGTATCGACCAGCCTGGCGTCTTGAGCTGGCTGAAGAGGAGAGACGGCGCGCTCGCTATCGATCTCATCCCTCTTTTTCAGGTTGGTAAGGACAGCCTGGTAATCTGCCGCTTCACCTCGCTCCACCACTTCAAGATAGCGCCGCCTAGCCCTTTCTTCGAAGGAAGCACAGAGATAGACCTTTAACTCGGAATGTGGCAACACGGTCGTGCCGATGTCACGCCCCGCCATCACGATGTTACCACCCTGGGCCAATGCCTGCTGCTGCTCGACCAGCGCCTCCCTGACGCCAGCTACCTTCGCCACCAAGGAAACACCTCGCTCTATGTCTGGCTCCCGAATCCCTGATGTAACATCGTCACCATCAACAAGCACTTTGTCAAGTGGCGCAAGATCGATACTGGTGCTCTCAGCAAGCCGGCTGAGCCTCTCTTCATCCTCGAGATCGATATTGAGTCTTATCGCCTTCCAGGTAAGAGCCCGATACATCATCCCTGTGTCCACATAGCGATAACCCAGCCTCTGGGCTAACATCCTGCCGATGGTGCTCTTACCGACTGCAACCGGTCCGTCTATGGCGATTGTTGATGGCCTTGACATATTTGTCAAATTATATCTAAGGGAAGGGTGTAAGGCAATCATCTCCTGCTGCGTCTTCTAAGCCAAAGTCCGATGCCAAGGCAAGCTATCGCTATGACTATGAGAACAGCACGCACAACTACTGCGGAGAAGGAAGCGCTCCCATTCGGCGGCCGAGGTGTTGGCGACGATGTTATGGTAGGCGCAGGTGTCGCAGTAGACATAGGTAGTGTTGTAGGCGTGGGTGTCGGTGTAGGCACTAGAGTGGATGTGGCAGATGGTGCTGGCGTCGGAAGGGGATAAAGGCCTTGACCTGGAGTAGGAGATGGATTGTCCGCAAACTCGCCCCCCGGCGGTGAGCGCTCCAGTGAATGGCCTTCACCAACACCCGAATGATGGTGGCTTTGTGAACTATCACTGCCATAGGAAAAGGCATCGATAACGTTCCCCATGCTATCCTCAAGAATGAGACAGTCTCCTTCATTGTTCAACCCATTGCCAATGCGGCCATCCTGAAGGAAGACAATGGTGCCATCGAAGTCGGGAAAGTTTGTATAGAAGCCCTCCGTGGCAGCGATCACCGCAAAACCCCCATCAGGAAGGGTTAGCGAAGGAACCGGGTCACATCCTAGGTTATCGCTAACCGTCCAGCCCCCAAGCTCAATGGTATTATCGGTCGGGTTATAGATCTCCACCCACTCGAAGTCAGCATCTGGGCCACTTTGAGGCGGGTTATATTCAACCTCGTTGATTAAAACATCCCCTTCTTCTGCCATGGTGCCAGTGAGAGTAGGCGTTGGGGTTGATGTGAGCGTTGGTGTTGGTGTGAAGGTTGGCGATGCTGCAGGCGTAGCGATAGGTGTAGGCGTGGGGCTGGCAGTCGGCGTAGGTGCAAT
>JGI10211J14876_10000972_pt1 | contig 12456 bp, 22 predicted proteins | sample Etolagsediment_FD_14876 | JGI IMG/M metagenome (IMG submission 14876)
CCGATCTCCTCTTCGCTGTGCGTATTTGGGTTTTGGCTGATTTTATTGAGTTTTGTTCCTAAAATTACCCTATGTTTAAAAAACTCAAAAAATCAGTTTCCATATTGATCTTAAGGGAAACCTCTGGGGGCTGGATGGTATAAGTGGGGCTGGGAGCGTTAACCCGAGACGTAATCACTGCCAAATTCATAACGAAAATAAAACTCACCAGGGGTAACATGTTTGGCGACTATAGCTTTATATTCATTGCTAATTCCATATATGCCATAGCCTTCTTTGGCTGCCCAGGGCATTGTCATTTCCCAGTATGCGAGTGAAAGAAAGGGGGGGCGATCGTAACCCATAACTTTAAGGTGAGGGAAACGGCCATAATAATCATCCCAAAAACCCCGGATTTTATCAGGTGTGTAAGGGTCAAGCCTGCCATACAGGCGGGCACCTAAATTAGGTATTCAGAGAGCCATGAGTTCGGCGGTCATATCGTCAACCTTTGACATTTCCCTGGCAGGTTCGCCAGATGGAAAACCATAATAAATCAACCATTGATACATGTCGCTCATGATATTCAGGTTAATTCCGCTGGCTGGGGGCCAGCGACCCTGGCAATATTGATATTCAGTGTTCAAGTAACTGGCCCATTTCTTAAAGTACCACCTCTTCAGCCTCCATATGGTGTTCCTGGCCTCTTTAGCCAGTTCCTCTTGAGTAGGAGTCGGCCTACCAGGAACCTCACTTGTAAATTTAATGCCACACCGCTCATTGGCAACTCTGACGATCTCAAGAGCTCCTGGATCGATATCTAAGGTATCGTATTGGCTCATCAAGTTAGCATAACACGTGCTCTGCTCATCTGTCATATCCTCGGGAAAGCGCCAGTCGTTATTAAGGGTAGTAAGTAAACTCTGCGATGTCGAGTCGAATTTCCACTCCACCGAATCATCGCCGTCAAGAAGTGATACCATATCAAAAGCACCCTCAATAGCGTTCTGCTTGCAGAGATATGACTTGGCATCAAAGGCATTCCTGGCCAGCCAGTTACGAACGTTCTCGTTTATCTGATCAAGGTCATAGTTCCAGTTTTGGAGTATGGCCTTCCACTTCTTTTCAGTGGATGGCCAGTTTAGATATTTCTCGATATTAGGAGTCTCCTCCCTGATTACCTCCTCGGTCAATGGGTTCCTGGGCATAAGGATAGGCGTTTCGATATCGGCAACGTTAGGCAAGCTGGCAAGGGCGCTTTGTGTCCCGAACATCTGTTTTAGCATGTCGGTGCACATCTTAGCAGCTACCATGGACTTTCCAAGAATATCATCCATCCAGGGTTCACTTGCAACCCATAACTCAGCTAGAGTCTTGAGGTTCCGGCTCCAAAGGGAGTCAAACCAATAAAAAGGGCGAGGGAGTCCAGTAACTCGCACGTTTTCACCTCGGATGTGGCGATATATCCCGGATGGGATATCAAAAAGGAGGCCGAAAATACCGCCTAAGCCGAGGCCGTATCCAAACATATTATCACTGACCTGTAACGCCTCTATAACCTCGCCATAGCCTATGCCATGCTTGCGAAACCTTTTACCAACTGCAGCCCTGACTTTCCATGATGGTGGATTACCGTGTAATCCTCCGTGTACAACGTGCTGAAGGCGCTTTGCCTTGATAGGGTTGCGCATAAGAGACATGGCAATACTGGTCAGCTCGGCTGCGGTGAAGGCATATTTTCCGACTGATTTCAAGAGCAGCCTCAAAAATTGGCTGGGCATAACGTGATGAGCTGTCCTGGCAACGACGCCGATAGTACCCATGGTGTCATTGATGTCATCAATGAAGGTTATCACTGCAGCGGCGTTTCTGGCCAATCGAGGACTCGGCGAAGAGAGCATTCTCAGATAGCGTTCCCGTCTCTCAGCTTTCCAGGCAAAAATCTCGTTATAACGGATTTCTCCAAGCTCTTCACGTAGCTTGTCAAATTCTTTCTCGTAAAATTCAGCAACAAAATAATACTCAGACTCTTTGCGGTCAAACCAGTCGTCGCTACCATAAACAGCATATTTCCATCTTTGGTATAACTCCTCACCCAGCTTCTTGACATACTGTTTCGATTTCCTGTCAGAATTATTAGCCCGCTTATACAGATCGAGTTCCTCCATGGAAGGTTCTTTGTATCTAGGCCACTTTAATATCTCCTCCCATCCGGGAATATGAATTTCATAGCCATGTTCCTGGATATATTTAGAGCGTGATTTTTCAAATCTATCCTCAGATAATTGAGGTAACGCTATTGGTGCTTTGTATGCGAACATGATTTATTTCCCTGCAGGAAAAACTTAATTAAGCATAATTAGATATAAAACCACTGATAAGTAAGGTTTTGGCCAGGCTAAAAGAAAAAAGAGGCCAAAATTGGCCCCAGGATCAACGATCTCATGTTGGCCGGTAGGGTAGCATGGCCTAAACTATGAAAATCAACACGCCATAGGAGCTTATAACGTCAGCAAGATCTTCCTCGATAGTCCCGGATACCAAAACTAACTTATACGGCTTGTTGATTTTCGGATCCCTATTCCAAAGGTGTCCGTAAGATAGAAGTTGGCCAACTGCTCTTAAGCCTGGATCTGCACTTACCTCGATTATCCACACTTCGGTTTCAAGCTCCGCGATCGCGTCCGCTCGCTTAACCAACAACCCCCGCCACATCTTTTTCATGGGGTCTATCATTTCCTCAGGAGTATATGATGGTCCTCCCAGGGCGCAGTCGTAATAAAGCTTAATAAACGGCGCACTATACATAGCCAGAAACCTGTACCAGATAGGTATATCAGGCTTAAGCATATGCGGCGGATCCCCTCGCCACATTATTTGGTAGTTTTTTCCAAGCTCTGTTGGCATGAATATTGCGCCTTTTTAATCCAAGATATATCGGTCTCAATTTTGGTGAGCCTGCTTTCAATCCTGAACCCAAAAACCAGAATGGCAATTATGAAAGGGGCAAGTATCCCCAACGTCTTTAACATGCTGTGGTTGTTCATAGAAACTCGATCATGTTAATATTAATAGGATTTAGACCCGGGTCTGTCTGCTCAATATAGATAGAGCCTATATCATCGGCTCCAAAAGTTATAGGCAGATAAACATCATTGTTGCAATTATTGCAAGATGCTATTTCATTCTCCATAACGCTGCTATCCCTCAAAGCCAAGTTGATGTCGTTGTGTGTGGCCTCGCTCCATAAAATATGTATATATGAAGGTCTGTAATTGAGATACCATGTACCGTTGACGTCAATAATAGTTTGAGGGCCGCCGCCAGGAAAAATGCAATGCCAATGACCTGAAACCCATGTAGTGTTAGCGTCCCTAGGCGCCCAACAAGCCTCATTGAAATAAACATCACCCTTGCCACCTTGAGGGTAACGATAGGGAGAGCCTGGGCCTGGTGTGTAAGGGTCGCTTGGATTTATAGGGCCGTCGGGAATATCCGGAAAATCATCCGGAGAAGGCGGAGTATACATGTCCGGCCAATATTCCCCTGGCGTTCCCCAATAATCATAAAACCCTGGCGGTGGACCACCTGCAGGCCCGAAATAATATATTAGCAAAGATCGAGGCAAGGCCCTGGAAATGGGCCAGGGCAGCAACCAAAAAAGCAACCTGGCCGCGAATTCTCGCTTTGTCATTGCCATGTCATTACCATGGTAAAAAAAACCTTCTCTGGATCCAGAGAGACCTTTTTTAACACCACAAGGCACTTTAAAAAACATACAATATGTAGATTAATCAAACTATATTTTGTGTAAAACGTTACCCAGGGGAAGCGAATCTGTTACCCTGGGCGACAAAATCAACCTACATCTTGTGGTTACTCCCCGGCCGGTTCTTCCATGCCTAAAGCCGCCGCCAGAAGCTCCTGGAAACTGAACGGCTGCAAGATTCTCCTGGGCAATATGCCAATATTAACCGAGATCAAAAAATCGTCCGCTGCATGGACATTCCAGGCCTTGACAATCAAAATATTTCTCCCGGGAATCAACTCATAAAACTCCCGAGTCGAAATAACGGTGTTGTTAGCCCTGATCGAATCATCCCTGTTAGTGGGTATCAATTGATACCCACCATCCATGATCTTCACATAGACCTCCCTGTTGGCGTTAACCGGGAAAAGAATATCGATCTGATGAACAACACCGGCTGATAACTCGAGCTCGGTCTCCTCAGCAGTTGCCTCGGTCGTGCCATGGGTCACAGTAATATTCTTGGAATAGAACATAATTTAAAATCCTTAGTCTACATCGATCTCAAGAGGGACGCCGAGGATAGCGCAAACTTGTTCCGCTAGGTCGGTGGCCTCCTTGAGAGTTACCTTGCCGTCTGCTAAAGCCTGGGAGCTCCAGGATGCAATGACAGACATAACCTGGAAAGCCTTAAATAATCCTCCTATGTTCATACTGTTTCACCTCCTTTTCTAATACTTTATGATGTACATAACATTAATGTTGACTGGACGCGTTTCATTACCGCCTGTATATTCACCATATATTTGACCATCACCAACATCAGAGCCATACATCCCGAAACGAGTTGAGCCAGTCTCGAGCCAATTTCTTTTGTATATAACGTGCCGGTGTTCTTTGAACATATCAGCCTGTTTTGTACCTACATGATCACCTGTTGTTCCGTCACCCCTATCTGTACGGCTTGCGGCGTCAGGGTCGACACCGGCTCCATGATCCCAAACCCTGAGAAATATACCACGATAATCAGGTAAATTAAAATGAGTGCCATCTGCGCTACCGTACATTACACCAATAATACCAAATAATGATGAGTAATCTCCTGAACGTAAAAGAGATGAGCCGTCACACTCAAGCCAATGATAAGGGGGGAATTCGGTCGGCCAGGACATAATTGCGCCTACAGGAAAGGTAGCCCTTGCCTCATCGTCTGTATATCTTGAGTGGTGAGCGTTTGAAGTTAGACTATGGGCTTCAATTTTAGTGTCAGCGACGGCTTTGCTGCAAACATTGACATCTAAATTAGCAAGAGGGTGGCGAGCAACAACATCATGTTCGGTAATAGTGAACTTCGCATGGTGAGCATCAGCATCGCCTTTGTGCGCAAGTATCAAGGCCGGTGCGTCCTGGTGAGCGGTTGCGATCGCTGTGTGTGTGGCAATCAACCCAGGTGCGTCCTGGTGAGCGGTAGAAATCGCCGCATGTGTAGCAATTAAAACAGCGGCGGCGGCGGTTGCCTCGGCGTCCGTGTATCTGGCATGATGAATTGATGGCAGGATCTTATGGGCTCCAAGCTCGACAGATTCACCGGCAAGTCCGGCGACTGAAATCTCATCGCTTCCATCGTCTTCATGGCTTGCTTTATGCGCCATAGGCGCTTCACCAGGGTAATAATCTTCATGATCTGCCATACGTTAAACCTTTCGGTCACCTCCCTTGAGGTATCCTGCTACTGAATTAACAACGTTCCCCACAAAGCTTTTTCCCTTCCTGGGGCTCGCATACGGATCCAGAAAAATCCCTACAGTCATAACATGGTCGTAGTCCGTTGAGTCGTTCCACGTCACCAAATCGACCAAAAAAGGAGGAGAAAAAAAATCGATATCAAGATGAAGAGGAACGACACAACCGTTGAGCCTGTACGATTGGCCGGCATTATAAGGCAGGATATGGTGCACGCCAATCCTGGCGATGAAGTGTAGGTACCCAGAAGGACCCCGGGGAAAATAGAGAAATCCACCTGTAAGCCGACCCCGCGACAACTGGAGTGTAGTTATCTTGGGGTCGCTCTCTGTTGTTTTTTTAGGCGTTGAGATATAAAAGACGTAGTCCAATTCAGGACCTCCAATCAACTACATCCCATAGCTCTCCGAAAATATAAAATGAAATGACATCGTCAGCTGCTGAATCAGGGATATAAACCCCTGCTCTGTCACCTTCCCCAATAGAAACGCTTCCTTCCCAGTGAGGATAACCTCCTGCAACCAGTGCAAAATCCTCACCCAGGAACTTCTTAACTCCGCCATCTTCGACAAAAAACTGAACCTCTTCTGTAGTGGCTAATCCGGAAAAAGTTGCGCAAAGGTTTTTGAGCTCAAGAATTTTCCCGGGCGCAACACGCTCGTCATAAAAATAATGACCAGGCGTAGCCGGTTCGGTCTTCACAACCCTGTTGATATATGCCTGCCTCATATAACACCCCCTTTGAAATTACAAGAAAGTGTTAAGAATAATTTCTCAGCTGTTGTGTAATAATGTTAACTTCGTCCCCGGAAGCAGATCCGGTGCCTCCCTTAGTCCTCAATCGCAGGCTACCCAACTCCGTGACCTTATACCAATCATCAATAATGGCCTGATCGCCGAATGGTATACAAATACACCCGTGAGGATTCTTTCCGCGAACGATAGCTGAGATCCTGTGAGCGGCAGTCTCAGACTCAACAACAACGTAACCGCCACTGTAGGGGTATAGCCTGGCAACCTTATCAGCGGTATCGTTTGTGACAACGCCTGCTAAAACATTGTGCGGGGTAACAAACATCTCAGTAGGAGCAGCGGCGGCAGTCACTTTAATCGTGTCAACAGTCTCGGGAACCAGGTCGTCAAGAAAGGAACGCAAGTAGTATATATCCCCATCGAGGGGAACCCGTTTATCATTATCTTCTGAAAGCTTAATTGTCTCGCAGAGACCGCGAACCCCGTGACCCTTTTTAAAGGCCTGGATAACCAATTTTCTCAGAATCAGATCTGTGGGAATATCGGTATACTCATAGCCACCGCTTACGGGCTCAAAGCTCTTAATCGACTTGTTTACCAGGAATCCGGTTGGTTCTGCAGCAAGCCCCTCCATGAGGTGAGCATAAATAGCGAAAGTATGGCTTGAGCAACTAGCATCATATAATCGCTCATCCCAGGAAAGCTTGATTTGAGGATTGGTAAACTTCTTAGGATCAAAAGCAAGTACTTTATCCCAGAGATAACGCCCGAAATTAATGTCAATGGCAATCAAAGGCTGCGCGCTGGTACGGGCATCGATGTAGGTAGCCTTTGGGGCTGCAGCCTCAAAAATACTCATGGCATGCAGTTGAAACCCGGTGAGGCTTAAAAGCACGTCTGAGCCATCAACGATCTCAAGGGTTTTGATGTTTTTGACTGGGTGGGCAATTATTGTGTTTGAGCCACCGTTAGGATAGTGGAGCAGGGTTAGGCGAGATATGGGATCGACCACATCAAGGTTGATTATTTCGGTGCCGGTCTGGCCCAAGTCCTGGGCAGTGAGCACCTCTGCGTGTCTATTCTTCATGGTTTTTTACCTCCTTTCTTTACTCGCCCAATTTCTTAGCGACTAAAGCATTCACAACTTTCTTGACACGGTCGAGATTCCTTGGGTCCCTCTTAGGGTACCGAGGTCCAAGATCGACCGCTGCAATAGCCTCCCGATAAGGCGCAAACCCCTTCTCGTAATCCGGCTGTGCGATATAAACGCCTTCGGCAAAACGCCCCGGACCTTTCTTAAGGGTTTTCTCTTTCCATTTTCCGGTTCCGGCTTTGTCAACACCCTTCATAAAAAGATCTTTAGCCGCTGCGGCGTCAACTCCTGCCTTCCAGTTGTCCTTTGCCGCTTTGGTTTCCTCTGCCCAGTCCCTTTTTGGACTTTGAACGCCGAGCTTATAATCCTCGGCTCGTTGTGGAGTCACTCTACCCCACTTTTCTCCTATGGCACTCAAACTTTTTATCTCTGCCATAATCCTTTCCTCCGATCTATTAATTTTAGTTATAACACCTATAAGGTAAACTTATAGATCCCTAAATCACCAATACGCCTATATTTCCCGAATGTCAAGAAAAAAGTGTGGTAAATTTACCACACTTGACAAATAGAGATATGATTTGAGATAAAGGAATTCTAACAAAAAAAGGAGGTGCCATGAATCCAGAAAAAAGAAGGAAGCGTGCAAAACGAAAGGCTAAGCAGAATAGAATGCTGAGAAATGGTGGCATAAAGAGACTTAAAAAAATCGCCAATTACGAGGTTGAGCCGAACATAGAGGATTACAGAATGTTCGGCCAGTTCGGGTTAATGAAGAAAAGAGTGGTATAAAGGCAGGCTAATTGTGGATATAGCACAAAAAGCTCACCCACTATTACTTACCCTGTTAAAAATCCAGCAGAAAAACAACAAAGATTACTCATTCCCATCGCAACTAAAACTCCTCGAGCTTATGGAAACATACCAGGGTATTAAGAGATCTAGAGCTACACTCAATCGATGGCTCCGTGTTATCGAGGATGGAAAATATATTGTGCGCCGGCGGAGGATTAAAAGACACGCGCGGTACGGATTGATGTTCAAATCCACGCTTTATAAAATAGTGATCAAAGGATATAGGATGCTGTCGAGGTTCGGCGTCGACGTGAAAAACGAGATTGCTCAATATGAAAAATGGTTAGAGGAAATTAATCCGAAGCGGAAAGCGGATTCAACCAAGAAGATGTTGGCCAGAGCAAAAAAGAATGCTCAACATGAAGAGTTTATGCGTGGGATTGTAGAAAAGTTGGAAAAAAGACACGTGCTCGAGTGACAAAAGAGTCACCCGGATCCCCGTGTCTCACTTTTTTACCAGGTAAAAAAAACCCGTGTCTCACTTTTTATGAGACACGGCGTCAAATGCGAATTTGCGGGCGTTTTAGTGCTTTTTTGACATAGCCTCTGATATGGCAATAGACGTTTTCATGTCCGCTGCCAGAATATCCCTAATATCAACTAAGACCTCAATCTTTCGATACTCTAACCAAAAAGCCGCCTTGTCGCCATAGTGAGGGTTTGTAATATCATCCCTGGCGCATTCTAAAATTTCATCTTTTGTTCTCATCATCCTTTTTCCTCCTTTCCCCCTGGTGCTGCTTAGCTAATTCCTCTATCCGGTATATGACACCAAAAGGAGACCAGCAGCCTTGCTGGGTTAAAATCTTCACCTGTGTCCGCCTGTACTGCTTACGTTGTTTATGCTTGGGATTTTTTCTCATCTTCTTTTATCTCCTCCAAATTTTTTTCTAGGTCAGTTAGAATAGGAAAAATCCTATCACTCAATTTTTGCCATACGGTTAAAAGATTGATGTAGTTATCCCACCTCGATCCTTTCCTGGACTCCTGAAATATCCTTTCTACAATATCATCAATCATTTACTTGACTCCTTTACCTAAAAGAATATATAATGAAAAAAAAACCCTGATAGAAAGGTGCAAATTAAAATAAATAAATCTCCGTATGTTATTTCCCGCCAAGACATAATTTACTCACCTCCTGGAAGCTAAAACTTACCGTCATTAATTCTGCGTACTTCCTCTAAGCACTCCCTGTAAAACTGCGCCCTAACTGCAAGATCCATCATTCTTTGATAATTAGGCTTTGGGCTGCTCCTGTGAACCGCTATATCAAAATAAGCATTCTTCCTTAGCCTGGTCAATTTGTCAATCCATTCCACCTTATCGAATACCAGGTGAGCGAAATAAACAGCGTCCTCACTGCATGTAAAGATCGGTTCCCCGTTCTTTCTCAGGGGCCACAAATTTAAACTGTAGGCGTGTGACTTTCTCATTTCTTCCTCCTTTTTCTCCTTTGCTGTGCAGCAAAGGCCGAGTTGAATTGATGTACCCTGTAGTCATTAACAATATTCTGGATGTGCTTTATCAGCGTTGCCCTCATAGATATATCATAATGAGCGCAGGCCGTTTTAAACTCCCGCAACAATACCGCATCAATATTTGTCAAAGTGTAATTTTTTCCCATAACACCTCCATATCCTTTCACTTGCTTAAAAATTTAAAGCCCTGCGGCGTTTGAGCAGCGACTTGACAGCCCCTCTATCATCGAGGGGCTGCCTGGCTTAATCAATTATACGCTGTCGTAATATTTCCTAGTCTCTCTCAAGGTATCATTTATATGTTTTCTGTATTTCCATGCCTCTTTTTGGGTCTGTATATTTTGGTCCAAGCCAAACACATGGCCCCAGTGCCCGTTTTCACACTTCCGTGCGAACTCTTTGGCGTCTGCTTTTGATCGGATAATTCCCAACTGTACTAATTCTCTCATTTCTTGCCTCCATGTTAAATGTTATTGTTTGCATGTTACCCTATAATACAGCAATTTTCATGCCATATTTGTGGTATAGCCTAAAAAAATAACTTCTAATAATATCAATTACTTACAAGGTTAATTAATTGCCGCCAGGATATAAATCTCCAGAAATAGGTGAAAATCACCTAAAAAAGGGTGAAAATCACCTTTGATATATCTAATAATATTAATGACTTACAAAGATGAAGGGTGAAAATCACCACAAAAAAACATATAAAAGCCTTGCGGCGTGTGAGCAATAAGAGAAGTATTTTAGTTTTTGGCGTGGTTTTTGCTCTTTTCCCCCTAATTGAAAGTGAGAAAATTCGCAATCTTTAGTCTTCGTGATTGCGAATTAGAGAAAATAAAGTAAAGATTTTCAACGGAAAGTTGATCGGCGGAAAAAATTGATTCAGAAGAGCTGGAAAAACGCTCCTGAATTGTTGAAAATTGTTCCTTTCAAGCCTTTTAATAATCTTTAAAGACTTAAGTCTTATATGGTGTAGCAGAAATGAGACACGGCGTTTTATGCGGATTTGCGGGCGACCTGACGCAAAAAACTCACTGATCAGTAAAAAAAATGCTTGACAAAATAAGAAGGGGGGTAGTAGAGGTGTGAATTATGAAGAAGATATGCGCAAATCCTAAGTGTGAAAATGAGGTAACAGGTAAAGGAAAGTATTGCAGCTATAAGTGTTCATTACCTGCTATGAAAAATGCAATAGAACAATTAAAAAAGAAAGAGGGGCCTATATATGAAAAGTGGAAAGCAAGGCTTGCAGCAAGCATCGAAGGAATACCAGGACGTTGATTTAAAGTTAATAGATGAGCCAGATGGGAGGATTAGGTTAGGAATTAACGATGAAGAAATAGAGAGTCTGGCTGATAATATAAAAGAGATAGGTCAAATACAACCAATCAACCTGGCTGTTAAAGGTAAACGGTTTGAGATCATTGCAGGGCATATGAGATATCTGGCATTGAAAAAGCTAGGTCAAAAAACGATAAAGGCAATTATCCAGGATATCCCGAAAAAAGAGATCGCTCTTGTACGGGCATCTGAGAACCTCAAAAGAACAAATTTGACGCCGATTGAGGAGGGCGCCACATATGCTGACCTGGTGAAAGAATATAAAATGACGAGGAAGGAAATAGCTCAAAAGTTTGGAATAGCGCCGAGCATGGTAGGATATAAAATGGATTTAATGAATTTAAACGCTGAGATACAAAAATTAATACATGCAGGGTTGATATATACGAACGTGGGGATAGAGTTAGGGAAAATAGACGATGAAAGAGAACTGAGAAACAGGTTAAAAGATGCGGTTAATAATGGGTGTACTATAGATACAGCCAGGATATGGGTGGAAGACTATAGAAAAAGCTTAGCATATGATGATATGAAACCGATGGGAGGCATCCCCCCGGAGCCTGTCATTTCCGTTCAAAAAGTATATCAAGCTTGTGAGTTATGCGAAAAACCGGTGGAAATACAAGACATGAAAATAATCCGGATCTGTTCCGGATGTTATAAACTTATAGCAGAAAATTTAAAGAAAGGAGGTGAATAAAACATGCTAATAAAAGCGGGAGTAGATATATCACGATTAAATCGTGAGATAAGAAGGGCATTACCCAGAATTCAAACAATATTAAATTATCAAAGTGAAGAGCTTGTGATAACATCAACCTATGAGGGAAACCATGGGTTAGGCTCATTACATTATTGCAATGATGCCATTGACATGAGATTACCAGGGAATAATGTTGGGCTGGTAGTTGGTGAAATTAAGGAAAAGCTGGGTAAAGACTATGACGTGGTTCAAGAGGGAAATCATATACATATTGAATGGGATCCAAAAAGATGAGGATTGGCTTTGTAGGGTTTTTAGGCATAAAATGAAAATCTGTGCAGGGTGCAAAGATTTAAAAAAGGCCCTGCAAGAAAGGGGGTTCAAATAATATGGCAGATTATCCGAAAGAATTAGAAATTGACAGGTTAATGAACGTTGCTAAAACGTTCGGATGGGAGAAGGCCAAAGAGGAGGTCATTGGGCAGGAAGTATTTGTGACGGTCAAGAAAAAACTACTCGCTGAGGAGTCTGTGAGCGAGACTGCAGTGCCGTCTTAAGGTAGTTAAGAGAGACCTCCAAGGGCTCGGTTAGAAATTTCCAAAACCCAAATACGGTAGTTTGCACAGCGAAGAGGCCAGGCATCCCCAGGACGCAGGACTAAAGGCGGGTATTTTAAAGATTCATGTTAAGGTTGTGTCGTTTAACCTTAATATGAATAAATACCCGCCCCCTGCGTACTGGGGATGCCTGGCCTCTT
>JGI10211J14876_10000973_pt1 | contig 12452 bp, 17 predicted proteins | sample Etolagsediment_FD_14876 | JGI IMG/M metagenome (IMG submission 14876)
TAGTTTTAGTTCTTCTTCAAGTTCTAGTTTTAGTAGTAGTAGTTCAAGTAGTAGTTCAAGTTTTAGTTCAAGTTCTTCGAGTAGTTTTAGTAGTAGTTCTTCTTCAAGCAGTTCTAACAGTTCAAGTTCTTCTTCAAGTTCTAGTTTCAGTTCTTCTAGTAGTAGTAGTTCTAGTTTTAGTTCAAGTTCTTCTTCAAGTTCTAGTTTTAGTTCTAGTAGTTCAAGTAGTAGTTCTAGTTTTAGTTCAAGTTCTTCTTCAAGTTCTAGTTTTAGTAGTAGTTCAAGTAGTAGTTCTAGTTTTAGTTCAAGTTCTTCTTCAAGTTCTAGTTTTAGTTCTTCTTCAAGTTCAAGTAGTAGTTCTAGTTTTAGTTCAAGTTCTTCTTCAAGTTCTAGTTTTAGTTCTTCTTCAAGTTCAAGTAGTTCTTCTAGTTTTAGTTCCAGTAGTTCTAGTTCTAGTTCCAGTAGTTCTAGTTCTAGTTCTTCGAGTAGTTCTAGTTTCAGTAGTTCTAGTTCTAGTTCTAGTTCTAGTTCTTCCAGCTCTTCCAGCTCTAGTTCTAGTTCTAGCTCCTCTAGCAGTTCCAGTAGTAGTTTTAGCAGTTCTAGTTCCAGTAGTTCTAGTTTCAGTTCAAGTTCCTCTTCAAGTTCTAGTTTCAGTTCCAGTAGTTCTAGTTCTAGCAGTCTTAGTAGTAGTTCTAGCTCTGGTTCATTGTTTTTGAATAAAGAAATTATAAGATTGTTGTCTTCATTGAATGGAGAGAAAACTGAAAATACTTCTAATTATCTTGCAAGACCTTATGTTGGAGATATTGGAACAATTATTGAAGTTGATATGGCAACTGATATCTCAGATGCAACAATCTATACTTTTAAAGTTATAAAAGGGGATGGTTCAACTACAACTTGGACACCAACTATATATAATGATAATTATTTACGGTATATAGTAGCTACAGATGATTTTGATGTTGCTGGTACATATGTTTTACAGCCATATCTTAGATTTGCAGATTGGTCAGGTTATGGAGATACTGTATTTTTCAAAGTTTATGAGTTGTGGAGGTAACATATGAAAATGTTAAAATGGTTATTGAATAAATTTAATGCAAAAAAAGAAACAACAAGTAAACTTTCTATTTCTTCAGGATATAATGATGCATCTTGGACTCCAAATGATTATGAAAACTTTGCTAGAGAAACTTATCTTAAAAATGTTATAGCTTATAGATGTATAGATGAATTGTCTACTAGTATAGCTTCAATTCCTTGGGGAGAATTTGAAGAAACTAAGAGTGGAAAGAAAAAACAAATTACTGATAGTATGATGGCTGAAACTATTAAAAGACCAAATCCTGAAGAGTCTTGGTCTTTCTGGTTAATGAAATTATCAGCATTTTTAATAATGTCAGGAAATGTTTTTCCTAGAAGAATTTCTCCAATGACTGGTCCAAATAAAGGAATTCCAAGTGAATTATGGATATTGAGACCTGATAGAATGAAAATATTAAAAAGTAATGGATTTTTAGCTGGATATGAATATTCAGTAGATTCCAAAAAACAAATTTGGTATATTGATCCTATTACTAGACAATGTGATGTATTACAATTAAAATCATTTAATCCAATAGATGATTGGTGGGGAGCTTCTGTAACAGAACCAATAGCAAGAGAAATTGATACTAGTAATGAGATGACTGAATGGAATAAGAAAATATTAGAAAATGAAGGTCGTCCAGGAATGATTATTACTGTAAATGGAACTCTTGATGATAAAGCTTTTGATAGATTAGAAAAACAAATAAGAGCAAAATCTGGTTCTAGTGGAGCAGGAGATAGTTTAATACTGGAAAGTGAATCAGGAATAGAAGTTAAACCTTACGGATGGACTCCTATGGATTTAGATTATATTGAGGGTGGAAGAGAATTAGCAAGAAAGATTTGTAATGGTTATAAAGTTCCACCTCAGTTAATTGGTATCCCAGGAGATAATAAATATGCTAATTACCAAGAAGCTAGATTACATTTTTATGAGAATTCAGTTAGTTGGTATTCAAATTATATTAGAGGTGAATTAAATAATTGGTTATATGAAAAAGGCAGTAAAAGATCTTTAAATTATAATATGGAAGATATTCCTGCCCTAGCTCCTAAACGAGACAAATTATGGGATCGAGCAAATAAATCTAATTTTTTAACTATTAATGAAAAAAGAGAAATGGTTGGAAAAGATCCTGTAGGAGTAGAAGGAGATATTATATTAACCCCTGCTAATCTAATTCCATTGGGAACTACTCCAGAAATAAAAGAAGAGAAGAAAACTGAAGAAGAAAAAAAGGCAGAAAAACATCTATTACAATTAGGTTATAGAAAAGAGGAAATAATAGCTTTATTAAAAGATATAACTACTGAAGAAGCTTTAAAAATAGAAGCAGTAGTTTTAGATGAGAAAGAAAGATAAATTATGAATTACATATTTAGAAGTATTCATAAAGCATTACAAGAATTAAATACTCAATTAAAAAGTTATTTTTTAAAACCATTTCCTAATGAACATAGTTGTCGTTTACAAGATCCTGGAAAATTTAGTTCTTTTAATAGAATAAATTGTTTTAGAAAATCAGCAGGAAAATGTATTGATTATATATTTGGTATAAAGGGAGGAAAATCTGAAGTATCTTCTTTAAGATATAAAAAATCTATATGGACAGAATCTTCAGCAAAAAATCATTGTAAAAATCGAGGTGGTAAATTTGAGGCAGCAAAGAAATAATAACACCTAATTTAAAGCATGTGACAGATCGCTGACGGATATGAAATTACATTCCATATATAAATGGGTTATATTACACTTCATGACTGTCAGTGTCTTTATTTTAGAAGTTTTTATTAACAATTCAAGGAGAGTTATTATGTTAGCAGCTTTACAAGGTTTTAAAGAAACTTATCGAGAAGATGAATTATTGGAAGTATTAATAGAAAAAGCTAATAAAAATTGTAAACAATGTTATGGTAGAGGTTATACAGGGTATATTGATGAGATGCTTCCTCAAGATCATAAAAAGGGAGAAAAAAAAGTTCCATTGAAGGTTAAATTTTATATACCATGCTATAAATGTTTTAAAGAAAAGGAACCAAAAGTAAATATTAAGTTATGATTAATCTGAATACTGAAAAGGCTAAATCAAGATATCATAGAGAATACATTCTATCTACTATGCAATTAGAATATTATGGTATAAGATTAATAGCTCCTATATTAGGAAGATGCTTTTTAGATGCTGCTAGATTATTAGAATTTGGTATTACTAATTTTGATAGTGTTATATTAAATAATAAAGATAGATTAAATAAAGGATTACTAAATTTATATAAAAGAACTGGTGTTATTTTTGGAGATGAAGCTTTTGATGCTTTTGAAAAAGAATTTGGAAAAACTTATGCTGAAGTTCCATTGACTCGTGGAATGAAAGAAGACTATTGGGGTACATATGGTGTATGGGCTAAAAAAACAGCTGCTAAAAAAATAGTCGATATTAATGATATTACTAGAGAAAATATACGTTTAATATTAGAAAAAGGAAGAGCTGATGGCAAGTCCTATGGTATGATTGCTAAGGATATGCGTAATATTTCTCCTTTAATAAATAAACAACGTGCTTATAAAATTGCTAGAACAGAAATTCATACAGCATCTGTTAAATCAATGGATGAAGCTTTTGATTATACTAAAGTTGAATTTGAAAGAGAATGGCGAGCTATTATTGATCAAAGAACTAGGCGAACTACTACTAGAAGAACTAGAGGATTAAAGATTGGTGATACTTTTAGTCATGTATTAGCTAATGGGGAAATAACCAGTCAGGATGGAAAATTTATTAGGACAGGTGAAGCATTAAGTTATCCCGGTGATCCTGATGGTAGTCCGGGTAACATTATCTTTTGCAGGTGTATTTTACTATATCATGCTGCTAAGAAAACTGTTATTCCAGTAACTAAACCTATTGTTTCAGCAATAACAAGAGAATCTTTTAAAGAGTTTAAAAATGCTGATGATATAGCAGAATGGGAAAAAGTAGATTCTAAAAGATGGGTGAATAAATTAACGAAAGATGAAATAAAATCTTTAAAAGATTATAAACGTTCTAGATATGAGGAAATAAATAAATATCTTAGAGATTCTGAACATTATAAAAGTGAAATTGGTGATTTAACTGTTTCTGAAATTCAAAATGCTATTAAAAATATAAATTCGGCTAGTAATAAATCAGGATTGATAAAAGAAAATATGATAGTTTATAGAGCTGTTAAAGATTTTACTCATAATTGGGATAAAGCTACCGGTACAGTTTTACAAGATAAAGCTTTTATGTCTACTACTTTATTGAAGAAAAATGCTGATGATTTTTTGAAGTATTCTGCTAATAGGGATGTTATGACAAAGGCTGATGTTGTCATGCGATTGAAAGTCCCTAAAAAATCAAAAGGATTTTTTCTTGATGGTATTAATCCTGGAAAAAAGCATGATGAAAATGAATTTTTATTAGATGCTGCTACTAAATATAAGATAAATAAAGTTAGAGTTGTTAAGGCTTCTGGGGAATTAAAAGGGGAATATACCCTACTAGATTGTGAAGTTATTAAATCTAAACCTATAATAAAAGTAAAACCTAAAATCATTAAGAAGATTAAAAAGATAAAAACTAGAGGACATTTGATATTAGATGATATATCAGATAAAAAAATGTTAATAAAGAAGGATTTTGATAATGTTGGTATAAAAAAGACTGAAGATGAAATAAAGAAGATGACTCAATATCTACAGGCATATTCATCAGATTATTATTCTGGAATAAGATATGTTGAAAATCATAATGCTAAAGAGTTTATAGAGCATTTTGTAAAACAAAATTATAATGAATCACATTATAATAAATTTAAGGAAATGAGTGGAAGTATAAAAGAATGGTTGAAAGTAGCACCTAAATTTGATGGTGATATTTTGTATAGAGGTTTAAGGTCTCGGGGCTATGATAAATTTATAAATACAAAGATTGGGGATATTATAGATTTTGGAGGCACATCATCAACAACTAGTAGTGAAATTATTGTAAAAGATTTTATTGGATCAGAAAAAGGTGTTAAAGTGATTATAAAAGAAGGTACAAAAAAGGGAGCATCAATTAAATTTTTATCTAGGCATTTATCGGAAAATGAGGTATTAATACCATCTGATGCTCAATTTAAAATATTATCTAGAGAATTAGATAATGAAAATAAATTACTAAAATTAGTGGTTAAAGAATTATGAAAACAATAACTTTAGAAAATAAATGGCAAATAGATGAAGATGATGATATAGAAATAATAGAAAAGAAATCAAATAAATTTGTTTCTAAACCAGGAGAGTTATTAATATCTCAATGTATAGATTGTAAACATAAATTAAAAGGAAAAGGATGTAAAGCTTTTCCATTAGAAATACCACAAGATATATTATTAAATAGACATGATCATCAAAAACCATATCCTGGGGATCATGGAATAAGATATGAGAAGGAATTATAAAGGGAGGTAGAGTTTATGCCAGAAATAGAGAATTATGAAACTAAATATATTGATATTCCATTCGATATAAAAGCTGATTCCATTCAAGAGGATGGTACATTTGAAGGTTATGCTTCTGTATTTGGTGGAAGACCGGATAGTTATGGTGATATTATTGCTGCTGGTGCTTTTGGAGAAACTATAAAAAAGGGTGGTCGTAATAAAAATGGTATAGCTATGTTATGGTATCATGATGTAAGGCAACCAATAGGAATTTGGAAATCAATAGTACAAGATGAAAAGGGTTTAAAAGTCATAGGACAATTAAATCTTGATGTTCAACGAGCTAAAGAAATTCATAGTCTTATGAGACAAGGAGCAGTAAAAGGTCTTTCTATTGGATGGGATTTTATGAAAGATTCTAAAGGTAAAGTTTTGTTAGATTCTTTTGAATGGAAAGACGAAGCTAATATGGTTAGATTATTAAAGAATGTAGAATTGTGGGAGATTAGTCCGGTGACATTTCCTGCGAAAGTTAATGCCAATATTACAAAAGTAAAGGCAATTGACAAAGCTAAAACTGAACGTGAGTTAGAGAATGCTCTGAGGGAGTCAGGACTTTCAAAAGCTGATGCACAGTATGTGGTTAAATTAAGTAAACCTTCTTTGAGGGAGTCAGAGGAGAAAGAAGAAGAGAATGTCAATTTAGAAAGCAAAAAAGATGATTCTAATAAAACTGAAAAGAAAGATAATTATCCTGGTGAAAAACATGAGGATGATTCTGAATTAAAAGAAGCTTTAGAATTAAAACAAAAATCGACTAAAGATTATAATGAAATACTTTCTAAATTACGCAAAGTTAATACTGAAATGAAAGTTCACACATTGTGTTCTTAAAAAGGAGGATATAGAATGCCTGATTTAAAAACTGTTAATATAAATGGACAAGAGGTTCCTACAACTGAGCCTGATGTTGTTTCTGCTGTTGTGGCTGAAATTAAATCATTAGGAGATAACAGCAAAGCAAATTATGATGAGTTGCGAAAAACTCATGAGCAATTAAAATCTGTTGTGGATAATTATGGTGAGAAGATGGCTTCTGATATTAAAGAGCAAGTTACTAAATTATCAGAAGATATTGTTACAAGACAGACAGCTTTAGATGAAGAATGGACTAAAAGAGCTGATAGTATTGAAACATCTTTACAAAGATTACCTAATAATATGACAGAGCAAGATATTAAATTAGAAAAAGAAGCTTTAGATTTTTATAAGGCTGCTAAAGTATGTAGTACAAAATCTGGTGTTTCTTTTAAAGATATGTCTAATATTAGTCCTAATTTAGAAGAGTATGCTGAGTATAAGAAATCTTTTGAGTCTTTTCTTAGGATGAAGGGTGATCAAAGGAATTTGATGCCTGAGCAATTTAAATCATTGTCAGTTGGAGTTGATCCTGATGGTGGATATACAGTAACACCTGCAATGTCCTCTAGAATTATAACTAAACAATATGAGTCTGATCCTGTTAGACAATTGGCAGCAATTGAGACTATTACAACTCAAGCAATTGAGTGGATGGTTGATTGGGGTCAAGCTGGTTGGGGTTGGGAGTCTGAGACTGAAGCTGGTGCTGAGACAGATACTCCTACTTTAAAGAAAAAGAGAATACCTGTACATGTAATGTATGCAAAACCAAGAGCTACTCAAACTTTATTAGAGGATTCTGGAATTAATATTCAGAATTGGTTGGCTGATAAAGTTGCTAGTCGTTTTGCTCGTGGTGAAGCTGCTGCATTTGTTACTGGTGATGGTATTGGAAAGCCTCGTGGCTTTTTGTCTTATGCTAATGGTACTGATTATGGTCAGATTGAGCAAGTAAATATGGGTGCTGCAGCTGCTTTGACTGCTGATGGTTTTATCAAAGTAAAATATTCTTTGTTAGAACAATATCTAAATAGAGGTACATGGTTAATGGCTAGAGGTACTGTTGCTGATGCTATGTATTTAAAAGATGGTACTGGTAATTATATTTGGAAACCTGGTTTTGATAAAGATAGTCAAGCTACTATTTTAGGTCTTTCTGTAAAAATGAGTACTACTATGCCAGCAGTGGCTGCTGGTGCTTTATCGGTAGCTATAGCATATTGGAAAGAAGCTTATATGATAGTTGATCGTCTTGGTATAACAATGCTAAGAGATCCTTATACAGTGACTCCTTTTATTCAATTCTATACAAGGAAAAGAGTTGGTGGAGATGTTGTTAATTTTGAAGCAATCAAAATTGGAAAAATAGCTATATAAGTCTGATTAATAGAATAAAATAATGGACTGATAATTTTGTCAGTCCATTTATAAAGAATAATAATATGGAGGAAATATATAATGGCTGTAAGAGAAGATTTTAGTAATTTTAAATATTATCAAGCATTACCACCTGGAATTTATGATCAAGGCACAATGCCTGTGGCTGGAGTGATTAATGGACCATGTATTGATACTCAGGGATATGAAACAGTTACATTTTGTGTAGAAACAGGTGATGTGGATGTTAGTGGTAGAGCAACTGCTACTTCTGTTTTATATATTAGAATGCAGCATACAGATGCTAGTGTTTTAGGTCTTGGACCTTCAGCTTATGCTGATATATCAATGGATGATCTTTTAGCTATTCCTAGCTGTTTAGATTGTAGTTCTGGTGCTGCTTTAACAAGTGGTATTATTCTTGCTGTATCTATTAGTGGGACAAGTGTAGCTGATTTTGAAAGTCAAGTATGGCAATTTGGATATAAAGGAAGTAAACGATATGTTCGATTAGTAGCTGAATCTGCAGGAACTGTTGATTGTGGTTCTACTTATGTTGGTGCTGTGGCTGTATTAGGTCGCCCAGCTAATTGGCCTGTAACTGAATATGCATAAGAGTAATTGAATAATAGAGTGGGAACTAATAATTCTCACTCTTAAAATATAGAGAAGGAGGAAAATAATTATGGCAGATACTAAATACCAACCTAAGACATATCATAAACGAGGTGGAGATGAATATGTTATAGCTGCGGGTGGAAAACTAAATATGGAAACAGGATCTGAATTTCAGTTTTTTGATCAAGATTTTACTGCGGATTATATGAGGAATTTAATGAGAAGTTTAACTACATTTACTGATTATTATCGATCAGGAGCTGTTTCATTTTTTAATGTAAGTCAATTAGCCTGTAATTATGGACATCATATGTGGAGTGGAGATACTACAATGAGTTTAGGTTCTGTTACATTACCAATGCCAGATAGTGGTTGTGTTTTATGGCTGAATGGTGATTTATTAGTAGGAGATGGTAATTTATCTGTATTGATTTCTACTAGTACTTTGATGTATAATCAAGGATCAGTTCAGATTTCATCTTTTGAATTGTCTGCTGTAGGCTATGCAAAATTAGTATGTATAGGTGCAGAATCATGGGGAGTTGTAGAAGCTAATTATACAGAGCATACTGAAGTATAATAAGAAAGGATTTTAATATGCCTCTTATTGAAATGATAGAAACAGAAAAAGGAAGTATTAATGGAATTGATGTTAAAGAATTTATTAAAGGAAGAAAATATATAATACCTGATGATTTAGCAAATGTATTTGTTAATATTTTAAAAGTTGCAAAATTAATACCTATTAAGGATGTATTTGTAGATAATTCACAAGATAAAGTTCCTGAAAATAAAGCAATGAATAAAATTCCTAATAATAATAAAATTCCTAATAATAAAAATGAGTATGTTAATAAAGAAAGAGCTAATGCTGAAGAATTTATTAGTAAATCTCAAAGAAAGCGTTTTGATTTAATAAAAAAGAAAAAGAAAGGTAATAAAAAATGATAATAAGTAAACCATTGGATAAACATGGTAATAGAAAATGGAAAGTAACAACTCCTCCTATTATCGAACCTATTACTTTGGATGAGCTTAAATCATTTGCTAGAATAGATGGAACTGAAGATGATGTTTTATTAGAAGGTTTCATAAGAACTATTAGGGAGGCAATGGAATCGTATTTAAAAAGAGCTTTGATATCTCAAACTATAACTTTGCAAATGGATTTCTGGCCAGGAACTGTAATTGAATTACCAATGCCTCCTTTAATATCTATTACTAGTGTGTCTACAATAGATGAAGATGATGTTGAAACTGTATATGATAGTGATAATTATTATGTTCATACGGATATTGAACCTGGAGAGTTAGTATTAAAAAATGGAGTTACTGCTCCTTATAATTCTGATAGATATCATGGTGGATATAGAATAGTATATCTTGCAGGATATGGGTATCCATCTGATGTACCTCAAATTATTAAAGATTCAATGAAATTATGGTGTGCTATTTATTATGAAACTAGAATGTTAACAGAGAAACCACCAAGTGATGTGATTTCTTTATTAGAAAGATTTTATAGGATAATTAGAATATGACATGGATAGTAAAAGATTTAAATCGGCGAATTGATATTAAACGTGCTATACAATCAAGTAATTCTAGTGGTGGATTTGATAGATCTTATACTACTTTAGTTTCTGTATGGGCAGGAATTGAAACTGTTTCTTATAAAAGTTCTGGAAATAAATATATAAGAAATGTGCAAGTTAATGATATTATTACCCATATATTTAAGATTAGGAGAGTTGGACTTACTAGTATAGGAAAAGAGTATACCAAAGCTTATTCTATAGCATTTGATAGTATGTCTGATTTGAATTTATTAAAGTCTAATTGTTTTATTTTTATGAAGAGATATTCTAGTAGTAAAGGTAGATTATTTAAAATAAAAGATGTTATAAATTATAAAGAAGATGATAACTATTATTTAGTATCTGTTACAGAAATGGAAGAACATGGAACTGGTTTTTCTGAGTAAGGGAAGGGATCATATACTACTATGTCAATGAAAGTTACAATACCTGATTTCAAAAGAATTTTAGTTAAATTTGATAATATTCCTGAGAAAGTAAATGATAATGTAATAGCTGCTTTAGTTGAATCTGCTAGTGATTTGAGAAATGAAATGATTGATTCTATGGGTAATTCTCCCGCTATTGGATTTCCTTATAAACGTGGAGGAAAAACTCATATTGCTTCTGCTCCTGGATATCCTCCTAGAAAAGATTCTGGTGATTTAGCTAATAGTTTTGAAATAGATATAAATAGTCTTCAAGGAACAGTTGAAATAGGTTCGACTATAAAAGATCCTGATTACCCTAAATTTTTAGAAGAAGGAGTTGACTGGTGGAGTAGTGAAACAACTGTTAATCTATTACCTAGACCATATATGCAGCCAGCTTTAACAAAATTAACACCTACTATAGAAAATAAAGTAATGAATGCGATAAGAAAATCAATTAAATAAAAGGAAATAATATGAAAAAATTTTTAAAGATAATAATAATTTTATTTATGTTATTTTCATTTGTTCAAATTAAAGCTCAAGATCAAACTATATTTGATTTATATATAGTAGGAGAAATAGATGATAGTATTTATTTAATTTGGACTCATGTTCCTGGAGTACAATATTACAATATTTATAGAAGTTTTTTTCCAGAAGGTCCATATAATCTTATATGTCAGAGAATGACAATAGATTATGAATTTTATATAGATTATGGATTAGATTATGGGAAATATTATTATTATGTAGTATCTTCTGTTGATAATTTGGGAAGAGAATCATCATTTTCAAATGAAGTTAAGATTATTATATACCAGAAATTGAGAATTTAAGGAATTAAAATATATGTTAATAGGACAAATTGTTTTAAAATTAAGAAATGCTGATACTTCTTTTGGTGATTTGATTGGTGGTGCTGCTCAACTTGCTTTGGCTTTGAGTTCTACATTGACTCGTGAAATGGCATTTGTTATTCCTTTAGCAGATAATGCAACTGATAATAAATTAGATATGGGAATAGATCAAAAAATTACAGAGAGTTTCGGAGTAGTTGTTGCTTTAAAAAATGATATATCTGCAAGTAATAAATTAGGATTAATTGCTTATGACAGATTACATTCTATTAGAGCAGAAATATGGAAAGCTATATTAGGATGGTTGCCTACTGGTTATGAAGATCCAATTTCTTACGGTAATGGAAAATTATTAGATATTAATCCTGCTTATTTATGGTATCAATTTAAATTTAACTATAAAATTAGAATTGATAATGATGATGGAATTTCAATGGGAAGTACAGATAGTTTTGATACTTTATATAATCAATGGGTTTTATCTCCAAATGTAGAGATACCAATCAAAGAATATTTACCTGTTACCGGATTTACTCCGTCTATGGAAAGTAGTATAGACCTTACTATAGATCCTAATGGAGGAGCATTTGATAAGGCTTTTAATGTAATTTTTGATGTTTATACTGGATAATAAAATAATATAAGGAGAATTAAATGTCAAATGGATATAATAAATGGGTTATACCAAGAAGAGATCTTTTGGTTAGAGATCCTAGAACAAAAACTCCTCTTCCTATAATAGGTTGTTATAAACCTTGGACTGGTCCTGAAGGTCGTTATTGGAGAAGAAGATTAATATGTGGTGATATATCTTTAGGAGAAGCTCCTCTTGCGATACCTAAAGTAGAGAAAGTAGAGAAAGAGAAAAAAAGTAAAAGGAGGAAATAATTATGGCAATTAATATAGCAAACATACCAAATACAATTCGTACTCCTGGTGTACATGCAGAGATAGACAATTCTAGAGCATTAAAAGGATTAGTTCAAAATCCTCATAAAGTTTTAATTTTAGGAAATGCTATAGAATCTGAAATGACTAAAGATTTTTGGACACTTCATGCTATTTCTCAAGATAATATGGCTGAAGGATATTTTGGAAATGGTTCTGAATTAGCTAGAATGTGT
>JGI10211J14876_10000974_pt1 | contig 12450 bp, 9 predicted proteins | sample Etolagsediment_FD_14876 | JGI IMG/M metagenome (IMG submission 14876)
TATAAACCTTCGAGGCCTTGTGATCTAAGATGTTCTAACATAAGGAGAACGATTTGTCAACCCCCAGACTCTGAAATCCTCACAATCCCCCCTCTCAAAGTGTCATAAAGACACACAGATTTCTTATGATTCTAAGCACTAAAAAAACCAATTAAGGGTGAGTTTTTTATAACTCCTTGGCAACCCTTTGATATTCAGTTGTCTGCTATTTGTCGATCCTTGAGTGTTAACCAGTTTATGTGGAGTTTGTGTCTGACCATTGACCCCGTAGGATGGTTCAGTGTTATAAACTCAACGACCAGTTATTGAACACAGTGGAACAAATAACTCAACTATTTATAACAAACTCATTTTGAATTAAAGTTAGTAACCTCCAAAGTTCCCTTATAGTGTAGGACATCAATCACCAAATGACAACCACTTTCCAAACCAATCTTACCGACACCAGCTACAACGGTTGGACGAATTATGAGACTTGGAATGTAGCCCTTTGGATCAACAATGACGAGGGTTTGTATCACTTGGCTCAGGAAGCAGGTAGTTATGAAGATTTCGTAGATTACCTGGAAGCATGTTCTTTCAACAAATTATCTACGAAAGATGGTGTTAACTACCGTGATCCTAAAGTTAACACTCTCGAACTGAATGAAGACCTCTTTGATTGACACTTACTCTCAAGACAGTTAATCACACTTTTTCTCCTTATTTCATGACTTCCTATCAACAACTCCTACAGTCCATTGATGAGATTCAGGCAAGTGGCAAGAAAGTAACAGTGAAGGTTCTTCCTTCAGCTACACGTCGGAAACGTAAATCGATGATCTGATCACACTTACATCTTGACCTGATGATGTCATTAAACTCATCAACAGTTCCATACACTTTTCTCTTTTGATTATGTCCAAGTCCATCATGATCTCTCTGCTTCGTAAGGGTCACACTGGTAACGAAATCCTTGAGATTCTTGAAGCTATTGTCTCTGAAGATATGAGTCAGGTGAATGAGCCTACTCTGGAGGAATTGGAGTTCTGATATACACATAAGGGGGGACAGTAGTTGACACTCTTCTCCCCTTATAGTAGAATGACAGTATAATCGAATCGACAGGCTTATGGGGGTTTGTGTGTAACCCCGTGGATCGTGTAACGTGATATAAGTATAAGGGTTTAAGGTATAATGGCCTGTAGGGGTTCTGAGTGGGGTCTGAAAGGGTTATAATATATGACCCCCCCGAATAAAAATCGCTAACTTCCCTAACCTACAGAGGTGACAAAAACCGCGCGTTATTTTCCGCTCAATAAAAAATTCCCCCAGGATTTTTTGAACCTCTCAGACCTTTTTCATAAAAAATTTCCCCCGGCAAAATCCCCCTTTCAGAGAATATGTGAGTCATATATAAAGTGAAATTCATTCAAAAAATTTTTAGAAATGATTAAGTATCGAATGTATGAAAGAGAATTGACAGGAGGTGGTGTCTGGCAAGATCATGATTGTGTTGATAATTTTGAAGAATATAATATAAATTTGGACAAGTATGGTCTTGGTAGAACATCGAGTAATGAGACATCACCTCATAATTATATTCATGTATTTGCTACTCATGAATATGTAAAGACATTAGAACAACATGTATTAGATTTTTTCGATATATCTGTCAACTTTCCTGTCACGTTCTTCACAAGAAAGGTTCCATTTACCTCAGATTTTAGATGTGGATTTAGTTTTGATACTTATGAGACATTTAATTCAACATATTATGATCAGGCTATAATGACACGTAACATGTTAAATGGATTATATGAGAGTATAAACTTATCAGGGGATTTTACAAGTACTGGTGACTTTATTGATGATTCAATTCATATTGAAATCAATCCCATACAAACTCAGGAAACTTACAACAGAATTAAACAAATAATTACTGATACATATGGAGTCAGTAATTTTGTATATCCTGACAGTGTGTTTGCCAATGGACTTCCAGTTTACTTCCATTTCAAGATAAAATATGGAACAGATGGATTAGTCATTAAATTTTATAATTTAGATAAGAATGTATAAGTTTCTCAGAGAAATGGTTCTTGACAGGAGAGATAAATCTAAGTAGAATGAAGTGATGATTGGAGTGTTTATCAGAGGATGATTTTATCACCAGATGATGCAAGATATGTTGCAAAGAAATTTAAAGAATATTATCTCAAATTTGAAAGTATTTCTGATTATCAATTAGAATGTCTGAAGTATCGAAACTTTGAGAATTCATTGTTTAGTGATAATGATTATGTCTTTGATAATTTTGACATGAGCCCTGAAGATATGAACTTCAAGATTCATAGTATTGATACAATGGAACAGGGAAAAGAAAAGTATCATTTACTTTTCAGTAATCTTCTTGAGCTCACTGGAAGTAATCAGATTGAGAGAAGTATTCCAGGAAGAAAGTTAAGGTGGTTAATTGAAGAAACGAATACAGGAAAGTATGTCGGAATGATCCGAATGGGTTCACCGACCACTTATTCAAAACCACGTAATGATCTATTAGGTGAAGTTGTAGATCTGAAGAACTTAAATCATAGAATGGTGATGGGATTTAATATTGTTCCGACACAACCATTTGGGTACAATTATCTCGGTGGCAAGTTGCTCTCGTTACTCTGTTGTTCACATGAGATGAAGAGACAGTTTGATGAAAAGTATCAGACTGATCTAGCCTTCTTTGAGACCACATCTCTCTATGGAAGTAGTAAATCATCATCACAGTATGATGGGTTAAAACCTTATATCAAATACATTGGTCTCAGTGTAAGTGATTTAGTACCCTTAATTCAGGGCGAACTCTATGATGAGTTATGTGATTATTTCAAAGTTCGAAATCATAACAAACATCTTGTCCCATTGACTGCATCATCTCGTAAGAGAAAGATGCAAACTAAATGGGTATCTGAAGTGAAAAAGAGTCTCAAGGAGTTTCCTGATGAAAAGGAAGACTTTATGAAAACAATTGATTATGCAAAAAATCTGACAGAACGAAAGAGAACTTTTAGTTGTAATTATGGATTTATGAATTCAAAAGAAGTTATTATAGGTAAGGAAGATAAACTGATTCCAAATCCTGAAAACTATCATAAGTTTGAATTGAATAATCTCATTGAGTATTGGCGTAAAAAGGCCACAAAACGATATGAGAAACTGAAAAAAGAAGGTCGATTGAGAACTGAAATTGAGACATGGACATCTCAAAAATCAATTGATATGATCCGTTAATGAAAACTATATAATCAAGAGTCTTAAGAAAATTATATGAAAGAATTAAGATATCATATCTATGTGAACAATAAATGTGTATCACATAATCTCGATGAAGAGAGTTTCATAGGTCTTTTTGAATATTACAATCATGTATCAAATCATGTAACGTATGAAGTTGTGGAAGTTTCACAATATCAAGAGGCAAGTTACTAGACAAAGACTAAATATCCAAGTATAATGAAATTTGAAATGGAGTGACTCTAATTCATGGCTAAAGGATTTACCGTAAAAGCATCAGCACCAAAGAAACAAGAAAAAACTGAACTTTGGGATTATGATGCAATCAAACAACGAATGAAAGGAAAGGCAATTGTATTCTGTCTTCCTGGACGTGGTGTATCATATATGTTTTTGAAGAATTTTGTACAACTTTGTTTTGATCTTGTACAAAATGGAATGAGTATTCAAATTAGCCAAGATTATTCTTCTATGGTTAATTTTGCTCGTTGTAAAGTTCTTGGAGCGAATGTTCTTCGAGGACCTGATCAAATTCCTTGGGATGGTAAGCTTCATTATGATTACCAACTTTGGATTGATAGTGATATCATCTTTGATAGTAATAAGTTTTGGCAGTTATGTGATCTTGCACTTCCAGCTGAAGCAATTGATGAAGATGGTAATGAAATTGAAGGAGCTGATAATCCAATCAGTGCTGGATGGTATAGTACAGAAGATGGACGTACCACATCCGTTGCACATTGGTTGGATGAAGATGACTTCCGTAACAATGGTGGAGTCATGAATCATGAAATGGTTGATGGTATTACCAAACGTAAGAAACCCTTTATGGTAGACTATACTGGTTTCGGTTGGGTTATGATTCGTAACGGTGTCTTTGAGAATGAGAAGATGAAGTATCCTTGGTTTGCTCCCAAGATGCAAGTCTTTGAATCTGGAGCTGTTCAAGATATGTGTGGTGAAGATGTTTCATTCTGTCTCGATGCAATTGAGGCTGGTTATGAAATCTGGTGTGATCCACGTATTCGTGTAGGACATGAAAAGACAAGGATTATCTAATGTTCGGTAAAAGAAAAAAATCAAAAGTGAATTGGAGTTCGGGAGACAAAAGAAAAAGAAAAGGAGGATCTCGAACCTCTTCTCAAAAATCAACTTCTAGAAAACGTCGAAAGTAAAATTAATTATGGCAAAATTCAAAAAATCTCTGATGGGTTCGGCATTCATTGAACCTCAACCAAAGAAAACTCGTCAAGGATCTGGCAAACATACAAAGTGTGCAGCATCTAGTCGAAATGGAAAACCAAAGCGTTATAGGGGTCAAGGACGATAAGTTATATTTCAACCAGGTTTTTAACCTGGTTTTTTATTGCCAGACCTTATACATAAAGCATAGTGATTATCATTAGGAGACTTATGGAAAAAGAATTTCTTAGGGAGATTAGTAATGATGATCGAACACCAAAAAGAAAAAAATCTCAACTTGATGAAGATGGGTTTTTTTTGTCAGACGATTGTTCTAGTCCTGATCATAAGTGTACTTGTAATTCTAAACAAGTAGTCATAACTGAATTTTAGTCTAATAAATAAATCAGGTTTGTTGCAACTAGTCAGTGCCTCTTGAACGTGTCAGTAAAGGTTTTAAAGACATCAGTGCTACTTTTCAGATCAGTCCAATCAACTCTGATCTGATTTCACTGAAGAACGCTAACGCCATCGCAAGATCAGTTCGTAATCTTGTATTTACACAACCCGGTGATAAACCTTTCCAACCCACAGTTGGTTCAAGAGTATCTGAATTATTATTTGAGAATTTTGATAAATTAACTGCCACTTCAATTCGAAGTGAAATTGAAAATACAATCAATGAGTATGAACCTCGGGTCAAATTGAATGAAGTCATAGTAGAACCAGACTTCGATAGTTATGAGTTTAATGTGACTATAAAATATTTCATTGTAGGTATTGATGTACCAGTTCAACAACTCACATTCATCTTGGAACCCACTAGGTAAATGCCTTTAGTTAATTTTAGCAATCTAGACTTTGATCAGATTAGAGACTCTATCAAGAGTTATCTTCGATCAAATTCCAATTTTACAGATTATGACTTTGAGGGATCTAATCTTTCAACGATTATCGATACTCTTGCATATAATACTTACATAACCTCATACAACGCCAACATGGTGACGAATGAGGTGTTTATTGATAGTGCGACTTTAAGGGAAAATGTAGTTTCCCTAGCTCGTAATATAGGATATCTTCCAAGATCAAGAAAATCAGCTGTAGCAAATATATCTTTTAGTGTTGATGCATCAAATACAACAGCTGTCACCGTCACATTAAAAGCTGGAACGGCATTTATTTCAAGTCGTGCTTTTGGTAATGAAAGTTATATATTCTCAATTCCTGATGATATTACAGTTCCTGTAGACTCCACTGGAACTGCCAACTTCACCAACATTGATATTTACGAAGGAACATATATTAAAAACACTTACACTGTAAATTCAAGAACTCCAAATCAAAAATTCATTATACCAAATAGTGGATGTGATACTTCTCTGATTAGAGTTATTGTAAAAACTTCTCAAAGTGCTATAGATGTTGGAACTTCGGAAAAGTTTTTACAATATGATAATCTTTATGAAATTGGGCCAAATTCACCGATTTACTTTTTAGAAGAAATTGATAGTGAAAGATATGAGTTGTTATTTGGTGATGGTATATTTGGAAAGAAACTAGAAGAACCAAATTTTGTTGAAGTCAGTTATATCGTTTCTAATGGTGAGAATGCAAACAATATATCCAATTTCACATTTTCAGGAACACTTAGAGATAATAGTGGAAACTCTATTACATCGGGAGTTTCATTAATTGCTACAAATTATCAGTCATTTGGTGGCAAGTCTATTGAAAGTGTCGAATCGATTAAAAAATACGCTCCTAGAATTTACGCTTCTCAAAATAGAGCAGTTACTTCTTCCGACTATGAAGCATTGATTCCTAAAATTTATCCAGAATCTGAATCCGTATCTGCCTTTGGTGGGGAAGAACTCACACCACCTTCATATGGGAAAGTCTTTATCAGTATTAAACCATATAATGGTGTATATCTATCTTCAACCATAAAAAGTAATATACTCTCAGAACTCAGAAAATATACTGTAGCTGGAATTATCCCAGAAATTATTGATCTGAAATACCTTTACATAGAATCAAATTCTAATGTTTATTATAATACAAATCTCGCACCATCTTCATCATATGTAAAAGACACTATTGTCCAAAACATCACAAATTACTCCAACTCGTCGGATCTTAATAAGTTTGGAGCTAGATTTAAGTACAGTAAATATCTCAACATCATTGATAATAGTAATGAATCAATTACATCTAATATTACAACTGTCAACATAAGAAGAGATATGGCAGCTTTTTTAAATCAGTTTGCTGAATATGAGATTTGTTTTGGTAATAGATTTCATATCAAAAATCATGGACATTCCTCTACTTACGATGGTAATGTTATTGGATATAATATCAAATCATCTGGATTTACCGTGAGTGGAATTTCTGGAACAGTTTATCTTGGTGATGTTCCAAACAGTGATTTGGAAACTGGAACTATTTTCTTATTTAAATTGAATTCACCTACAGAACCAGTAGTTATAAAAAAAGGTATTGGTACAATTGATTATATTAAAGGGGAAATTAAACTTAACCCTATAAAAATACTATCGACAAAAGTTAACAAAGATATTCCACTAGTTGAGATATCTGCAACTCCATATTCAAATGATGTTATTGGTTTACAAGATTTATATCTACAACTCGATCTAAGTTCTGTTTCGGTTACTATGGTTCCAGATCAAATTGCATCTGGAGATGATATTTCGGGTACAAATTATAAAGTAAGTTCTAGTTATTCTAATGGTAGTTTAGTTCGTGGAACACCAGTATTCACTTCTCCGACATCTACCTCTTCAACGACCTCTTTAACGTCCACTTCTTCAGTATATACTACTACCAGTACTTCAACTTCTCCTTCTACAAGTATGGTAAATAGTAGTAATAATGGTTCAACAACCTCCACTTATTAAGATATATTAGAAATGGCAGTAGATAGAGTAAAGTTCCAAAATATTGTCGCTAGTCAACTTCCAAGATATGTACGAGAAGATTTTCCTCTTCTCGTAGATTTTCTTGAGCAGTACTATCTCTCTCAAGAAGTTCAAAGTGGAACTCTTGATTTAATTCAAAATATTGATCAATATGTAAAAGTTGAAGAACTTACAAATCTTAAGAACTCTACAGTTCTTGGTGCCGATCTTTCCATCACAGGAACAACCATTACATGTTCTTTAGATGATAACTTTACTGAAGGATTTGTAGACACTAATGGATTGATTAAAATTGATGATGAAATAATTTTTTATGAAACTAAAACTGATACTACATTTGAAGGTTGTGTAAGAGGTTTTAGTGGAGTAACCTCTTATCAAAAATCGAATACACCAGATGAGTTAGTTTTTAGTAATTCTTCAATTACATCTCATAAATCAGGTGCTATAATTTATAATTTGAACGTTATTTTTCTACAGGAATTTCTTAAAAAACTGAAAAATCAGATCACACCAGGATTTCAGGATAGATCTTTAGCCTCTAATTTAAATCAGAAGAATTTTATCTATAATGTTGACAGTTTTTACAAAACTAAGGGAACTGATAGATCCTTTAAAATTCTTTTTGGTGCTTTGTATGGAGAGGATGTAGAAGTCATACACCCAAGTGAATATCTTTTTAGGCCATCAGATGCAGACTATCGAGTTACTCAAGATTTTGTTGTGAAGGCAGTTCGAGGAAATCCACTCGAACTTAAGAACTTAACTCTATATCAAAATACTACAGGAGCTAGAGGATCTGTATCCGATGTAGAAAAAATTAATTATAGTGAAGGAGATTACTATAAAATAAGTGTTGACTATGGATATCAAAGAGATATTGATGTTGATGGAACAATTTACAGTCAATTTTCTCCAAATCCAGTTACAAAAATATTGAATGATGTAAGTATAAATTCTACTACTATTGATGTAGACTCGACCTCATCATTCCCAGAGGCCGGTTCTCTTGCAGTTAAGGACATTGATAATAATGATCTACTCTTATCATATAGTGGAAAAAATATTACTCAATTTTTAAATGTTACTGGTGTAAGAAATAGGATCAGTTCGAAAAGTGATATCGAATTGAATGATTATTCTTACGCTTTTGTTGGATTTGATAGAAGTAGAGAAATTAGAGTGAGAATTACATCGACTCTAAAGGATCTACAATTATCAAAATCTCACTCTTATAAAAAAGGTGATCTTATTAGTGTAAAGAATTTTGGATATACTAAAACTAATGAAAAGTTAAAAAATTGGAATTATAATGTCAAATCAAAATTTGATGTTAAGAGTGTTAATCAAATTGATTTGAGTGAGGAAAAATATTCTATCAAAACATATAATGATATTGAATTGAAACCAGGATACAATTTTTTAATTCAAAATTCTACTAAAACTGTATCAACTATTGGGTATGTGTTGAGTGTTAATTCTTCAAATTCTTTTATTGCTAAAATTTCTGCAAATTTAAATTTAAATGATACTTATACAATAGAAAATCAAATATTGAAGGGCAATTCTACCGAATATCCTATACTGAAACAATATTTTGCCAATGTTCAAAATACATATGTGAATTCTTCTGATAATATTTTAGTATCTAGTAATTCCATTCCTAATTATTACAATATAATTACTAATCCATATGATAAAAAAATTAAATTTAGTGGAACTTTTACTTCCACACAAACTTTAAATTTATTGAATCATGGTTTTTATACTGGTGATGTTGTTTACTATCAACCATCTATTATTGAAACTGTATCAACTGATGTTGATGGTATACAGACTATAACCGAATCTATAAATGGATTTGAAGATGTTGATGAGGGTGTATATTATGTCGGTAGAGTAGATAGTAATAATTTTAAACTTGCTAGAAGTAAGGGCAATTTATTTGTAAATAAATTTATAACTTTAAACGGTACTGTTAAGGATAATGAAATTATATATTATAATTTCTTTAATAAAAATGTTCTGCCACAATCAATTTATAGAGAAATAACTAATCCTTCAAATATTGAAACTACTTATGAAACTGAGCCAGGATATACTGGAATTTTAATCAACGGTGTTGAAATTTTAAATTATAAATCCTCTGACGTAGTGTACTATGGTGAAATTGAAGAAATTGTGATTTCTTCACCTGGAAGTGGATATGATGTAATTAATCCACCTAGTTTGATCATTAGTGATGAAGTTGGAACTGGAGCTACTGGTAAGTGTTCAGTATCTGGAAAATTAGAAAGAATTGAAATAATTGATCCAGGATTTGATTATGTCAATACTCCCATTGTGAAGATAAATGGTGGTAATGGAAGAGATGCTGCTGCAGAAGTTAATTTAATTTCTTTAGATAATGAGGTTATTTTTAACTCGGAGTCCACTTCTTCGGATGTAAATCTGACAAATGATACGATTGGATTTTCAACATTCCATAAATTCAGAGATTATGAAAAAATTGTTTATCTAACAAATTCACAAACATCTGTTGGTGGTATTTCAACAGGATCTTTTTATTATGTTGGTATTGTAAATGATAAAACTATAAAACTTTACAAAAATCAAAGTGACTCAATTTCTGGAATTAATACAATATCTTTAACATCTTATGGAACTGGCACACAAATAATCAAATCATCCGAAAAGAAACAAGTAGTATCTGATATTTTAGTTACAAATTCTGGATATGGTTATGAAAACAAAGAAAGAATTATACCAACATCTGGTATTAGTACATCATTGAATCAGATTTTAATATCTAATCACGGATATTCATCTAAAGACATTGTTAGATATACTGCTGGATCATCACCTATTTCAGGAATATCTGAAAATAAAAATTATTATGTTGTGAAAGTTGACGATGATAAATTCTCATTGACAGAAATTGGTACAGGATCAACCGCTGCTGATTATTATTATAACAATAATATCTTTAAAAATTTAACTTCTGATGGTAATGGTTCATTTAACTACGAACCAATAACGGTAACTGTTGATGGTATAATTGGTGTATCGACTTCTTCAGGTCAAGATTTTTCTTGTAAGGTTCAACCAATTTTCAGAGGTTCTTTAGATTCGATAAGTTTAGAAAGTGGTGGAAGTAAATATGGTTCCTCTGAAGTTATCAATTTCAATAGACAACCAAGTATTTCATTTTTTAGTGGAGAAAATGCACAATTAGTTCCAATCATAAAGAATGGCCAGATAACAAAAGTTGAAGTTACTAACTCCGGAAGGGGATATAATTCACCACCAAATCTTACTATAGTAAGTGGAACTGGTAAGAATGCTGTATTGACTCCAGTTATATCAAATGGTGAAATAACTGAGGTGAAAGTTATTAAAGGTGGTGCTGGATATGTGAGAGATAAAACTTCTATCATTATAACTCCTGCAGGATCAGGTGCAAAATCTGATGTTGGTATCAAAATTTGGACAGTCAATTTATTTGAGAGAAATTTTGATAACATTAGAGATGACGATGGATTTATTTCTGGGAATATAAGTGATGAGAGTCTTCAATATTCACACTTATATGCTCCAAGACCTTTAAGGAAAAGTACTTATTCGATATCTGGAAATGATGAGGATAATACCGTTTATGGTACTCCTGATTTGATTTTTGATGGGACTGAAATTGATAGTAGATACCATTCCCCAATTATAGGTTGGGCATATGATGGAAATCCAATTTATGGCCCATATGGTTTCTCAAATAAGGATGGTACTGGATCAATTCGTAGAATGAAATCTGGATATGTAAATCAATCAATGAAATTGGATAGACCTAATTTTAGTTCGGGATTTTTTATTGAAGATTTTAGATATGTTGGAAATGGTGATCTAGATGAAAACAATGGAAGATATTGTGTAACCCCAGATTATCCAAATGGTGTCTATGCATATTTTTCAACTATAAATCAAAATGTGGATAGTGATGGCCCATTCGTTGATCACAGAAGACCAGTTTTTCCATATTTAATTGGTAATACCTACAAATCGATTCCAAATAATTTCAATTTCAGAAGTATATCTAATCAAACTGATTATAATTTACAAACTAATACTTGGTTAAGATATATTATACCATATCACATAAGGAGGAGTAATAGTAGATATGATTATATCTTTGATTCAGATTCAATCAAAAAACAAACAATTGAAGTAACTTCATCACTTAGAGGTGAAGTTCAAAGTGTAGGAATAATTACTGGTGGAGACAACTACAAAATTGGAGATGAGGTTGTTTTCAATAATGAAAACACTGGTGGATTTGATGCAACAGCTAAAGTTTCTAGAATCAGTGGTAAGGAAATTGATACGATAAGTCTTAATACTGAGACTAATAGTAATGTTGAATTTTTACCAATATCAAATCTATTCACAGGTTTTACTACAACTCCTCACAATTTATTATCCAATGATGTAGTTCAAATTGTTGGTCTTTCTAGTTATTACAAAGGATTTGATGGTTCTTATGTTGTAGGAATCAATACATCTACATGGACTTTAACATCAGGAATTCAATCAGCAACATCTACTGGAATAGTTACTTACATCAATGTATCTGGATCTTTTGATTATCCAATTGTGAGAGAAAATGATATTCTTGGAATTGGTACAGAAAAAGTAAAAGTATTGAATATTGATAGGTTAAATTCAAGATTCCGTGTATTGAGAGAACAGGAATCTACAGTTGGATCTGCACACACTAGATCTACAAAAATTTACGAAGATAGTTCAAAATTTACTGTAAATGTAGGTTCAATAAAAACTACTAGAATCTTTAAGGTCAATAGAGAACTCTATTTTGATCCTTCAGAATCTGTTGGAATTGGAACAGCACTTGGAACAGGTATTGGTAATACGATTACATTTTCCAATCCAGGTGCTGGAATTACACAAGTTTTTGTATCTCCACAAAGAATTTATTATCCAAAGCATGGATTAAAACTAAATGATCCAATTACTTATTCTTCAAACGGTGGAACTTCCATTCAAGTTT
>JGI10211J14876_10000977_pt1 | contig 12424 bp, 13 predicted proteins | sample Etolagsediment_FD_14876 | JGI IMG/M metagenome (IMG submission 14876)
AGTCTTACTGCAGCATAATTCCTGTACGGATAGAATATCTCCCAGATTTCATTCATGGCAGCGTTTATTGCTTCGATAAGGTTTTTCCTCAGCGTTATCTGGGTATCGAGCAAAGCATTCTTGTAGATTTTCAATTCTTCGGAAAGCTTTGAGAGCCTTGCCATTGTTTCTTCGTTTTCCTTAATCTCCTTCATTCTTTTTCTCAGTTCAACTGCCATTTCTCCAATCATCTTCAGCTGTTTTCCCATTGCAGTCCTGTCGGATTCTATTCTCTGCTTCCTTAATTTCGCGTTTTCAAGAGCTTCCCTGGCCTTTTCATAATCTTTTTCATCGTATTTTATCTTTTCCTTCTCTTCATTGAGCAGTTTTTCCTTTTCAATCAGCTCTTCAAGACGTTTTTTCTTTTCCATCGTCTTTCTATATCTCTCTACATCCAGAAGCATTTTTTCCGATTGTTTCCTTTTTTCAGAAAGTACTTTGTCATTCTCTACAATCTCTTTTCTTATCCCTTCAATCTCGTTGCCCAGTTTATCCCTTTTGTTCTTAAACTCTTCAGGATCTTTCACTTCCTTCAAATATCCTTCCTTCTTTTCAATTGCGAATTCTATTTTTTTCAGTCTGGTTTTCAATTCATCAGTCTTTATTTCCGGAATCCTTGCATCGATTTCCTTTATTCTGCTCTTATTCTTTTCCACAAGTTCGTTTTTTTCCTTCTTTATGTGCTCTATCCCTTTTTCATCTAATTCTGTTTCACATAAAGGGCAGTTGGCCATCCCAGGCTTGATTTTTCCAATAAGCTCCTTCACTTCCGCAAGTTTATTTTCAAGTGATTTTTTTTCAGAATTCAGTTTCAATGCCTCTTCCTCAAGCATTTCCAGTTCTTTCTGGAAATCTTCGGCCGTTTTATCAGCAAGAAGGGTTTTCAGTGCATCATCCAGTTTTCCAATCCTTTGTTTCTTGTCTCTCTGCTCCTCAATCTGCGCATTTATCGAACCCATATCCTTTGACAGGCCTGATTTTTTCCCTTCAAGCACCTGGTTTTTCTTTTTAAGTTCAGATAATTCACTGCTCAAGTTTTCCATTTCAGCCCTTGTTTTTCTGTAAAGCTCTTCATCGACTTCAATCTCTATATCACTCTTCGTGCTTTCAATCATTCCTTTTGTTTTTGTAATCTCCTCAATGAGTTTCTCATATTTCTCCTTCCTGTTTTTCAGGTCCCAGTATTCCATTTCATTGTCTTTTAGTTTTTTTGCTTCCTCTCGGTACTCTACCTCAGTCTTTTCTAATTTTGTTCCGAGTTCTGAAATCTCTTTTTCGTATTTCTCAAGATTCCCCTTTACTTCTGCAATAATCTCCGGGTCGAATTTTTCCTGAAGCATTTTACGTCCGGATTCTGTCCTGTTTATAACAGAAACTATATTGCTCCGGGCAGTTTCGAACTTATCAAGTCCGAGCAGTCGGTCTATCTCCTCCTTCCTCCTTCTTGGGTCAAGATTAAGGAAATAATCTATGTTGTTCTGTTCGGAATATATCGCCCGGGTGAACAGGTCATAATCCACCCCGAGAATCCCTTCAACATAGGAGGTCACTGCCTTTGGACCTGAATCGATAAGGGAACCCTCCCTGAAAATCTCTGCCTTTGTCGCTGTCCTCTTGTCCTTTCTCCTTATCGTCCTCTCAATCCTGTAATCATTGCCATTCCATTTCATTTCCAGCACGATACTTGCCTGTTCCTCGTTAAACCGCACCACATCGTCAAGCTTCACTCTTCTTCTTTCAAGAGCAGGAAAAGTCCCGAATAGTGCAAAACTTATTCCTTCAAGCACACTGCTCTTTCCCCCACCCATAATTCCGACAAGTAGATTCGTCCCTTTACTGAAGTCGAGAAGAGTATTTTTATGTGAGCGCCAGTTTACAAGACGAATAGAAGTAATCATCATTTAACTATTGCAGGAAAACCTTAATATCCTCTATGTTTCTGGATTTTGACAGGGATCTTCTTACCTCCGAGCATCCTCTGAAACCCCTGAAAAACTGTATCGAAACCACTCTTATATTGTTTATTTCCTGATAATCGTTTTCTTCGCATATTTCCAGGTATTCACGGAGCGTTTCTTTCGCTTCTTCAATGCTTCCTATACTCCCACCACCGAATACTTTTGGATTTGAAAGCGCAGTCCTTCCTATCATGAACCCGTCTGCATAATCGTTTTTCATCCGTTCCTTGCCTTCATCAACCGTTTGTATGTCCCCATTTCCAACAACCGGGATTCCAACCGTTTCACGAATCGTTTTTATTCCTTCCCAATCCGCCTTTCCCGAATATCCCTGTCCCTCAGTTCTTCCGTGCACAATCAGAAAATCCGCCCCTGATCCGCCCCTGATTTTTCAACTTCCCTGCAGAATCCGAGCGTATCCTCCACTTTCGGAAGCAGTCTCATCTTCACTGAAACAAGAAAATCGTTTTTCTTCATTGCGGAAACTATCTCTCCGGCCAGCTTCGGCTTTTTCAGCATCTTGCTTCCAGCTCCTCCTGCAGTTGTTCTCGGAGAAGGGCATCCGCAGTTGAGGTCAAGCCATTTTACTGAAGGCATCTCATCCCGTACCAACTTAGAGGCAATATCAAAATCCCCAGGAACCGTCCCAAACATCTGGAATCCAGCATTCTCTTTTTCGGAAACCCTTATTCTTCTCGGATATTCAATATTTCTTGCTATTCCTGTTGCACTCACCAATGGCACAAGCGAAGCCTCTGCATCGCATAACAGTCTGAATGGCAGTTCTGTGAAATCTGCCATTGGTGCAAGCATTGTTTTTCCAGGAAGCGTCATATTTATTAATTTGCGACGACATATATTAATAGATGATGACAAAGGTGATCACTGAGCCAAGCCCTAAGCCGAAAGGCCACGGCTTGATCAAAATGCGCGAGCATTTTGGTCTGTTGTGACGCGAGAGCGTCGCAGCAACGCGATGACGATTGACGTGCGGTCTGATATAAATAATGTTTCGAGTTCTGGGTTCTCAGTTTCGTCGTTTTCGGTTGCGGGTTTTGAAAGTGATAGAACCAGTGTCAAAAATGCGCACTGTCAACAATTTTCTTATTTATAAAGGTTCCCAACATAAACAGAACCTTTATATATGACTTGGATTAAATACTTAATATGGATGAAGCAACGATCATCGAAGTTCTAGAGAGATGGAACCCCTGGAAAAAAAAGATTGATACAGGTGTTAAAAGGCCAGAATATCTCAATAAAATATATCCTTATTTTGCGCGTAAGGAGATCTTGGTACTCAAAGGCATTCGTAGGTCAGGCAAGTCCACCATAATAAAGCAATTGATGACCGAGCTGATGAAAAATAACATTGATAAAAACCAGATATTATATCTCAATCTTGATGATTATAATTTTGCGAATGATCTTAGAATAGAACTCTTAGAGGAAGTCATAACTGCCTACAAGAATTATTCGAAAAACAAAAAGAAGATTTATTTTTTTATCGATGAAATACAAAAAATCAAAGGTTGGGAGAAGTGGGTAAGAACAAAATATGACTTAAATGAAAAAATAAAATTCATAGTCTCGGGTTCTTCGGCATCTTTACTATCTAAGGAATTGTCTTCATTATTAACCGGAAGAAACTTATCATTTAAAATTATACCATTATCATTCAAGGAATTTCTTAAATTTAGAAAGAATGGTTCATTAGATGAGTATCTTAAATTCGGAGGTTTTCCTGAAGTGGTTTTGGAAAAGTCCGAAGAAAAAAAACTCTTTATACTGCGCCAGTATTTTGATGATATAGTGCACAAGGATATCATAGATAGATATAACATCAGAAACGCAAAACAGTTGATAGAGCTTGCAAGATATCTGGTTAGTGTAGCAGGTTCAAAGATAAGTTTAAACAAATTATCCAAAGTTTTCGGAATATCAGATAATACTCTTGCATCCTATATTGGTTACATGATTGATGCTTATCTATTATTTGAAGTTACGTACTTCTCTTATTCGGCAAAGATAAAACATGATGTAACCAAGTTGCCAAAATTATATGTTCTTGACAATGGTTTGATTAATGTTACAAGCATAAAGTATTCCAAGAATTTAGGCCAGATGTTCGAAAATACAGTCCTTATCAAATTATCGGAGAAATTTAATGAAGTGAGTTACTGGTCAGAATTAAAATCAGAAGTTGATTTTATCGTGGATAAACAAGCGATAAACGTCACTGCAACAGATAAAGTGCCTGAACGGGAATTAAGGGGATTGGAGGATTTTAAAAAGAAAAATAAGCATTTTTCCTCTTTGCTCATTACTCCATCTACAACAAAGGAAGGCATGATTCCGCTCCATGATTTTCTTAAAGCTAATCTGGAGAAATATGAAATGTGAGGTGTTTGAAATGAATGTCGAAAAGCAACAATTTGGAAGAAGAAAAAAGAACACCTCAACGCAAGAGAACTTCGTTCTCTGCGCCCATTGTCGGGACGACAATCGGGAACCCAAAACCTCCGACGTCAAAACTCGAAACTCGGAACACGCAACTGCCGCCAGGCTTGACGTGCGGTCTGATAGTAATAATAATTTAAAACTACTATACGATTATTCTTCGGTGTTTTTATGAAAGGAAAATCAGTTACCACTACCTTCTTCACAGGGTTAGGTGTTGGATTAGTAGCGGTAATATTTGGGATAATAGGCATCTTCCTCTTCGCGATCATCGGTGCGCTTATGGGGGCGGTGGCCGGTTTTTTAGTTCAAATGACTCCTTGGCTTGGTGATACTGTCAAAGCAGGATTCAGCTCAATTTTTGAAGTCGAATCTCCTGACTTGGTTGCTATAGGTGCAATGCTTGGATTCATAGCGGGATTCTTCAGGCAATGGGGTCACGGGCACGACTGATCAGAAAATCCATACAATCTTTCTTTTTTCCTTTTTTCTTGTTCCATTCTGCGACTATTTTTTTGTATTCCCTAAGTTCATCCCTGTAATTTACAGGCATATCAGTGCCAAGAATCCTGAACAGCAGGGCCGAGGGCATAGGACAAAGTCTGAAATTGAATTTCCCGTCAATTCTTTTTGGATAAGTCCTGCATACAGAAGGAGCAAATCCATGGATTCTGCATTTCTTTCCTTCAAGAAATACGCATGGATGGGATTTCAGGCAGAGTATAAATTCTCCTTCCTGCATTTCAAGAACCATATCATTGTCAAAATTAATCAGTCTTAAGGGATAAATCTCTGCAAATTCCTCCAGCTTCTTCTCTGTCTTTTCCGAGATTCTGAGAACATCAAAAATCGTAACCGTAATATAATGGTCTTTGCAACATTCTGCGGAACAGAACGAACACGGATTTAGCATGAAAATAAATATCTATCCCTCATATTAAGAAATTATGGATGTGGAAAACGAGATAAAAAAGATAAAACAGAGAAATGCAAAGGTCGAAGCGGATAAAGCATGGGAACTGAGTTTTACGAGAAGAGCGATACTGACTATGGCGACCTATATTGTAATAGTCATCTTCCTGATATCAATAGATGCACCGAATCCATGGTTTAACGCAGCAATACCCGCAATCGCATTTCTATTGTCAACGCTGACACTGCCGTTTGTCAAAGAATGGTGGATAGAAAAAAGAAAATAAAAAATTATTTCTTGAGATGGACTGTTGTAGTCGGGAACGGAATTCCTATCTTTGCCTTGTTCAGTTCATTGTAAATCAAATCAGTTGCCTCCAGTTTTTTACCCCACGCCTCTGTGTAATCAGGAACCCAGAATCTGGCAACACAACTAAGTGCGGAATCACCCATTTCAAGGAATTCCACAAACGGGGCGCGTTTCTTGTTTATTCCCTCCATCTTTGCAAGTGCTGGTTCAATAACTTTCTTCACATTTTCAGGTTTTGTTCCGTATTCTACTCCGAACTTAACTGAAACCCTGAGAGATCTGTCAGGCTGGACATAATTCTTTATCTTCGAATTCGCAATCTTTGAGTTCGGGACTATGATTATTTCATTATCAAATGTTTTGACTCTTGTGCTTCTCAGACCGACATCTGCCACATTGCCAACTTCTCCGGAGTCAAGCGCTATTCTGTCACCAACCTTGTACACCTTGTCCATTATTATCGAGATTCCACCGAATATGTTTGAAAGACTGTCCTGTATGGCAAAAGAAATTGCCAGGCCCGCGATACCAAGACCTGCGATGAATGGAGTTACATCAACGCCCCACGCCCCAAGTACCATTATTATACCGAAAATCCAGATAATAGCATTGGTTGTTTTCCTGGCTATCGGCAGTATTTCATCATCTATTGTTGAATTGGTTCTTTCCGCTATTTTTTCAAATCCGTGCGTGTAGAAGATATTGGCGGCTTTGAGTGCGTAGAATATTACCGTAAGATATATGAGCGTGAGCAGTATCTTGGTGGTTACATCAAGCACCGCACCCTCGAGGCCCAGTAACTGTGTGGAAATCAGAAGACCTGTAAGAACTATGATCCTGAATAACGGAGTTCGTGCTTTATGAAGAAGTTCGTCATCCAGTTCGCTTTTCGTTCTTTTCGCGATTATATTTATCAATAGCGATATGAAAACCATGGCTACTGAAGCAATTACGAATGAAGCTATTAACAACACTGCAGCAAAAAGAAGCTGGTTTTCAGTTACGAAAGAATATTCCCCCAAATAGACCGTTATCTGGTCAATATATTCCTGCATACTTTCCTCACCTTCATTGTTATATATTCATTAACTTTTTAAAGCCAAGGAACCCAAATATTACCGTGGACCTAGTATTAGCGATAGTTTGTGTAGTATTAGCGATAGTTTGTGTTGTTTTTGGGCTTCTTGTGGGTCTTGCTGCGAGTCGTTTCGGAATTGGCGGGGCAATAATGGCAATTCCATTCTTCAGAATTGTTCTCGGACTTTCCGGACGGGTTGCTATAGCCACTGCACTACCTCTTACCATCCCGACAGCACTCTCAGGAGCGCTGGTTTTCCATAGAAAAAAACTGATAAAATACAAGACAGCGATAACTGCAGGGGTATTCGGTTCTATCTTTTCAGTCATTGGAGCCTATGCCACATTGATGGTTTCCTCAGACACCTTGATGGTAATAACTTCCTTCATGTTTTTCGGTCTTGCTTACATAGTATCCAAAGAGAAAAAAGAGCGTGAGAAGGTTACCCCAGCCTCATTATTCCAGAAAGCAATAAGATCCATATTCATAGGCTGTATTGCGGGTTTTGCTTCAGGTTTCCTTGGAATAGGCGGAGGCGTTATCCTGGTTCCTCTTCTTATGAGCATAAGACATATCCCGCTTAAGAGAGCGATCCCCACTTCGCTTGCAACGATGGCGATATATGCGATTCCAGGTTCTATTACACACTATATGCTTGGAAACGTGAATCTCGATGTGCTCACTTTCGTACTTATCGGTTCTGTTATAGGTGCGAACATAGGTGCGGAACAAACCTCGCAGATAAAAGAAGAAAATCTCAAGGACATGTTCGTGGTCCTGCTTGTATTCCTTGGAGGAATCCTTCTGGTCTACGAGTTATTCCTCCTTGCGGGAATATTAAAATAAAAAAGAAAAGGTTCACCCAGCGTCCCATATATCGAGCCACTTTCGTGAATCAGTCCCCAAGTCCTTTCGGAGTTACTTTGAATACACATTCACCTTCAGGAAGATTTGGACTATCAACCAGTCTTGCTATCCTCTTCTCATCCTTCCCTTTCCTGAGATAAAGTCGATAAGTGCTTGCGTGGGCAAGTACATGCCCTCCGATGGGTTTTGTCGGGTCTCCGAAAAGCAACCCTGGGTCATCCATAACCTGATTCGTAATATATATGGCAAGATTATGGGTATCGGCAAGCCTCTGGAGAGTGTGGATATGTTTGTTCAGTTTTTGTTGCCTCTCACCAAGTGCTCCTCTACCCATATAATCTGCCCTAAATTGGGAGGTGAGCGAATCAACTACGATAAGTTTGATGTTATGCTCTTTGATTATATCTTCAGCTCTTTCAGCAAGTATCATCTGGTGGTCACTGTTTTCAGCCCTTGCAACATGGATATTCTTGAGCACTTCCTGTGGGTCCATTCCCTTTGCTTCTGCCAATTGGGCTATCCGGTCAGGACGAAATGTATGCTCACTATCGATAAAAATCACTCCCCCACCAAGACCGCCTTCCTCGACCGGTCGCTGAACATTTACCGAAAGCTGGAATGCTAGTTGGCTCTTACCTGATGCAAATCTGGCGTAAGCTTCGGTGATGGATTGTGTTTCCACCCCGCCAGCAAGCAAATCATCAAGACTCTTTGAACTGGTTGTAATCTTTCCTATACACCTTCTCCTCTCGAAAACCTGGTCTCCTGTCTCATAACCGATCTCAACTGCATCAACAGCCGCTTCCACTATTTTCTTCGCTGTTTCAATGCTTATGCCCGCTGCTTCAGCTAAATCCTGCGGTGATGCTGTTGCCAGCGATGAAAATTCACCAAATCCTGCTGCTTTCAACTTTTCAGCCGTTGCTTCCCCTACCCCCGGGAGGTCTTCCAGATCCCTATACAATTTTCTTTTTTCAGTCATCAAAAACACCTCTATTTATTCCTGTTGGGAAACACCAGAAGCTTAAGATTGCCTATTTTCAAGGTATAGAATTCATTTCCTGCCTTGGAAATGTTCTTCCACATTCCGCCAACATTCATATACACTACATTTCCGTCCCGGTCCCTGTCGGCCTGCACAACCCTCAGGTCAGGCCTGTTGGAACCAGTTCGGGGCGCATCTCCACCCGCTTTCGGCGCCTCCTTCCCAGGATTAGCGTTCTTTTCAACTTCCTCAAAACCCTCATCGACCAAATTTACTTCCGCTTCTTTCATTCAAAACACCTTAGTATATACTTATATAATATATTTATATACTAAGTATAGTATATACTAATGATTTTAAAACAAAATCATTTTCAGAGATAAAAATTTAGAACATTTTATTTTTATTCTAACCACTATAGAAATGAAAATCAGAGATAAAAATCAAAACAAAATCTATTCCTCAGTTATTTTATAGACGAGATTACCGGAGTGGACTTTTTCTGCTGTTTTTATCGCAACGTCGTCCCCAGCCTTTGCGGATTCAACATTCTTATGCTCAACCTGCATAGAATCTATCGTCTGCTCAAGAACAACCCCGCCATCTTTATGTTCAATGGAAATCTTGTCTCCGACTTTAAGTTCTCCGCTCATTTTCAATGCCGCAACATTTATCTTTCCGAAGAAATGCGCAACCTCTCCCACCAGAGTCTTTGCCATAATTTCACCATTTAAAAAAGGGATAAGAAAATAAATAAAGGTCCCTAACACTCACGTGAATTCCTCGCAAAACATTTCATTGCTTCAGGCCCTAAGAAATCCTGCGCCCCCAAATCCCTACCTTCTTTCAACTCTCCTATCCTCGATATTACCGGAACATTTTTACCTAATGCCTTTGCCATCGGTATTTCAGGTGTCTTCGGCCCTCTCTTTTCTTGTCTTCCTCTTTCCAGTTGTTCTCTTCCCATAATATTACCCCACAACAGTCCCTCTTACTGAAGGACTGAATGAACTTGAAATCTGCAGACGGATTCCTGAATCTCTCATTAACTCAGCCGCCTCGTGCTGTACAATACCGCATCCATTTCCCGTCATATAAGTCAATTCTGAATGACCAAGCCTTGATATCAAAGAAGCATCTGCATGAATTCTCGGATCCTTGTCCATAATTCCGCAAACGTTGGTGAATTTCTCACACTCAGCTCCAATTACTTTTCCAAGAATAACCATCGTATAATCAGAACCGCCTCTTGAAAACAGTCTTCTTTCCCCGTTTTCGTCTACACCGTAAAATCCAGGTGTACAAACCAGTTCATGGGAGTTAAGCAATGAAACAAGCCTTGCATTTATCCCCCTATAATCAGAACTATGTACAGAAACAGCGCCGTCTTCGCCTACTCTTACAGGAAGATCTACACCAGAATCAAACATTCCCGTATTAATCCCGTTTCTCCTCATGAACTTTATCATGACCAGACAACTGAATTCCTCTCCCATGGAAACAAGCATGGCAGTATTCTGTCCAAGCCTTTCATTTATAGATTCTATCAGCCTGTCTGCAGTAGAAGTATTTCCGGTAAGATCGCTTTCAATCCCCCTAAATCTGTCTGTAAGTACTTTCTGCTCTTTCCAGAACGAACGTCCGTGCTTTGCTCTGTCTCCAATCCTGAAAAGAACATCAGTAATCTTCTCATCTCCTCTTCCGCGTACTCCAGGAGCTGAGAATACAGCAACCCTTCGTTCACGGTTTGAGCAGATTATGGAGGCAGCGTTCCTGAACTCGTTAGGACCAGGCAGCGATGAACCTCCGAACTTACAAACTCTCATAGGAGATAGCTTTGTTTTGTTCTTATAAATAAATTAGATGTTAAATTATGAACAAATCTAAAGAATAGCGTTTTAAATCATAACAAATACTATCTTCTCATGGTAACAGTATCCAGAGTAGTACAGAAAATAATCAAGGAAAATCCATCGCTCGAAATAGCGCTTGCAAAGGATTTACTGAGTTATTCAAAGCTAGCGAGATATATGCGAGAGGAAGTTGAGAAAGAGATAGGCAAAAAAGTAAGCGATCCTGCGATTATTGTAGCATTGAAGAGAATGAGGGAAAAAGCAGAGAAGATGTACGAACGGAAAAAAGTGTTTTCAGCAGAGGAAATGAACACAAGCTCTGATTTGATGGAAATAACGGTTGTACGTTCACCGAAAATACCGGGGATAATAGGCGAATTGAACGAATTGGAGGCAGTCAGTGAAGGTGCAGTATTGAATGTAATCCAAGGAAACAAGCAGACAACATTCATATTCAGCAGGAAGATGGAAAAAGAGGTTCGGGAAGCATTGCAGGGAGAAAAATTCATCTCAGAACTCAAAGGACTTGCTCAGATTTCAGTAGGCTTCAGCAAAGAGATGTTCGAAACTCCTGGATTTATCGTTTATGTCTTGAAAGAGGTTTCCTGGAACAACATCAATCTTATTGAAGTGATTTCAACATATACGGAACTTGCACTTATTATCAAAGAGGAGGATATGACCAAGGCTTATAAAATACTGAGAGAGGTATTGTTCTGACATCGCTATTATAATAGCAAGATTTATATATTTTTGGCTATTATAATATCAATATGATTAAAGACAGGGAATTTATAGTCAAATATCTGAAGGAAAGGAACTACTGGTGGGATGAGCAACGCATATATGACGAAGACGTTGGCTTCATAAGGGGAGAATATAGGCCCAAACTGATTAACGAACTGCGTTATGACAGAATACTTGCCCTCAGCGGTATGCGGAGGACCGGAAAAACGACTCTCTTGTACCAGCTGATGCGCTACCTGCTTGGAAGCAATACCAAGACGAAGCATATTGTTTATATAAAAGTCGACGAGCTATTGGACAAGTTCGAGGATTTACGGGAACTCATCGCACTGTACGAGGAAATGACCGGTCTTGATGCAAAAAAGGAAAAAATATACTTCTTCCTTGACGAAATCCAGTACAAAGACGGCTGGCAGTTCCAATTGAAACATCTTCTTGACGCCAAATACGCGGGCAAATTCATAATTACCGGCTCGAGCACATCCCTCCTCTACAAACAGGCATCCGAAAGCCTTGCGGGCAGGATTACATTCGTGGACGTATCTGCTTTTTCGTTCAGGGATTTCGTCGAATTTTCGATGGTCGAGAAAGAACTGAAAATCACCGCGATGTGGCATGAGTGGAAAGAGACGATTTCTTCAAATGGCTTAAAGAATATCGAAAAAAGGTATGAATTTCTCCTCCCCTACCGTGAACAGATGATATACCGGTTCAACGAATATCTGAATATCGGCGGTTTTCCGGAATGGTTCAAGGTGAAGAGGCAAGCCGGCGAAAACCCGGAACTGGAATGGAAGCGCAAACTTGCAGAATACTTCCACATAATTATCCACCGGGATGTTATCGAAACCTTCAAAGAGAAAATAAGGGATCCCATTTTAATTGAAAAGGTGGCAAAAGAGGCTGCTTTTTTCTCTTCTAACCGCTTCAGCTACTCAAGCCTTGCAAACAGGCTAGATGGCAATAAGGACACAGTCAGGGAATATCTTTATTACCTTGAAGCTTCCGGCCTGATTTCAATATCAGAGGTCTACTTCAAATCCAAGAAAGCGAGGGAAAAAATAGAGAAGAAAATATATTTTTGCGATGAGGGGCTGAGGAGGGCATTGACAGTGGATTACGATGATGGAAAGGGAGTGGAAACGATAGTCAACCAGCACCTTCTTCATATCGTCCGCAACAGCAAAACTTTTGGAAAACTCTGGTACTGGAAGA
>JGI10211J14876_10000979_pt1 | contig 12419 bp, 10 predicted proteins | sample Etolagsediment_FD_14876 | JGI IMG/M metagenome (IMG submission 14876)
AGGCAGCTTCGCGGGCAGTTGGTGAAGACGACGATTACTCTTATTCTTCTAATAGCGAAGGACAAGTCAAGCGCAAGATTGTCGAATTTCAGACTTTTGCGAGTGCTACGTGGAATAAGCACCCTAGAACCAATTATCCAGACGGGTATAGGCCTTATGCCGATATTATTCACGATGAAATCAAATATGGTCAACACGACCAATTTGGCTGGAAAGAAATGGGCATGCCCACGCCCAGAGAAGTTCTTTCCAATGGTAAACTTGGTATGTTTGGAAAGGTATACAACATTGTAGACAGCATGAATGAACGTCCGGAGGTGCCTCTGCCCAAGGAAGGTACCCTTTATAGCGACGAACAATGTTCTAGTTTCATGGGAAGCGGTTACGGATTTGCTTCACCATCTATTTCAACGTAATCTTGCTTAGATAACCAGTTGTCTCATAAATTACCAATTATTCTAAACAAATGAATTAATTAATATTTATATCAAATGAAAAAAAAGATAACATAATCAAAAGAAGCCCGCGTCGCTTTTTTCAAGCACAGAGACAACAGTTTTTATATATTGTATTCATTCGTGCAAATTATGGAATCATTTTCAGATGTCCAAAAACGTTTTCCGGATTCGTATATAATTCGCGCAACGGTAAAATATGAAGGCAATTTGACTGGTTTAGAAACCAACCCTGTATTACGATTCTATACTAGCGGACAAACCTTACCCAGAACTAAATATACCGAGATTACTCTTGGGAATGATTATAAAGGGGAGCCGTTCGAAGTTAACGTTCCGTTGGATTTAATACACGGAACGAAAAAAGTATATGATGTTAGAGGACAATTTAAATTGCCCAAAAACAGTTTAGAAAATGATACGGCTCTGTGGATTCAGGGATACGCACAACAAGTATCCAGTGAGGGGAAACCACTTTATGAAAAAGATGGGTCTGGAATGGTATACTTGAATACCATGACAGAACACACACATCAACGCACTGAAAAAGTTCCGTTGATTCTCCAATCATTGGCTCTTCGAGGAGAAAGCCCACCTGAAAAGGGTGTCGTACATGTAACCCTTCATAATCCGATACCTTCAAAAGCATTTCTTCCAGCTTCTTTGACCGACCGTATTGGTATAAACCTGCAATACACCGATGCTCTTGTACGCGCTTGTGTATCGACAACCATGGCTCCCTTTGATAATCAAAAAGCTTCAGAAATCGGATTACATCAAATGTCACCAACTTATGAAGAAATGCGTCATGTCATGGCCCCTTATTATGTATCTGCGGCCGGTGTACTTCCTGGTCCATTATATTGGTCTAATATGTCTCAAGAAGAACCGTGGGGTGAGAAAATAGTGTTAGACACTACCCGTGCCGTATTGGATAGAAATGAAATTTCTCCCGGTTCTTTTACCAAATCGCTCGATGAACAACTGGATTCGTTTGAAGATATGAACTTTTTGACTACTGCGGCCAACATACTTGGACAAGTCGTATCCGCGCCATCTGCAACAGTCAATTACATTAGCGATAAGCGCGTGACTACTGGGCCATTTCGTTCGTTTCCAAAAGAAAGAGTTGTGGAAGATTTCGGTAAATTAGGTCCGGATAAAGTAGAAAGCGGAGGTGATTGTGAAGACTCTGGTAATTTCAATGGACGTATGTTTGTTGCCGTACGAGACAGTCATATGACACACCCTCTAACAAAATCGTTACAAAAATTGGCAAAGAAATACGCCGCCGCTGGAAACCTCGTAACCGTTACAGCGAGAAACGTGACAGATTCCGAATCACATTCTGCCGCGTCTATTACCAAAGAAGAAAAAGATAAACGTTTAGACGCGACATATAATCCAATAGGATTACGCATAGGCGACCCAGAAGATGTAAACATGCGTCCCGGTGCCCACGAATTCCTCCAACTCATCCCTAAACGCACCGTGTACGAATGGGCATCTCGAACTAGTCCTTCAGAACGAGACACAATGAAATGGAGTGACGGGAGTTTGATGCGGGATATTCCTAAAGAAGAAGGGCATTTGCCATTGATCGACTGTGAGGGTACTGGTATGGTAAAACCGTTGATACTTCCAGATGAGGCATATAGAGGAAGAAAAGATCAGAAACTCAAAGCGGTCGAAGAACAACTGAAACATCTTGATGCATACACCCGTATCGTTACTGGAAAAACATACAAAGAAATGTACGAAGGGGGTACTGCTATGTATGATCCTTCTGTGTTTAATACCATCGGCCAATTCATGCGTGTCAACAAAAACATCGTCAATGATCCAGATGTTTTGGCTTCTGATTTTTACCGTATGTCTAGAAGCAAATTTTTCATTCCTGAAAAATCCGATCCATTGTATTCCAAAATCTTCGGAAAAGCCAAAAAAGATCCGGTCGCGTTGGTTGGAGAAGAAGCCTTTTCTGAATTTTACGATAAAACTTCCTTTGAAAAGGCCAAAAGCGACAAATCCAACAACGCGTCATATGTAATCGGTGCAAGATCCATGGATTCTGAAGATATTGAAACCGGTGAACCCTCGGTACTTGTTAACATCGGAACTCGTGATTCTCAAAGTACAACAGCTTTATCTAAGGAAAGTTTAGTAAGTATCAACATTAAGACACCCGAATTTTATTGGCTACAATCAACCCCGGTCCAAATCGGACCACGTCCACGTGTCTACGACCAGTATGAAGAAGAAGAAGGCCCCAATGCATCCGGAAAACATACTGTAGGCGTCCATACTACCGACGAACGAAACAAACGTAAATTTGTAGGCCTTACTCGTTCCCCGGCGCCCACAAATGCTCAATTGTCCGCTATTTATGCAATATCCAAACATCTTCCTCCAATCACACCGATGGAGCCGGTATCCGCAGAACAAAGAAATTATTGGGAGTCTGAAATTATTCCGAACGTCGAAGCAATACTTTCAAACGAATTGAGACACAAAAGACGTATCAATACCGTCAAAACAAAAACCATCCCATATTTTATACGAATGGCCGATTACAGCCCAAAGGCAATACAAACAATCGCAAAAATAGCAGCTACGAACGACCATATTCTTGCTGTAACCCCACACTTAGAAGCCTACGCTAAAAATATGGCCATGATTCGCCTCGGATTCACTGTAGATATGTCGGATTGGAAAGGAATCAAAAAAGACGAAATATCATTCAAAAAAATGTCCCGCGCTTAAACTTGAACCCACCCCAATCATTCATACCAACCATATTCCGGAAAAAATCTGTGTCTCGTTCCAAATAAAATCCCGAGTTGACCGGTTGTGAAGATTGCATTGTTTTACACTATAATACAACGCTTGTTTAATAGATAATTTATATTACGGGTACATAACAGGCATGTTTTAATTAACCCTATCCACTTTCAATTTCATAAATAATACATCACGATGCCTAAAAAATAGTAATAGAACGTAATACAAAATGAAAATGGCCATATTTAAACGTAATATTCATTCATAATATTACATATACACGGTGTATTTATACTATCGCGTGATGTCAAGAAAGTTACAGAATTTCCTAGATAATACGCGAGGTGTAAACTTGGAAAACGGAAACCACCTAGCATTCATTTTATGTAAATTTCTTAAATATGGATGGGGTGTCAATTTTTTTAATATGGATAAAGATGGTAAAGGAGATGAATTATGTACTATCGCAACCAAGAGATGGTCAGAAAATATGGCGAAATTGATCGAGAATAGCAAAAGCTTAGATGATATAATGGGGCGTTTTTATCGACAATATAAAGTTATGAAAGAAGCACTCGATTATACAAAAGATAGCAAGAAAATTTTTTCGCTCGAACAAATAGTAGATCTTATACATCCATACACGTCCAGGGAAGAATTACCTTTTTCACCACCGACAAGAGCTGCTGGTAAAGGAGAAATTGGGCCAAATACTGGAGTTATACATATTACACCCGAAGGACATTTGAATTTTTCATATAGAAAAGGACTTAAATTGTGGAATTTCGATCAAAACAAATATTACGAGAGAAAATTTGGACACTTTTTCCAGAAAGAATGGGATAAAAAAGGGAAAATTTTGATGAATTTTGATTCTGAGTTTGAATTTAAAGAAAACTTGGATATATTCACAATTTTCGAAATTGCTAAAATTGAAAAGATAACGACCTTTTTTACTACGGAAAAGAAGAGACGGATGGTTTATTTTAGTATTAAGTATGAAAAAATCGTTTGGGGTAAGTATCGTTTGGATTGGGATGAATACGAAATACAACAATTCGGAAACGCAATTAATTTGATTTAAAAAAACGAATTGTGATACAATGAACAAATATCCGTGTTTTATTTTATCTTATCGTTTTCTTTTCCCCGATTTGGAAAGAATCCTTCATGGATTTTCATTGTTTCAAAATTGATTTTAGTAGGACTCGATAGTGTAAAATCTTGACCTGAATTTGGTGTGTATGTATCGTCCAATGAATAATCACTAGAAGATGAGATGGTATATGCTGTACTCAAACAGTTATAATAAACACTGTCTTCTGAAAAAGAAGAAGACGTCAAATTCTTCCAATAAGAATGGTTAGTACTCGAGTTATTATAAGCGTCTGAACGGGTTGTTGGTATTCCACCGGAAGGATTTTGTATGATTCGATTATAATCGAAAGTGACATGAGTTTCATGTTCGGACGTTGTTTCTGAAACGACTTGGTGATTTTCAGAGATAAAAGGTGTACGTTCCGGATCAACGGCGGACATACAACTTTGTTTTTTAAAAAACGTTGTTAAAGGTTTCGCCGAAAATGCTTTAGGTAATGTATTTCTTTTCGAATTGGACAGTGGATCATCTGACTTTCGATTGAAAAACCCACTAAAGGATTTAGAACGAATAAGAAACATTTTATATTTCCCAAAAAGATTGATATAAGTATGTATATTATGAATACTATTAAAAGAATCAAACGAACAAAGTGGTTAAACCAAAAGACGCTTAGATTTTACTAACTTATGATATTTCCGAAAAATTAAATTTGATTTTTGATTGAGAATTTGATTGATTCATTCCCTTTTATTGTTGCACCGGGAATACATTGTTCGGACAAACATATCCTACCATTCATTGCTCTTTTTAGAGAAGGGTCATGTTTACCAGAATTTTCTGTATTCCTATGAATTAAAGCGAATGATATATATCGGATCTTTCCCGAATATTATATATCAATAATTAATGATCCATATTACAATAAACCATCGAAGCCGCCATCATCGTCGTCGAAGAAAAACAAACCATCGAGGTTAAACTGAGGAAGACCTGGGGCACGGGCACACTTGAAAGTAAAATAACATGCGTCCACGGCAAACGTATCATCGGCGTCTGGACCCGACGTGCGGCATACGGCGGTAGATTCTAGACAGTCCCTGAAAGGTTCGGCGGGATCGATGATCCCCGCGCACTGTTTATGATAAAACGGGTCATCGGAACATCCAGTGGTTGTGTTTCCGAATCCCGGGATGAGGGCGACGTCGAATTCGTAGACACACATATTCAACTCACAACTCTTATTGAAACCGAATTCAAGAGGTCCGAAGATGGTTGTATTATCGAAATCCACAGTGATTTCTGTCAAATCAGGACAATCGTTCACCGTGTTACAGGTTCCCTGACACTCGGATCCTACACACATATGCGTTCCTTTGTGACCATCGTGTGTATTGACGCATATATGAGTGTCTCGTGAAGAATTGGTGGTGTTTTCTGGTCTATAGCATACCGATTCGCATGATGTTCCGGTAGGTTTGTGAAATGATTGGCATCCGTGGAGATCATGTTTGAGACCTTGAACGCAGGGGTTATTGCTAGGACCACAGCGATCGCATTTGTGCCATTCTAAGACATGGTCCGTGTGTACAGCTGCAAAAATGGAAGCAATAAGAGCCCCCAGCGCAAGAAGACCGGCAGCCACACAACATAAAAAGATCAAGCTAAGGCATGTCATCCATCCGTTTATAGTAGAACGACGAGGCTGTGCGGGTTGCATTTTTCTTAAATATTATATCGAACCAATTATCCCGCCGTTGGTTGTGATAATAGTATTTACATTACTCCGCAAAAAAGGAAAGGGTTATACTCTTTTTATAATCAATCAAGTTTTCTTTCTTTTAAACAAAAAGAACAAAAGCAGTTAGCAAAAAAAAATCAAAAAAATGTGGAATAGCAGTAAAAACGATTATTGGTGGATCGGTTTTATATTCGAAGTGGTCGGTATGGTATTGGCGTTATTATTTGCCATGGCTTTAGCTAGAAGTTACAAAGAAAGATTGGATCATAAAAGAATTGAACTTACGCAAAATTAAGAGTAACAAACAAGTATTCTATTCATTAATAAAACATAACGGCACAGGAACCTTTAAAATATTACGAGTTGCCCGCCTTCCCTCTAAACAAACTCTAATCAAACGTTGGTTGTGGGGTATAAAGTCAGAATCGAAGAGTATTATAGTATTGTTATGTATGTCATTGCTTTGACAATTTTATTATGTCTACAAGATGTACAAGGTATCTTGATTCCCAGCAAAACAGAAGGAAGATATCGGATAGAATCTTACCAAACGGTATCGTTGAAAGTTGGTACCCCGCCACGGACCATGAAATTAGTACTGGATTTTACTTCACACAAGTTATTGACAAGAACGCCACTTAGCACATTTTCGTCCTCATTGGAAACTACCCTTGCTGGTATGAGTGACGTTGTACATATTCAAGGAAAAAAGTTCCGCATACTTGTTGCAACGGATACTTATGGGAGCCGCGCTACGGCCTTGGGATGTTCCTCATGTCAAGGCGTATTAGGCGTCGGACCGTCTTCAAAACTTTGGTTGTACGGAAGGGACGCTACATTTACAGCTGGCGCAATTGCAATCGAAGAAGGTTTGCCGACATACGAAAGAATTCGTTCAGCAAAACATCTAGGTCGATTTTCATGCTTACCATTATATGAAAATATATGTACCGCGCTTGGAACTGTGGAAGGCACTCCGAATATGACGATTATAATGGGTACAAACTCGCCAAAAACATTAGTTCCTGTCGATATATTTGACAACTATGTCAACGGATTGTCGACTACTAATAATCCAAATATTGAAGATTGGGGCGATATAGATTTCGTGTTTCCGAAAGTTCCCGGTTCAAAAGGAAAAGATAATCACTGGTCCTTGAAAGCACAATGTATCGTTACCCAATCCCGAAAAGGCAAATTGGATTTGTTGTTGGATGGGAGTGGCGATCCTAATATTGTCGTATTGTCCAAAGCTGCTATGGATTGTATGATGCTCAAACGGTTCTTTTTCGAAGGTACAGGTCAGGTGGTGCAATGGACCGTACACAGACGTGCTAGTTTATATAACCTCGTTGCTTTGATCATAATGTCGTTATTATATTCTTATTGGACACTGGATCCTGCCGGAGCTTGGACATTTGAAAACAAACCAATTCATTGGAAAACACTTGCAGATGGTCTTACTATTGTTTTAAGTATTGTTTCCGTTTTTGTACCGAGTACATGGAATGCATTGTGGGCCCAACCGGAAGTAGGAGCTTATGTATTGTTTACCGTCATCCTATTGGTCATGTGGCAATTATTGGGAAGCGTTGTGTTTGTGTTTCGCGGAAAAGATATGTTTGGAGAATTTCCTGTAAAACACATAGGACCAACGTACCAAACATCACAAGAAAATATCAAGCGTCTGGGACAAAATATAGGAAACGGAGCCAACCGACCTCCGTTTGTTCATGCGCATTTCCAAAGTGTTTTACTTGGAATTGCCCATCCACGTTTATGGGTCGTTCAATGCCTTTCGCGGCAAAGTATAGTAGCCTTGACTATTTTCTTACTTGTCATCGATACACGTGTCGATTCCTTTGGTAGTCTAGGACCCGCAACAGCAGCATTGCTTCTAATTTATGGGATTCTTTATTATGGACTCGTTGGATTAGTACTTAGAGGAGCACGGAACGGTATCACATTTGTATGGGCATTATTTTGGATGTTTTATATCTATTTGATTATATCAACCGTCATCATCATGGATATATTCGTTTTGAAACCGTTTTTGGTACGCTTCACAAGCGTAACAGTAGAATTCACGTTGCTTTTAAGAGTAGGACTATATGCTTTCATTGCGATCATTTCAATAATCGTTGCAATCAGACGTGTAAAAATCGAGGAAATTTTAAGAGAACAAACTATTTCAAATATTTCTTACAAATTCACATAACAAAATAAACATATTCACTGAAACTCTTATCATTCTTATCCAATTTTACCCACATATTTATATAACGGGCAAAAAATGTATTTAGGTAACAGTTTCAGTGAATATGTTATACGGTGTAATAAACTTATCATCAACCGTCATTATCCGCATACCGCCATGGACGACAAACCGAAATTGATATGTGTCGATTCAGACGCTATTTCTATGGCGAAAATGAAATTAGAACGAGGCCAATTGGTTATTGAACAAGATTTCATTGGTAAAGCCCGGCCTGACCAATTAATCTCAATGACGTTTAGTACGTTTATGAAGTTATTCAACATTGCTATACGCAGTGATTCAGAAAAAACACAACGGTTGAAAAAATCACTTTTGAACTGCTCAAAGCACGACGACACCTCGACTAAGCTTACAACGTTGAAAAATTTCCTTTCTCGACATGTGATAACAACCGACCCGACTGTGTTCAAGACAATCAAAAAACGCGGTACTTTTTTAAGCTGTTGTCGGTGCAATAGGAATTTCAAAGATAAACGTCTCCTATTTATCAAAGGACGCAAAACGGGGATTTGTTCGGACTGTGTGAAATTACTTTCCGAAAAGAAAAAATCATGCGAGACAGAAACTCTCATTGAATGCAATAAACCACACCACAAGACGATTGACCGATAATAATTAGATCACTTTTGGATATATGATGCACATTAATCTGGATGTCAATAACATACCGAGACACACATTGACATGTGTTTTCGAAAATTGTAAGTTATATATTAATGATAAATATGACAAAAAAAAATAAACCGATTTTTTTGGGGGAAAGTCAAAAATCCATAACATATAAATTTCCTACACAATGGAAAAAGCAACAGCGACGTTTTTAATATTAGTAGGATTTTTATCTTGGATAAAATGCGAAACATTGAGTGCACATCATATGTATGATAACGAACAAAACTTATATCCGGTCTGTCCGAAAAGCAAAGACCATACTTTCTTGTATTTTTCTGCAGAAGACAGTGGGAGAGATGCATGCGGATTCCCGTGTGTAATGCATCTTAGCAAAGGCACGACACTTGCTCATGCATTTGATACTCACGGTCATTTCGACGGTATCCTGATTGACGAATTCAAATGCACGCGAAAAATTGTAGGAAAATCCTTTTCTGATTGGATTTGTCATTCGAGTCCTAAATTACCCACTGCTTTAAAATTGAACTATAAGGTACATTGTCTACATGAAACGCAAGACGGTACCCTTCAAGATATAGATCACTATTATAGCAATAGATACCAGTATAGCATGGAATTGTTCGGGGGTGAATATACCCGTTCTTCTCTTGCAAACTTGCTCAATTACTTTGTTGTTTCGATCCGATCTTCTGCCGGACCTGCCATCTCTCCTTGGGTTCAATGGGATCAAAATCAAAATCAAGACACAATTGAAGACCCCAAACCACGCGGTAGAAAACTTCTTGAAACACATTCATCTTACTTGAGCCCCGGGGATATCAACCCAGCATATCTGTTACTCGAGGATGCCGATGGAAATCCAAAAAGTCTACTTTCAAAGCAATTACCCGCTACATTTTGTGGATTGACCTATGCTATACATACGAACCACTACTTTTTAACTCTTATGGCTATTTCCAAAGCCTGGGTATTTTTTCCAATTATGACTGTGATCGTCGCGATCATATTGACGATCATTCATTCTACCCACCAACAAACCACACAATCCAAAGAAGGAATAAGAATTTACAAAAAACTTGGCATGAGGACTAGTAACCCTTATAATGACCCTTGTTTAATGCTTACGACGATATTTCGGTCCACATGTGTAACCATAGTATTTTGTAGCATCAATCTCTTCATATTCTTTGCCTGCCACGCAGTGCTCGATATCTATTCATATGCAGACATGTACACATCGTTTATCACTGTGGTGGTGCAGTACGGCGTATGGTTTCTTTCCGCTATTATATATCTATGGTCTCTTCCTTCTTACAACATTGTCCTTTACCACATAATGCCTCATGGAATGAAACGTGTCATTCAAAAAGTCCAAACCGGTGTGGACTTTGAAAACCCCTGGGATCATGATACTCGTATGGATGACCCCGAGCGTTTCGAAGAGGGTGGTAGACATGATAACCAAGTAATTCCTCACGTTGAACCCCCAGAATTGGGTCCGGATCCTGAAACATTCACTGGTTACGATACTGACAAGGATACACCAAGTCATGACTCTACTATAAAAACTGTTCTAGAAACGACCGTAAGTGCGATCGTGCCTACTCAAGATAGAACAAACAAAGATGATTGAGAAGTATGTATTGCAGTTTTTCCCAGAAATTTCAAACACAACTTTATAGAGGACCCGTCATTTGCGCTTTTTAATTCGTTCTTTTTGATGCCATAATATGTCTGCACCCCTCTTCAATCGACACGATTCAAAACTTTCTGTAAAAATATCGGTTCTCGGGGTATTTAAATAAACCCGATAATCCATCAGTTTGCTTTCATCAGTTCCCAAAGTTTCATAAATAGATAAAAGCAACGAATCCCTACAGTGTGAAGATGAAACAGCCGATACACAGTCAAAAGTAGTCAGAAACCGAGTATAAGGATCGCCGGAGGCGTTCCACTCTTGTTTATCATCAAACAATGCCCTAATTTCTTTGTTTTTGATTATATCAACTTGGCCGACACAAAATTCAGAAAACTCCGTCCCGTTGAACTGAATAAACTTTTGAATTACCGCTTTCAAAACAACCACTTTGATTTTGCATATGTCTGGAAGTATAGAAGGGAAAACCAAATTTGTAACATCAGGATAGGCAATCCGTAATTCCTCAAGTGAATGCGGTAAACACGACAGACAATCATGGCATCTCAAATCAAAACTACCAACCGTAAGTACTTTGAGACACATTAACGTTTTCAAAGAAATAGGTGTCTTTCCAGAATGCGTACTCGAGTTTCGCGGAGAACACCATTGGTTATTTTTACGCACTAGGATTTTCTTGCAAAACGCATGTTCAGTAGTAGAATAAAAGCCACGATGATATGCATGATTCCAAATCGATCTACGTTGTCCAAGTTGTGGAAGATGTAGCTCCGTTAAATGCCTATTGTCAAAGTTGAAAAAATATCTAGCCATATACTTATTCAAACATCCGAAATTGCTCCCGTGTAAAGTCAGCTTACGCATATGCTTGAAATGCCGACTTTCCGAATAGTCACCAAATAAAAACCCATGATGGGAGTGACCCCAGTGTGAATATGGGATCACGGGCGTTCGCGTGTAAACTTTCGAACCCCGCCTGCTAGGATCAGATAGTTCCGATTTCAAAACCAACTCTTCCAAATTCGGTAAAAGCTCTTTCATCTTCCTTATCAATGCAAAAAATATATCACTAGATACCAAAGACATATCTATTGTGAATTTCTTCGTCATCGGAAACGCTGATATTTTGTCAACAAACGGCCGAATCATCAACTCAAGACTCAAATCGTCGCGTAATAACTTATGTTCAACCATAGGTCTAAAAGACCCACATATTTCTGACCAGCTTTTACAAACCAACCTCAAGATCGCACATCGTTCAGTTCGCTCTCTTTTCCAGAATTTATCCCGTTTCAAATGCGTAGTATACCTATACATCGACCTGGGTGGCGCAAAAATTACAAAAGAAAAGATCATAGTTAATATTTCCGAGGGAACCATTGCAATCCACACAGGTCGACCCGACATGCCAAGTAAAATGATCCACTATTATAAAACTCATTATGTCAAACCCTAAATAAAACCACCCCAATTCCAAAAAAAATAATTTAAAAATAAAAAATGATCACGCCGCATTAAGAGGGGTAGAAAAGAGTCAGTGCAACTGTCATTTTGAGAGGATGAAATGCTTTTTTTCATGACCAAAATAGTTCGTCTGCGATGAGTATTCGGTCATAGCTCTTTTCACACAAAAATATATCATAAATAATATAAACTATTAAATATCCCACTTTGGTATAAAACGGTATTATCAAGAACTGAGTGTGTTTTTACATTGTATGTGATAGATTTAAGGGAGAAAAAAGGCTATGACCAAATGCTTATTATAGACGAAC
>JGI10211J14876_10000981_pt1 | contig 12410 bp, 12 predicted proteins | sample Etolagsediment_FD_14876 | JGI IMG/M metagenome (IMG submission 14876)
ACCATCTAAGATTAAGACCATAAGCCAATAAAGGCATAGCGTTATTCATTTTAAGTAACGCATCAATTGATTTTACTGTTACTACTTCATCAGAAGTTTTCTTAATGAAATTACGAAGGTTATAAAAACGTTTACAACTCCACGTCATTTCTAATACATCTTTTATACTCATACCCTCCATGATCGTTAAAACAATCTCATCTGGAAAATCGTTGATTGACGACATTTTATAAAGTAAACAACGAGTTAATCATTTATAAAGTACTGCTTAATAAGATACATATTATTCTTTAATATAGGTTTCATTTTTTACTCTTACGAGTAAAAATATTTATTAGATTATTATCTTAGAATTTTAAGACCAGCTTTTTCAAGACCACTCAAAGGCGAAATGTTCGAAACTTCGGTACGCCAAAGTTCGGATGATCCTAAATTACTTAAATCTTCGGATCAATATCTCTATAATTCTTTGAAAGGTCTCGGTGAAGGTGTCAAAGTCATGATAAAAGATTTTGCTTTCTGGAATCTTTCACACGAAGAAATGCATATTGATGAGGATGCGGATGTTGATTATGATTATACTGAGCATAACCCTTTTGATGAAACTGACTACTTTATATGCCGTGATCTTACAAAACTCTATTGGAAAACCAAGTTTCATGAAGATCATATTTGGGGAAATGGATGTGGTAAAGATTATAAAGAATATTCTAGAATGTTCTTGTGTGTAAAATTTAAAGAACATTTATTAAAAGAAATGTTAGCGGAGTTAATGGTACGGCAATAATTATAAGTTATTACAATTTTCACATAATATATGTGAAAATAATTAAATTTAGATTTTAACACTATTAGATAAACTGGTCTTACGATACGATATGAATAATATCGTGTAATTGCTACAAGTTCATCCCTAAAGGGATATTCTGTTTATTCCAAAAAGACGTTTTTATTTGCTATATATTGAATATCTACGCTCTTTAAGAGATTTATGTAAAATAAAATCTTTGAGAACCACCAATTCTTGATTTACCGTCGTATTTCTTCTTGTCGTTAGTTTTGATACCTCTATGGTCGAATCTTGTCATTCTACCTGCATGATCTACATTTCTTTGAGATGATACGTAGCTGCTCTCCCAGTTTAAATGTTTATTTACTTCATTTTGATGATTTCTAAATTCATTACAAATGTACATTATAACTCTTCTATTCATCTTAGGAACAACTTCTCGTCTTTCAGCCAAAACACGTTGCATTATACGCGTTATACTTGCCCTATCAATTATTATCTGCTGTTCAAATTCTCTGGATAATTCTTGAGATACACGTGTTTGTATAAAATTAATATTGTCTACATCAAAATATCCGGAATTAATAGAAGCGCCAGGTGCTATTGTATGTACAACATTCATTGACATTTATTAAGATGAAAGAAAATAATAATGTTGATAATATATAACAATGGGAGCAAGTACGTCTATAACTCGTTCCGAACAATCGGCTGAAGCATTCATTTCTCAACAATTTTCAGGGTCATGTAATGTAAAGTGCGAAAATATAGCATCCGGTATAAATATAGATATAATAAATACTATAGTAAGTGGTGATATATCCCTTACACAAAAATGTGCAGTTGACGCAAACTGTTCGATATCAAGTGCTTCTGATGCGACATCGGACGTCTTGTTTAAAGCTAATAATTCTAGTTCAGCATCTGCACCTGGGTTATTTCAAATAGAAACGGCGATTAATACAAGTAGACAAGATATAAAACAACAACTTATTCAAAAGACATCTGAAAATTGCGAAATGTCTAGTTTAAATCAAATGACAGATGTAAATATTTTAGCTGCCAATTCCAAGATAGGCGGGAGTATTAAAATTGACCAAGAAGGTAGTGCAAAGGGGTCGTGTCAATTGTCAAATCAACTTTCAGCAGCGGCAAGTGCTACGGCCATGGCAACAAATACGGCAAAGTCTGGAAAGGACAAGAAAGGTGGAAAGAAATCGACCATTGCGCAGCTTTTCTCTGTAATTGCTGTACTTGGTGTAGTATATTTTATTTCCAAAATGTATACAAGTGGTAGAGATGAAGGTAAAATTACAAAGGCAATGAAAGAAGTTGCTATGGCTAGAGTAGAAGCGGGGTGTCCTGGGGGTGGTAAACCAATTGTAAACCATAAAACGGGAAAGCCTATAATCGATCCTAAAACGTTAGGACCTATTTGTCCACCTGTTTTACAAAAACCTTATGGGTCTCCAACTATAAATATTGACCTTGGAAATTTAATTGATAAAATCAAAAAATAAAAACGTATAATTATTGTATTGCGTCTAAATAAAAAATGGCAAAACTTACTGGTCAAGACAAACTGATGACATCTCTTATTTGCGGTCTCTTATTTATGATTATCGCGTCTCCGTTTCTATTCTCTAACGTTTCAAAGCTCACAGAATGCTTTGGTCTCAAGATTGCAAGCAAAGAAGGTTGTCCAAACACTGCAGGTCTTGTAGTACACGGTCTTGTGTTCGCTCTTGTAGTTCGATTAATGATGGGATATTAAATAAATAAAATTTATATTATTACATATATATGTAATAATGAACAAGGTAGCTGAAATCGGTCAAGCATTTGAAAGAGATGGTATTTATTATTCTGGAAAATATGTTTTTATAAAAACATCTATTATTTTCACAGATATTCATACTAATATTATAAATAAAATTGGTAATTTATCTGAATTAACATCAGGTTATAATGTACTGGAGAAATTAGAAAAACATGATGATAACGTTATAGTCTTATATGTCGATATATCGTATCTACCGGAACAAATCATAAAAAAGTGGTCCCAGAATCTTACTCTGGAAAATATAAATAGTATATATTATGGATGTATCAAAGGTTTTGTTATTTTAAGAAATTACGAATCACATGCAAGTATATCCGGGATTTTTGTAGAAAAATCAGAATACGAAGTCGCGAAAGGTTTATTACAAAAGATAAATAATTACAGTGCTGTAGTTTGTTTGATTATTCGTATTGATAGCTCAATGTGGAATAATATAATAGATATCGCTCTGGAAGCAGGATTTGGCAGCCCTATAATAACGGATAAAGATTGCGAGTCAGATATAACATTAGATACACACGTATTGAGATTGATATATAGGAATGATATGTTAGAATCTAATTTACAAAATATTAGAAATAACAAGCTAGCAATAAATAATATGAAACAATATTTTCTTAATAACGTGGGAATTTGCGACACTAGAATTAAAATACCTATTGACGTGTTGGAGTTTATCAAGAGTAATACATTTGAAGAGAAAATAGAATACGGAGGTATATTTGCAGTAAAATCATATGACAACGATAACGCAGTGTTTTCTTTGGATATTCCGATATCAGGCCCTCATGGTGTAATATCCGGGGATCCAAAAAGTTTTGCAGTAACACCTCCTAATCATTTTATAACATGGCATACACACCCTTATGTTTGTTATAGAGATTTGAGTTGTTATATAGGATGGCCTTCAAGTGCTGACATGGCGTTAGTTTTATATAGTTTTACTTTAAATCCATACCCATTAGTTAGTCATCTAGTTCTATCAGGAGAAGGTATATATCATAATAGACTTACGATAAACATGATGAATACAATGAATAGAATTAAAAAGGATAGTGATTTTGAAATGATAAGAAACCTTCTTTATAATGTAACATTCAGAAAATTTTCTGATATTGAACAATATAGAAATAAAAATGTTCTCGAAGAAAATAAATTTAGATCATGTAAAGATGTTGAATGTTTGAAAATAAAAACCGATGATAAAGATTATGCATTAGCATATTTCAGAACAATAGCGTCAACTATAACGTTAAGGGAACTACTGGAGTGGGGAAAAAATACATTTGGACAAATGAATGATACAGAATGGGGAATCGAGGGATTTATTTCGGGACGTACTATACTATGGGATAATATGTATAACATATTTACCGAAAACGAGTTAAATTCAACGATATTTATAAGCGTTTTCAGAGACTGGGAAGAAATCGCCAAGGATAACGGTTTTAACGATACATTAAATTATACTGTAGAAAATATACCTTGCCCATTACCATTCTATGAACAAAATGTTCAATGGACATCTTAAATTTTATATTATATTACCCAAAGGGTAATATAATTTAATAATTTAGACTTTAAGAACATTACTTCCTGATAAAGATTTATATCTTGCTACAGGAACACGACTTGTTTTCATACTCGATCTGTGAAAATCCGTACCTTTAGCGTTGTGAGTTCTTGGAAAATAATCTCCTCTTAAACGAGATGTTATACTCTTACCGTCAACTCCTAGACGATAAATATGAGTCTCGGGTTTAACTTTATCATCTATTTCTACAGAACCTTGCCCTATCATAATTTCTGATATATTTCTATCATTCAATGAGAATCCGTATAGATCTTCGGGAATCCGCGGATTACTAGAATTATCTATTTTAAGTTGAAAAACATCACCCAAATGTAATCCCATGTTTCCATTGTCAAAATAAATATTGGGAGAAGCTAAAATATTTCCGTGATAATCTTCTCTTCCAAGAGTATCATTTGAATGAATAAACCCTACTTTTCTATCATTATGATATACAATTATAGGAAATGGAAGAGTATTCCATATCCTTATCGAAGATACATCACCGTTCGGATGAATGTCTCTTTTATATCCCCCGTTTGAAGATGCAATCGAACCAATGGCAATCGAACCATGGTGAGAACGATATTCTATGGAAGGGCACGCAAATTCCTTTTTACCCTGACTATCAACTATGTATTGAAAATGTAAAATATCTTTATCACGAATGTTATCATATTCAATTTCTAGTATTTTCTTTGCTGGTATGGTTGTTAATTCTCGGATAAAATGAGGATGAGGTCTTTCTTGAATAATAATAACATCAATAGGTAACATATTTTTGATTTTAACCGTTCTACCTACCGTTGCCTGAATAACCCTGCGTCTGGTTTCATCTTGTGGTTGGTCCTGTAACCCCTTATATCTATATGTATAAAGTTGCTGAGACATTTCTAATTATATCTAAATATTATTTTACTTGTATAATTAAATTTTAATATTAACAATATTTACTGAGCCATGTGAGATGCTGGGAAACATACACCGCTTATACCACATGCACCAGAACTACCATCTGGCAAATGACATACTGATAAACCATGGATACAGTTTTCATGAAGATTTTGATGAGGACGCAATGGTATATGGTGCGGTAATGGAGAAGGAACACGATCTAAAGGATGAATATCTACACACCTTCCACTTCGATGGTCACAGAGACCACCTTTACCATTTGATAATTGACACATTCTTGAACCAGTTTGACATGCTGGGTTAATTTCGGAAAATTGCATAAAACCTTCATCATTACCAGCGCATGATGTGTAAGCAATAAAGAATACCATTACTAGTATAGAAATTAAGCATATTGTAATAAGACCTTTCATTTATTATAAAAAACAAAAATCTAAAATTAAAAAAGGATATATAATAAAAATGAAAACTTTAGTGTAGAGTAAATCAATAAGTTATAAGTAACAAATTTTTTCATAATAATCATGGACAAATTTTATTTAGTATTCCGGGTGGCGTGTATCGTTCTATATGCTGAAATAATTTTAGCTATAGCAGTTCCAGATACATGGATTTCTATCACAAAGACATATTTAGGTTTTTCATTAATTACTGCTTCGTTAACGTATATTATAATATATCTCAATTTTAGCAGAATTAGCATTAAACATGACTATACATCTATTTTCAAACAAAATGTAGACGAGGGGTCAAGACTCAAACTTATTAAATATACCGATGCAGATCCTAATACTATTTTCAAGGATGGAGAAAGTATGTTGATGAAAGCTGTTGCCTTGGAAGATATAGAACTCGTAAAATATCTTGTACTAAAAGGTGCTGATATTGATTATAGGAACAATCTAGGATTTAATTCGTTGGAGTATGCTGTCGATTCAGGAAATTTAGATATTACTAAATTTTTAATAGATTCTGGATGCGTCCCTGATTGTAAAACAATGGAGTATGCTTACAATAGCCCTATAGGACTCAATCCTCACATGGTTAAACTACTAAAAGAAAATGGCGTTGATGATAACTGTTAATTTAATTATTTTACTCGATCGAGTAAAATATAGAAAATATTATTTTATCTTAACATCATTGGTAGATTATATAATATTACAAAAGTCGTTGCTTGCACGATATTTCTTAACAAGTAATTGGTCTCGAAAAGATTTGTTTTGAAATATGTCTTTTCCATAAAATTAGGGTCTATAGTTGTATCAATTATCGTTCCAAGAATAAGCATCATTGTTCTTATAAGAAAATTAGAACCGTGATTATTAATTTCCATGGAATCTATCACAAGAGGTGCAAGGCATGTAGCAGCGGCCCATATACCGATTTTATTTACAGAAAAGTAATTTCCAAATAGGTATAAACTTGCTAACAATGAATAGTGATATTTAAAATAAGAATCAACGCTCATACCGATACCGTAATTTTCTAGTTGTAAAATGCTACCTTTATTTGCTATAACAGTAAGTGATATATCACTGATAGTAAACTCGGGGGTAAATTGAGATATAGCCAATAATAATACACCTATGAAATATTCTTTATTTTGAATAGCTAGAATACCAGCTTCTATAACATTTATAAATAAAATATACTGAGTTATCCTTGTAGAAGTATAAGACGGATAATAGTAGATAAGCCAATAAGCCAAAAGACCCAACAACAAAGAAAATCTTTTAGCATAACCAAACCAACCGTAATTTTTTATAGAATTTTTAATTGCATCTGGATATGTCGTTGAAAATACGATGGAAGAATATAAAACACCTGTCATGAATGATAGAGTTATACCTAAATCTTTATCTTTTAGAAAATAAATACCAGTCCATTTAGGAATTGCTTTTACAATATTTAACCACAGCATTTGTAATATAAAAAAAATTAATTTTAAATTCAAATAGAAACATGTAAATATTATGTAGTATATTTTAAATATGTCATTTGAATTAGAACTCAGTTCTTTATCTAAAAAACAGCGCTACGAAACTCTTAAGAGATTTTCTATACAGCCAAAAAAGACGCAGTACAATACCGATCCTGATAAAATAAGATGTTTTCGAGCTAACGCTTCAGAAGACTCTCTTGTTTTGCCATTAGGATCATGGCGTTCGTATTTAGACGAATTTCCAAACGATATCAAAGATTTTCATAGAATGGGTAAAAATGCCAAATTTAACGGTAAATTACTAACTATTGACACCGATCCAAGTAAGAGAGGACGTGATCAAGATGTAGTTGCTAAGAAAGCTTTACATAGATTGGAAAAAGAGGGGTCAATTTTTATAGCATCATTCACTGGATTTGGTAAATGCTTAGCACCCGGAACACCTGTATTAATGTTCGACGGAACTGTAAAACCCGTAGAGGACGTTTATATAGGTGATAAAATAATGGGCGATGATTCTAAATGCAGAAATGTATTAAGTGTATGCACTGGATACGAACAGATGTATGAAATAGATCCATTAGAAGGAAAATCGTTTACTGTAAACGAATCGCATATTTTATCATTAAAATCTATATTTCATGGTCATATACAAAAATCAGGTATAGACAATCTAATTGAAGTATATACAGTTTACATATTTGATAATGACAAGTATATTATAAAAAGTTTTACAAGTCTTCAAGACGCGCTAAAATTATCTAATATATTGAAAAAACAAACTATAGATATAGAAGTAAAAGATTTTTTGAAACTTCCTACTAAAATACAATATACTTTCGAGTGCTATTGGACAAATATCGATTTTAAAGGTAAAGATGTAAAAATGGATCCATACAAAATGGGTTTATGGTTAGGAGGTATAGAAACCGTTGATGTATATAAATATTATAATTATAAGCCGTACGGAATACCATTGGATTATAAAGCAAACTCAAGAAAAATTAGATTAGAACTTTTATCTGGTTTAATCGAAGCTCATAGTTTATGTACATATGAAGATAACGATAATGACACGGGATTATATACTTTATCTTATACTTCAATGGAATTAGCAAATGACGTAAAGGATGTGTGTAGATCTTTAGGTTTTGCGTGTAACATGAAACGAATTCTTAACAATTATGTTGTAAAATTCGGAATTAACCAAGTATGCGATGTAAGATGTGAACGAAATCTTATAACTAGTAGAAAATTTATTGATAATTATGATAGAAAAAATCCTATTCACATAACAACATCTTTTACTATTTTCAAAAAACAGGTTGGTAAATATTATGGATTTGAAATAGATGGAAATAGAAGATTCTTACTAGGTAATTATATGGTTACTCATAATACAGCAATGGGTGTTTATCTAAGTTTAACATTAGGGTTAAAAACAGCCGTAATGTGTCATTTTGATACTGTTAGAAAACAATGGCCTGGTGAATACGAAAAGTTTAGTAAAGGAGGTGCAGTTGTTCAATTTGTTCAAGGTGCTAAATGTAAATTAGATAAAAATGCCGATGTATATATTATTGGTGTCCAAAAGGCATCGAATATGTCACCAGAATCATTTTCAGATATAGGAACTGTAATTATCGATGAATCACACGTTGCAACTGTGGCTGCGTTTTCAAAAACTCTATTGAATTTTAGACCCAGATATCTTATAGGTCTAAGCGCAACACCGGATCGCCCAGATGGTTTACATTCTTTATTTACAAATTATTTCGGAAATTCATCGGAATTTATTGTAAGAAAAGAAACAAAAGAATTCACGGTTTACAAGATTAATACACCATTTAAACCAGAAATAAATCTTACTGTAGTTAAGGGTAGAACTGTACCCAATTGGAACACTGTAGTAAATTCCATAGAAGAAAATGTTAAACGGCATAACCTTATCGCAAATATTGCTATAAAACACAAAAACGAGAAAGTAATTATTTTATGTAATAGAAATGTATTGTCTGAAGGTGTTTATAAAATTTTGAAAGAACGCGGAGAAAGCGTTGCACTTTTAATTGGTCAGAAAAAGTCGTACGATAAAAGTAGTAGAATTTTAGTAGCAGGTTTCAAAAAAGGAGGTGTAGGATTAAACGACCCTAATCTTACTATGGCTATTATAGCATCTGATACAAAAGATGTACGTCAATATGAAGGGCGTATTAGAACAACGAACAATATCATATATCATTTGGTAGATAATTATAGATCCTTTGAAAATCATTGGAAATTATGTGAAAAATGGTATAAATCAAAAGGCGCAGTTATTAAATATCTTGGAGATAGTACTAACAGTACTAGCAACGACGTTGTTTACAATTTTCTATAATAATAATTTTGATTTCAATATTGAAATAAAATTAAAATAATTATAAAAGTGTACATACATGTTTATTAAGTTTCATTAATTTAATTTTAAGTATCAAGAGAATGGGCTGGAGTAATTTAGATATTGTTTCAAAAGTCGAAGTTTATAAAACTAAACATACTCGTTATATGAGGATACCAATTCCTTACACGCGAACATGGATACTTAAAGGTTATGATACAACTGGTAATTTGATAACTAGAATAGATAAAAAAGAGCGTATTAATTATTTACAATACGTAGAATTCATTAAACAATTGAAGTTTTGTAGTTATAGATTATCTGAGGCTCAAATGAAATTTATAAAAAATAAATTATTAATAAATGATTACATAAAGTCTATAACAATGAATGATTTTTTAGAAGTATGCAAAAGAGCGTATTTAACAAATGAAAGTAGTCTTGTAGTAGTATTAACTGATTTTATTCACAGTATAAAAAATAAAACATTTAGAGAAAAGTATCATATAGCAGAACAAATTGGTCTTACTTATGATGAGCTAATTAGTATACTGTTAAGATTAACTTAAACATTACTCTTGTGGTAATTATAAATTTCCTATTCAACATAAATTAATAGTAACAATTTCTACGTCAATAAATTATCATAAAAATACAGGTAAATGGTCATGGATGACTAAATATCATCAACATGTTAATAAATTTATTTGGGAAGGTGTAGGAGTTTCAAGAAATACTACAGTAAAAAATGAAACCTAACTTAAGAATAAGATGAATATGATTAAGTAGTACTTTGTAAATGATTAACTCGTTGTTTACTTTATAAGATGTCGTCAATCAAAGAATTTCCAAATGAGATTGTTTTAACAATCATGGAAAACATGAACATAAAAGACATATTGGAATTGTCAATTAAGATTTCTTTTTAATCTAACTAGTAAAAAAAGACATATAAAATCTTAATTATTGATGATGCAAAACAATGACCTCATTTTATATGTATATATTACACAAATTAAAATATACTAAACATAAAATGACAAAGTTTAACGATCTTCCAGACGAGATCGTTTTAACGATTATGGAGGGTATGAGTATAAAAGATGTATTAGAAATGTCGTGGAGTTGTAAACGTTTTTATAACCTTCGTAAATTTGTTAAGAAAACTTCTGAAAAAGTAGTAACAGTAAAATCAATTGATACGTTACGCGGAATGAATAACGCTATGCCGTTATTGGCTTATGGTCTTGATCTTAGATGGGCCCAAGTTTCGGACATTTCGCCTTTGAAAAATCTTAAAAATCTTAAGCAACTTAATCTTGAATATTGCCGTTGGTTTTTAGATATTTCGCCTTTAGCAGATCTTATTAATCTTACCCACTTTAGTATTGGGGGTACCCTAGTTTCGGACATTTCACCTTTGAGTAATCTTGTTAATCTTAAAGAACTTCATCTTTGGAGTACCAGAGTTTCGGACATTTCGCCTTTGAGAAATCTTGAGAAACTTGGGAAACTTATTCTTAATGATTGCAATCAGCTTTCAGATATTTCACCTTTGAGTAATCTTAAAAATCTTAAAGAACTTTGGCTTCAAAGTACCCAAGTTTCGGACATTTCACCTTTAGCAGGACTTAAAAATCTTAAGATACTTAAACTTAGATGGACCAAAGTTTCGGATATTTCACCTTTGAGTAATCTTAAAAATCTCGAGTATCTTAGTCTTGGGAGTACCAATGTTTCGGATATTTCACCTTTAGTCAATCTTAAAAATCTCGAGTATCTTAGTCTTGGGAGTACCAATGTTTCGGATATTTCACCTTTGAGTAATCTTAAAAATCTTGAGTATCTTGATCTCGATAGTGCCAACGTTACAGATATTTCACCTTTAAAAAATCTTAAAAATCTCGAGTATCTTAGTCTTGGGAGTACCCAAGTTTCGGACGTTTCACCTTTGAAAAATCTTAAGTATCTTAAAGAACTTGATCTTAGATTTAACCAAGTTTCGGACGTTTCACCTTTGAAAAATCTTAAGTATCTTAAAGAACTTGATCTTAGATTTAACCAAGTTTCTGACGTTTCACCTTTGAAAGACCTTAAAAATCTTAAGAAACTTAATCTTTCTGATACCCAAGTTTCGGATATTTCACCTTTGAGTAATCTTGTTAATCTTGAGAATCTTGAGGTACTTAATCTTAAGAGTACCCGAGTTTCTGATATTTCACCTTTGAGAAAGTTTAAAAATCTTAAAGAACTTGATCTTCATGGTACCCAAGTTTCGGACGTTTCACCTTTGAGTAAGCTTAAAAATCTTGAAAAACTTTATCTTAATGATTGCCGTAGGTTTTCAGATATTTCACCTTTAGCAGACCCAGAGGGTCCTGTTAATCTTGAGGTACTCGATCTTAGATATTGCTACTGTCTTTCTGACGTTTCACCTTTGAAAGACCTTAAAAATCTTAAGGTACTCGATCTTAGATTTAACCAAGTTTCGGATATTTCGCCTTTGAGAAATCTTAAAAATATTAAATATCTTGATCTTTGGAATTGCCGCCGGCTTTCGGACGTTTCACCTTTGAGTAATCTTGTTAATCTTAAAACACTTAATCTTGAGCGTACCCAAGTTTCGGACGTTTCACCTTTGAGTAAGCTTGTTAATCTTAAAGAACTTTATCTTGGTCGTACCCCAGTTTCGGACATTTCACCTTTAGCCAATCTTGTCAATCTTACAGTACTTCATTTTGAAGGTACCCAAGTTTCGAACATTTCACCTTTGAGTGGTCTTGAAAAAGCTGGTCTTAAAATTCTAAGATAATAATCTAATAAATATTTTTACTCGTAAGAGTAAAAAATGAAACCTATATTAAAGAATAAGATGTATCTTATTAAGCAGTACTCTATAAATGCTTAACTCATTGTTTACTTTATAAAATGTCGTCAATCAACGATTTTCCAGATGAGATTGTT
>JGI10211J14876_10000983_pt1 | contig 12394 bp, 8 predicted proteins | sample Etolagsediment_FD_14876 | JGI IMG/M metagenome (IMG submission 14876)
CGGAATGGGAGTATGCCTGCCGGGCCGGTACAACGACTGTATTTCATACCGGAGATAAACTGCCGGCCTCCTTTCAGAAGAACGTTGGGACAAGGTGGTATCCGGATGCGGAGCGGGGCCGTGGGAGGCAGGACGTGGTGCCGCTTCATATCGGCAAAACTATGTGGAATTCCTGGGGTTTGTATGATATGCACGGCAATGTGGAAGAGTGGTGCTGCGATTGGTATGGACCTTACGAGGCGGAAGAACAAGTTGACCCTGTAGGTTTTGTCGACGGCGATTTTAAGGTTACGCGAGGCGGAAGTCACTCGACCGAGCTGTATTATTTGCGTTCGGCCAATCGTATGGGGACAATTCCCGAGGAGCGGAACTGGCTGATAGGTTTCCGCGTGTTGCTGGGCGAGATGCCGCGGACAAAGCCGCTGCCGAAACCACAGCCGCAATTGAATCAGCGCAAAGTCAGCCGGCGGATACCGGCCGACATCAAGAAGGGACCTGACTCGGACAATCCTTATTTTAGTGGGCCTCGCGAATACGTCAAAATTCCGGAGGGTTCGATGGGGCCTATTTTCTCCCGCCACAACCATGTCCCGAACATTGTGCAGTGTGCCAACGGCGACCTGCTGGCCATCTGGTACACCTGTGTGTCGGAAAAGGGTCGTGAATTGGCTATTGTGGCCAGCCGACTTCGCTACGGCAGCCAAAAGTGGGAACCTGCCTCGATGTTCTGGGACCAGCCCGACCGCAATGACCATACCTCGGCCCTTTGGTGCGATTCAGACGGGACGCTTTATCACTTCAACGGGTTTTCGGTGGCGGGAACTTGGGGGCCGCTGGCGGTGATACTCCGCACGTCCACGGACAATGGCTGCAGTTGGAGTAAGGCCCGGCTCATTCTGCCTGAGCATAACCGTCGGCAGATGCCGATTGAATCGATATTCCGAGCCAAAGATGGACGGATATTATTACCGTGCGATGCGGTTACCGGCGGCAGCGGTGGGACGGCCATTTATCTTAACTCCGATAACGGCGAAACGTGGCAGGATGCGGGCGGCACAATCGCCGGCATTCACGCCTGCGTGGCGCAGCTCGAAGACGGCCGGCTTTTGGCATTTGGTCGGGGTGATAATATCGACGGCAGGATGCCGCTGAGCATTTCCGACAATATGGGAAGGTCGTGGAAGCGCAGTGCGAGTGTTTTCCCGCCGGTGGGCGGTGGACAGAGGCCGGTCATCCTGCGGCTTAAAGAAGGTCCCCTGTGTTTTGTGGCGTTTGCCAATAAGGGCATTAAGATTCGCGATGCATCCGGTGGAAAACGAGAGGTCAAAGGTATGTTCTCGGCACTTTCTTACGATGACGGTAAGACCTGGCCCCATATTCGGCTCATCAGCCACGATGGCCCGGACCAGGAGGTGAGCACGATGGATGGGCGTCTGTTCACATTGGGCTTTAGCAGTGCTGAGCCCGGCGGCTATCTGTCCATTTGTCAGGCTGCAAACGGTGTAATCCATCTAATCACAAGCCGGCAGCATTACGCCTTCAACTTAAAGTGGCTTGAAACACGACCGCCTGCAGAAATTAAGTGAGATAAACCGTGGTGAATGAGATGACAACTGCGGAAAAGATAGAAAAGCACAAGGCGTTTTGGGAGGGCAAGGGTCCATCTTTGATTTTGATACCGCCCAGCCGAGATATGAATGAAATTTGGCAAGTGCAAATCTACAACACGAGCGAGTACAAAGAGCGGTTCTACAATCCGGAGAAGATGTGGGGGGCGGAGATGGAGCGGGCCCGGCCGGTTCTGGATTGGCCGAGCGATGGTATCCCGACAGTAAGACCGAATCTCGGCGTTATCTTTGTTCCCACAATGGCCGGGCAGAGCTACGAAATCCGCGAGGGACAAATGCCCTGGTGCGGCGAGCCTCTCGGCCCCGAGCAGATACGCGCCAGTCGGAACGTAGATGTTACTCAAACGGAACTTATGCGTCTGGCTGCGGAGTTTTATCGCATTCATTCAGAAAGAGGCGATGGAGAGGTGGCGGCTTATCAACCCGATACCCAGGGCGTATTCGATATTGCTCATTTGATTTACGGTAACGCAATTTTCTATGAAGTAATGGACGAAAAGAAAACCGGCTGGATTGATGAGCTGCTTGAGATTTGCCTGGACCTTATGGTGCGAGCGGCGCGGTATGTGAAGGAACTTATCGGCGAAGAAAAAACCTCGATGATTCACGGGCACGGGACTGAGCAGGGGGTTTACTTTCCGAATGCGGGCCTGAGGATTTCCGAGGATTCGCCTGCGATGATTTCGCCGGAGCTCATTGACCGTTTTGTGATACCGCATATCGAGCGATGCGCGGAGGAGTTTGGCGGGGTCTTTATGCACTACTGCGGCAGGCACGAATATTTTTTCGAGCGTCTCTGCCGATGTAAAGGGGTGCAGGCGATAGATTTGGGTAATCCGGAGATGTATGATACTCGCTGGCTGTTTGAATTGTGTGGCCAGACGAATACAGTGCTTTACAGCAGGGTCGCGGAGGAGGAGAACGAGAAGAACGAAAAGGACTGGGAGGCTTATGTGCGCCGACTCGCACGGCTGGTTAAGGACACGGGGGCGAGGTGCATTTTGCGGCCTTTGGTTTTTCCGGAAAGCCGGGAAGAATGTGCTGCTATGCGTGAACTCTGGCACGAGCTTACTGCCTAAATGAGCAGTACATTTCGATTTTGCGATTATCAATCTGAAATTGGCAATTCTTTACAAATCTGCCGATAACTTGTATGATATTTGAAGTAACTGCCGATGTAGCTCAATGGTAGAGCACAGCTTTCGTAAAGCTGAGGTTGAGGGTCCGAATCCCTCCATCGGCTTTATGAATCTCCAGGAAAAGTATAGTTCACTTCAAGAGGGTCTCAAGAGACTCCGCAAAGTTATTGTTGCGTATTCCGGCGGTGTGGATAGTACGTTTTTATTGAAGGCGGCGGTGGATGCGCTGGGGACGGAGAATGTCTTGGCGTGTATTGCGATGGGGCCGTCCTTGCCGCAGAGTCAGTACGAAGAGGCAATCGAGATGGCGAAGAACATAGGTGTCGAAGTCCAAACTGTCGAGCCGAGTGAACTGGCCGATGCGGCGTATTCGGCCAACAAGGCCGACAGGTGCTTTCACTGCAAGGCACATCTTTACGGAATCCTTAATGAGATTGCCAAAGAGAGAGGTTTTAACGGTGTTATTTGCGGGAGCAATTTTGACGACAAAGATGATTTTCGGCCTGGCAATCGAGCGGCGAAGATTTTTGGTGTCCGCTGTCCCTTGATGGAGGCGGAGCTTACCAAAGACGATATTCGTCAATTGAGCAGGGAAATGAATCTGCCGACAGCCGATGTCCCCGCATCGCCGTGCCTGGCTTCGAGAATCAGCTATGGCCTGGAAATTACTGAGCAGCGGCTCAAGCAAATCGAGGAGGCCGAGGATTTTTTGCGAGGACTGGGTCTGGTCGAGTTTCGCGTTCGCCATCATGACACGGTCGCCCGGATTGAGGTTCACGCCGAGGATATAGAGAAAGTAACAACCGGGCCGAACCGCTCCAGAATAGTTGCAAGGCTAAAATCACTCGGCTTTAAGTTCGTAACCATTGACCTGCAGGGCTTTCGCTCCGGCTCACTGAACGAAGTGCTTACAGAAGACGAAAAGCAAAAAAGCCTTTAAGTGACTGTTCTTCCTTGCCAAGTCTAATTCTTCTGCAGTTGCCAGTGGCTGTGCATCTGCTATTATCGCTCGGGCAATTCTCGGAGCCAGATATTACGGTAACGAACGGGATTGTGGTGGTTCTGTAGCATAAGCGGCAGCTTGTCTTCGTGTAGGCTATACTTCGCCCGCTTTTTATGCACGGCTGGGCCCTCGATTACCCAATGGTCCTGAACAAGCACACCGTTGTGCAAAACGGTAATAGTAGCGGGCTTTGCAACCTTTTTGCCTTTGAAGATTGGCCTGCGGAAGATTATGTCGAAGCTCTGCCACTGTCCCGGTGGTCGGCAGGCGTTGACCATCGGCGGGTTCTGGCCATATATCGAAGCCGCCTGGCCATCCGCATACGTTACGTTATTGTAGGAATCAAGAACCTGCACTTCGTACCTGCCCATCAGGTAAACGCCGCTGTTGCCGCGGTCCTGGCCGCTGCCGGTGATTTGCGTGGGAGTTGCCCATTCGATGTGTAACTGACAATCGCCGAACGAGCGCCTGGTACGAAGAGAGCCGGTTTTGTCAACGACCTCCATATAGCCGTTTTCGACTTTCCATTTTGCCGGCCCATCACCTTCAGTCGAGACCCATTGCGAAAGGTCACTGCCATCGAAGAGAATAACTGCATCCGACGACGGCTGACCGGGCAGTTTTGCCGGCACCACAACCGACGGCAGTGGGCGATTCTTATCGTGCACAGCCCAGCGATGCTTCTGGGTGGTGCTGTAGCCGGAAACCAGCGCCACCAACACAACACAAGTACCGAACACTAATGCTTTTGCTTTCATAGCTACCTTCCTAATTCGAATTTGCCTTCATCTTTAGCCTGTTTTGCCAAGGCGGCGGCACCGATTATGCCGGCATCTTCGCCGAGTGTGGCAAAGGCGATTTCGACCGACTCTTTTTTTAGAGACCAAATTTGCTCGTTGAAGTAGTATTTTATTCGACTCAAGAGCACGTCACCAGCGGCAATCATTCCGCCGGCAAAAACTATGCGCTTGGGCTCCGTGGTGTGCAGGACATTGATGCAAACAAGTGCAAGCGCTTTGGCTGTTTCATCGGTTATTTTTTTGGCCAGTTCATCCCCGGCCGCCAGATGTTCGTAAACGTCCCGGCAGGTTATTTTGTTCTTTTCATCGAGCACCTTTTTTAAACTTGATTGTGCTCCCGCTTTTACGGCTTCGGTCGCTCTTTTCGCTGTCGAATCAGCGGAGGCATAGGCCTCGACACAGCCCCTCTGTCCGCAGCCGCATCTTCTGCCATCAGGATAGATAATAATATGTCCCAGTTCCGCTGCGTTGTCTGCAAAGCCGTGCACGAGTTTGCCGTTGATTATGACACCGCCGCCTATTCCTGTGCCGAGAGTGAAAAAGACCATATCCTCGACATCCCTGCCCGCGCCGAGAACGTATTCGCCCCAGCAAGCGGCGTTGGCATCGTTTTCCAAAATTGCTGGCCTGCCGAACCTGTCGCTGACCATTTTTCGCAGGGGCACATTCCTAAACGAGGGCATATTTGGGCTGGCGATGATGATACCCTCATCAAGTTTGGCAGGGCCCGGTGCACCTATACCAACGGCGCCGATTGCTTCGCTGGATAAGCCGTTATCGTCTAACAACTTCTCGGTCGTCCGGCCAATCCTATCAACGACGGCCTCCGGCCCCATATCGGCTCCGGTTGCCGCCGCTGTTTTGCAGACAAGCTCTATCTGCGAATCGAAGCAGCCAATCTTGATATTTGTCCCGCCCAGGTCAATGCCGACAAAGATTTCATTCATTTCCCGTATCTCGTTGTTCGTGGTTCGTAACGCGATTTCCACTTACTGCTGGTTTAGTTAGCTCAGTCCGGATAACCGTCAGGGTGCTCGTTGTGCCAATGCCAGGCGGTGGAGACTATTTTTTCCAGCTCGCCGAATTCTGGTTTCCAGCCAAGTTCGGTCCCGGCTTTTGTGGAGTCGGAGGTTAGTATCGGCGCGTCGCCAGGCCGACGGTCTGCAGCTACCACCTTAAAATCTTTGCCCGAAACCTTTTTAACCGTTTCGATTACCTCTCTGACCGAGTAGCCCTGGTTATTGCCCAGGTTGTAGATAAGTTCAGAGGTATCATCCAGCTTTTTCAGCGCCAGCAGATGTGCCCTGCACAAATCGTCGATGTGAATATAGTCGCGGATGCAGGTGCCGTCCGGCGTAGGGTAATCGGTTCCGTAGATTTCGACCTTACTGCGTTTTCCCATTGCCGCCTGGATAATCAGCGGAATCAGGTGCGACTCAGGCCGATGGTCTTCGCCAAGTAAGGCGTCATTGCCCGCGCCGGAGGCGTTGAAATATCTCAGCGCAGCGTAGCGAAGTTTTCCTGTTTGGCTTTGATAGTGACACATCCTTTCAACTGCCCATTTGGTTTCCCCGTAAGGGTTAATCGGCTCTTTAGGTGAATCTTCAGTAATCGGCACTTGCTCAGGCATGCCATACACTGCTGCAGAACTGCTGAAGACGAATTTGGCCACACCCGCGGCTTCCATCGCTGACAATAACGTCTGAGTATTGGAAAAATTGTTGCGATAATACTTGAGCGGCGCCTGCACTGATTCACCAACCTCGATGAGGGCACTAAAGTGCATTACGACGTCAACCTTGTATTTGTTAAGGGTCTTTGTGAGCAATTCGTAATCGGCTAAATCTCCTTCGACCAACTCAGCTTCGCGTATCGCCGACCTGTGGCCCGTGCTTAAATTATCAAAGACCACCGACTCGAAACCGGCGGCGGCCAGCATCGCCGTCATATTACTGCCGATATAACCTGCTCCGCCGCAAACCAGCACTCTTACAGTCATATCCTATCTCGTATTGTGTTCTTACTTTCGACTTTTCAGCTTTAACTTTTTCTCAATCCGCCTCAAAATCTTTGTTGATAATCTGGTGTCCTTACCCATATCGAGCCAGGTCATATATTTTTGCTGCTCGCGATGTAGTTTTAGCTTCTGCATCGATGCGGTGCTTTCCGAAAACATCTCGTATGCCCGTGAGCTGCTGCTGACCTCGTACTCGGGCAGGGATAATCGTTGTACCTTAACATCACAGCCGATACACAGTTGTCCATCCTGTTGGTTTATGTCCAACTCTACAGTTCTTCGAATACTGTGCAGATTTGCTTCGACAGAGTTTTTAGCCCCGACATTATCTTTGCGCCAGAATTCGAAGAACTGTGCACCCGGCAATGGCCTGGTTTTTATAAGGCCTTGCTCGGCATCGGCTTTGGCGATTGTGAAATGCATTTGGCTGAGAACGTCTTCGGCTGTCTGCATCGCCCACGGCTTTTGAATGTTCGAGACGCAGATTTGTTCGACCGTTTTGAATTGCTGCTGTTTGGCACAGCCCGATGAAAGCAGAAGCAATACACAACCCATAAACAATAATGGTTTAACTTTGTTCATTTTGCACCCGTCAATTTTTATTCCTCTTAAATTTTGGCTGATTATATATGTGGTAAGGACTTAACTCAAGAACCAATTGTTTTTTTCAGATGCGATTGGACTGCCTTCGATTTGGAGATGTTCACGCTGTGGTTCTGTGGCGATAAAGCCAAACCGGCTGCCGATTTGAGTGGTAATCGTATTGTTGGCCTTGTGGATTTTGCTATCCTGGCGGATGGCTGACTTGCCGAGCAGGTCCAGCCAGAGCAATCAGCAATGTTTCCCGTCAGCAAAGGCGGCAAAATCTTCCGAATTGGCAATTTGCACTGCCCTTGCCATATTGCTTCGGTTCGGCATTCGCAGCTAAAGCTTACCTCCTTTTATCGCCGATACTTATATTAGTATTGGACTTATGGCTTTGCCGACCGTGTATTAGGGGATGGATGTTATCAGCACAGGTGCAATTCGTTGGCGAAAAATTGCTTTCTATGCCTTTAGGCCGGAGCGTCAGAGATTTTCTCAACTATTTAACCGTTGAGGCAGGGCTGTCCAACAACACCATTTTGGCATACGGTCGCGATTTGAAAAGCTTTTTGGAATATTGCAAGTCTAATAAAGTCAGCCGGCTGGACCGGATAAAACCGGCCCTTATCCAAAACTATCTGCGAATCCTTTCTAAGGCGCAAAGAAATGAGAGCTCAATTAAGCGCTGCCTGGTCGCCATAAAAATGTTTCTGCGATTCGCCAAACTTACCGGCCTTGTCGAGGATGATTTCACCGCAATTCTTGAAGGCCCAAAACTCTGGCAGAGACTGCCGATTACTTGCGGCAAGCAACAGGTTATTAATCTTCTGAACGCTCCTTCACCGAAAGAGACTTTTTATTTTCGTGACAGGGCAATGCTTGAGATGCTCTATGCCACCGGGATGCGTGCGGGTGAATTAGCCGGCCTGAAAACCTCCGATTTGAACCTCGATATCGGCTATTTACGCTGCTTCGGCAAAGGTAACAAAGAGCGGGTGATCCCGGTTGGCAAGGCTGCTATTGCGGCAACAGTCGAGTACCTGACGAAGTTGCGGCCGGAACTGGCCAAACCATTCAGCGGCGATTTTCTGCTGCTTTCTCGAACAGGCCGGCCTATGGGTCGTATTGAGATTTGGAGATTAGTTAAGAAATACGCAGTTCGTGCAGGTATGCCCAGAAATCTAACCGTTCATACATTGAGACATTGTTTCGCAACACATTTGCTGATAGGCGGAGCCGATCTGCGAAGCGTCCAGGAAATGCTCGGCCACGTGGACATAGCCACCACTCAGATTTATACGCACGTTGACCAGGAAAGGTTGCGGAGGATTCACAAAAAATACCACCCAAGACCATAGAAACGCGAATGATTGAACGCATCAACGCATTTACGCATTCACACAAAACGAGAATTGACTTGAATGTGGTTTGGGGATTATTATGATAGTTGAATTGACAGGCAAGAATTTCTTTAGGGTTGTCCGTATGAGTACAAAACGGCTATATCCGGTGATCCCCCTGGTAGTGTTGCTGTTGGTGATAGGGTGCCAGCAGGCCGGCATTGGTGCAGACAGGCCGGCTTTGCCGGCTAATGAAGCAATTGCAGAGATTGAGCTTGATGAGCAATTGAAGCTTGCCAGAGATGCCTTGTTCAAAGGCTCAAGCGAGCAGATGCGGATAAATGCGGCAACTGTAATGTTGTTTAGCGAGGAGCCGTCGGCCAGAAAAATCCTACTTGATGCGCTCAAGCCATCTAAAAATAGCGCTGCGCAAGGAGCTGTGTGTAAGGCACTGAGTCAGGCTGGGGCGGCACACAAACCTATTAAGCAAAAGGGCGACTTTATCCAGCCGCTGCTTGATATTCTGACCGCTGATGATTTTGTCGGGGCTAAATTGGCCGTTGAAGCAACCTTGCTTTTTGAGTATGAGCAGATATCGAAACGGCTTGAAAAAATAGCAACAGATACGTCGCTGCCTGTCAAAGCGAGATTGAATGCAATATACGCATTGAAGCTTCAGCCGGATATGAAGGCGGCGATTAAGCTTATAGACCTGGTCGGTGACTCTGAAATGCAGATAGCTGCCGCGGCAGAAGAGGGCCTCAATTCACTGGGCATACAAGTGGGCAAAGATGCCGAAGCTCGCAAAGAAACTATAAACCAACTCAAACGCCAAGGCCCGGAGGTATTCCTGCGGAATCGCCTGATTCGCCAGGAAGCGCAGATGCGTGAGCTGGAGACCGAACTGAACTTGTTGCAAGGGCGCTATTTGTCCGCATTGGACCGGATATACAATGGCATTGGTGGTGATGCGGTCGATGGCGAGAACACAGCCAAAGGTAAGTTTTTAGCCGAGCATTTGCGTAGTTCAAAGGCGACAGTGAAATTGTGGGCGTTGGAAAAGATTTATCAAGATAGAAGAGGAACGCAACCCAAGAAATTGCCCACCAAACTTCTTGGGCATATTTTGGTCAATCTGATTTTCGACCAGGACAGAGATGTTCGGCTGAAAACAGCGAAACTATTATCTTTGATGGGGGAGTTGAATTCAGCCGAAAAGCTGCTGGGACAGCACAAAACTGAGCAATATGATGACGTAAGGACGGAGATATTCGTTGCGCTTGGCGCAGCGTGCTCCTACGCTTTCTTGCCCGATTCACCAGTCAAAATTTCACCAGAGATAAGAAAACAGACCTTGGAATTGGCATCTGAATATCTTGCGGAGCAAGAACCTAAAAAGGCCCAAAAAGGTGCTGAAGTTATAAAAAAGCTGCTTGAGCATGATGGGTTAACCTCGACCGACGTTGGCAAATATCTTGGTTGGCTTGTGGAGAGGTACCAGCAGGAAAAGGATAAGGCCGACGGTACATTGCGCAGAGAATTGCTTAATGCAATGGCAGACCTGTGCGCACAGAGCGTTTACAAAGCTCAATCAAGAAAGCTTTTCAAGCCCTTGTTCGAGGAGGCACTGCACGACGCAACAAATTTAGTTCGGGAGGCAGCGGTAGATGGTCTTGTCTATATTGACAGAGCAATGGCACTGAAGATATTGAGAACAGATTTTGTGAATGACCCAAGCATTGTAATAAGAAAGAAAGTGATAGAACTCGCCGGTGAGGTCGGCGGCAAAAGCGATTTGGTCTGGCTGGCGAAAAAAATAGGTTCAACAACCGAAAGTGACCTGGCTTGGAGGGCAATGCTCAAAATATTCAAAAGCTCAAGCTCTGATGCCGCTGTTCTGAACGAGTGGATAGGCAAATTCGACTCAGCAAACGCTCAAAGCAAGTTATCTGATGAGCAGAAGCTTTCTCTTCTTGAGATAGCAGAGGGAAAAGCCGAGAGCGAAAATAATCTAAAAATGCTCGAAGGTATCAGAAAGAAATTAGCTGAACTTTATAAAAGAAGCGGCAAATTTAGACAGGCGGCGGATTATTTCGGTAGATTGTATAAAATGGCCGAGACCGGCGAGGAAAAAGAGAGAATTTTGCCCGACTTGCTGGATGCGTATTTGAGATGGCCAAATGTTGAGGGGGCGGTCAGGTTGGTAGATAACTGCTTGTTGGTGCAAGACTTAGAACCCAACAGTCCGGTTGTGCTCTCGATTGACAGCTATTTTACTCACCCACCTGTCGGAGCCGACCCTAACGTAGTATTAGCGGCACTTACTAAGATAAATATCCCTGGGGCCAGACCGATGTGGCAGAAGCAGTTGAAATACTGGATTGACCGCCTTAGCTGGATAGAAAATCGGAATAAGCCCCAAGAAACTGATAAGTAATACCTGCTGCGGAAAGTAAAAACCGATAGTATCAACCCTGTGAAAGCAGGTCTCCAGAGCGAAAAAGCTGGGTTCCCGCTTTCATGGGAACGACAAATGCTGTTTCTGCAAGAGGAACTAATTAACCGGGATTTGGTTTGTAAGTGGCGTGAATAATTGTATAATATTGTGATGATAAGGGTTGTCGGGATGTGATTTTCTCGCCAAAAGGTAAGAAAATCTGAGGATTTATAGTTTTTTTTGCATTTTTTTGTATTTTTTTTGTTTTTTCTGTTTGCACTCTTACGATTATTTCTGTAAATTGCGTGTTTTGCGTTAAGGAAGCTGGCGTTAATTGCAAGCTTTTGCGCCGTGTGTATAGACCTATTGAGTTATCAATACGAGCGTGAGGTTCATTCTTTGCGGGTTGGGAATATACGGTAAAGTTGTTCTTTGTTGCTTGATTTTTCGGATATCGACAGCGAGTAGTAGATTTAGTGCTGCTGTAGCTCAGTTGGTAGAGCGCGTCCTTGGTAAGGACGAGGTCGTGGGTTCGAGTCCCATCGGCAGCTAAATGCAAGTACGTCAAGGCCGAGGAGTTTGGTCCGTACCGAAACGGTGTGAGCCGAAGCTTTTTTGGGTGCGGGATGTCGGCAGTCTCGGCGGCAGGTTAATTATAGAGGTTTGAAAGCAGTTTTTCGAGGACCAGATAGGTTGAGGAATTAAAGACTAACTCAGGACATTGGAGGTTTATATTAAGATGGCTAAGGCAGTATTTGAGCGGGTAAAACCACATATTAATATTGGAACTATCGGTCATGTTGACCACGGTAAAACGACATTGACGGCTGCAATCACAATGCGGCTGGTACACAAATCGGGCAAGGGTGCTATAAAGAAGTTTGAAGACATAGACAATGCCCCAGAAGAGAAAGCGCGTGGCCTTACAATAAATACCGCACACGTAGAGTATGAGACGGACAAACGTCACTACGCCCATGTGGATTGTCCGGGACACGCCGACTATATCAAAAATATGATTACCGGAGCTGCGCAAATGGACGGGGCTATTCTGGTAGTGGCAGCCAATGATGGACCTATGCCACAGACTCGTGAGCACATACTTCTCGCCCGTCAGGTTAATGTGCCAAGGATAGTTGTCTTCATGAACAAGGTTGACATGGTCGATGATCCCGAGCTGCTGGACCTGGTCGAACTGGAGATAAGAGACCTGCTGAACAAATATGAATTTCCCGGTGACGACATTCCTATTATTAGAGGTTCGGCTTTAGCGGCGATGCAAAGTGAAGGTAAAGATGACGAAGCCTGCAAGTGCGTCGAAGAGTTGATGGATGCGGTCGATGATTACCTGCCGGTTCCAGAGCGAGATGTGGACAAGCCGTTTCTTATGCCGGTTGAGGACGTTTTCAGTATTAAAGGCCGGGGCACTGTCGGCACAGGCAGGG
>JGI10211J14876_10000984_pt1 | contig 12388 bp, 1 predicted proteins | sample Etolagsediment_FD_14876 | JGI IMG/M metagenome (IMG submission 14876)
TGCGAATTCCCACACGTTACAGCAGCATGATCAGGGAGTCTCCGGACCTGGTCTTCAAACAAATCATAAATCCACTTATCTCCGGGAAAATCCACTTCGGTATCATTCAATCCATAGAGCAAGTGGTTTCTCTCCTGTTCTGAAAAAGAAAAACCAATTTCCCACAATCTTTTATTGGAATCTTTGCAGATTTCCCGGACAATCTTTTTGAAAAAATCAATATACCTGTTAATGGTGGAGGGGAAAAAGAGTTTGCTGCAATACTCTAGCATAAAGTATATATTTTTACCAAAATCCACTGCTCGCAGTGTTAGATCAAACTTACCCATCCCCCCCTGATGATTATATTCCTTATCCTCATCCTCTTTCAGTTCCAGGACATCTTGATCAGGCTCAAAATGATTTAAAAGATTAAACATCACATCAAACAACGGATTACGGCTCACATCCCGGTTTACCAGCACCTGTTCCACCAGGTCTTCGAATTGATACTCCTGGTTCTCAAAGGCCTCTATTGAACGTCTTTTTACACCCGATAGAAATTCCTTAAAACTCATGTCTCCCGCTGGATAATTTCTAAGAGCCAAAGTATTGACAAACATCCCAATGACGGCTTCCAAATCCGAATGCCTTCGTCCAGCTATTGGGACACCCACAATGATATCCTCCTGTTCACTCAACCTGGATAAAAATACATTGTAGATGGACAGAAGCACCATAAACAGGGTCGTACCTGTCTCTTTGCATATACTTTTTAAATCTTCTTTCTCCTGTTTACCCAGAAGGAATGCGACCCGGCAGCTCTCAAAGCTCTGAATCTGTGGTCTTTCATAATCAGTCGAAAGATTTAAAATGGGCAACTCACCGGAAAACTCCTTTAGCCAATACCTCTCATACTCTTTCATTCTTAATTTTTGATTCCACTGGTTCTGCCATTCTGAAAAATCTTTGTACTGGACCCGTAAATCATGTAACCTATTACCACTGCTCAATTTCAAAAGCTCATCCGTTAATATACGTCGGGATACTCCATCGGAAATGATATGGTGTCTATCTACTATCAATACTTGTTTGCCCGGTTCCAATCTTATCAACCCAACTCTTAACAATGGGGCCTTGCTTAAATCAAAGGGCCTGACAAAATCTCTAACCTCCGGGGGTTCTCCCTTGTTTTCATAATATTCAATCGAGAAATGTACCCTGGGATGTATTCTCTGAATCGGTCTCTCGTCTATCATTATGAAGGAGGTTCGAAAGCTCTCATGGCGATCTATTAATTCCCTTAAAACGTTCCCTAGTGTACCAGGATCAAATTCATAAGGTAAATGAATAACTTCGGCAACATTATAACCGGTATTTTCAAAATCCATCTGCTGTAATATATACAACCTTTTCTGGGAGGACGACAACTCATAGTACTCTTTTTTTTCTACAGCCTTAATTGCTGCATGATCCTCCTGGTGAGCCTTCATAATAGATTCTGACAAACCAAAAATTGTCGGCTGCCTGAATACCTCTGTTAATGGCACTTTAACATTAAACTCCTTATGGATCCTGGAGATCAATATCATTGCTTTTAAAGAATGGCCACCTCTCTCAAAAAAATTATCATGAATTCCAATTACATCTTTTTCAATGCCAAGTACTTCTGCCCAGAGTTTAACCAGCCTCTCTTCTGTATCATTCCTGGGGGCCTCATAATGTTCACCCGATTCAAATACAGGGTCCGGTAATAACTGACGGGCCACTTTCCGGTTGGCGTTTAAAGGAAGTTGTGCCAGGTGCATAAAAATGGAAGGCACCATATAATCGGGTAGCTCTCCGGACAGGTACTCCCTCAGTACCGCGGCCGGTATTTCATCCGCTGCTTGATAATATGCACATAGATATTTATCCATGGACAAGGACGCATCTTCCCTCAATACCACCACCACATCTTCTATTCCAGGATGCTTCTTTAACTGGCTCTCTATCTCACCGGTCTCTATCCGATATCCCCGGATTTTCACCTGAAAATCCTTTCTCCCCAGAAACTCGATATCGCCCCTGGAATTCCATTTCCCCATGTCTCCGGTCCTGTAGAACCTCCCCTCCCCCATTGAATTCTCCATGAACGTCTCCATGGTCAATTCCGGATGATTCAGGTATCCGTTACCCACACCCTCTCCACCAATGGTTATCTCTCCAACCGCTCCTGCAGGTATTACCTGAGAATTCTTATCTAAAATAAGGACCCTGGTGTTGGCAATTGGTTTACCAATCCATGGGGATTTCTGAAAACTCTCAAATTGATTAAAATCAATAAAACAAGCCGCTGAACCAATGGTGGTCTCGGTAGGACCATAATGATTCATTACCCTGATATGGGGGCAAGCCTGGTGTAGTGATTCAAGGTCATTGGCCTTTATAGATTCTCCTCCCAGGATAATCAGCCGTAAGTACCGGCATTTTTCACTGGAAAATCCAGGGGTCCGGATCAATAGGTTGAAATGGGATGGAGTAACCTTGATATAGGTAATTTTATTTCTTTCCAGGTAATTTAATAACGCTTCTGAAGAGAGGTAAATATCCCTTTGAACCATGTGCACTTCACCACCATTAAGAATCCCGGGGAAAATAGCGGTGTTTCCCAGGTCAAAGGCAAAGGAGGATATCAATACACTCCTGTCTTCTGGAGTTAAATCAATCGTTCGACTCAACCACCATGAATAATTGATCAGGTTCTTATTCTTGATCAATACTCCCTTGGGTTGACCGGTGGTTCCGGATGTATATATCAGGTATACCGGACCTTCAGGATCTCCAATGCCCTTATGATCCTTTTGACTTTTCCTGTACAGGGTGTCATCGAGGATATCAATCATTTTAACATCCGTACCAATTTTATCCTCCCGGTCTTTATCGGTCACCACCACTTCACTTTTGCTATCCTTCAATTGGAACTGAATCCTTGTGTGCGGCGATTCCGGGTCAATGGGTAAATACGCTCCCTGTGCCTGCAGGATTCCAAATATTGCAATCAACATGTCCACAGAGGGGGCCAGCAAAACAGGCACCACACTGCCCGGGCCCACACCTGTTTCTATCAACTGGCCGGCCAGGTTATCGGCTCTCTCAGCCAGTCCCTTATAGCTTAATTGCGAATTCCCACACGTTACAGCAGCATGATCAGGGAGTCTCCGGACCTGGTCTTCAAACAAATCATAAATCCACTTATCTCCGGGAAAATCCACTTTTGTATCATTCAATCCATAGAGCAAGTGGTTTCTCTCCTGTTCTGAAAATGAAAATCCAATTTCACACAATCTTTTATTGGAATCTTTGCAGATCTCCCGGACAATCTTTTTGAAAAAATCAATATATATGTTTATGGTGGAGGGGAAAAAGAGTTTGCTGCAATACTCTAGAATAAAGTATATATTTTTACCAAAATCCACTGCCCGCAGTGTTAGATCAAACTTACACATACAAGACCTGTGAATGTATTCTTCATCCTCCTTCACCTCTACAAAATCTCCATCATATTCAGAATGACTTAATAGACTGAACATCACATCAAATAATGGGTTACGGCTCACATCCCGGTTTACCAGTACCCGGTCCACCAGATCCTCAAATTGATATTCCTGGTTCTCAAACGCCTCTAACGAACGTCTCTTCAGATCCGATAAAAATTCCTTAAAACCCATATCTCCTTTCGGATAATTTCTCAAAGCCAGCGTATTGACAAACATTCCAATGACAGCTTCTAAATCCGAATGTCTTCGCCCTACGACAGGAGTGCCAACAATGATGTCCTCATGGTCACTCAACCTGGATATAAATACATTATAGAGTGAAAATAGCACCATAAATAGGGTTGTTCCTGTCTCACTGCATACCTTTTTCAAAGCCTCTGTCTCTTTTTTACCAATAGAAAACCTGGTCCGACAACCCTCAAAACTCTGAATCTGGGGTCTTTCATAATCAGTCGAAAGATTTAAAATGGGTAATTCCCCGGAAAACTCTTTTAACCAATATGTCTCCTGGCCCATTGTTGATTTTTCCTGTTCTTCCAGGTTCTTCCATTCGGAATAATCTTTATATTGTAATTTTTGTGAGGGTAATTCAATTCCTGAATATAGGCTTAAAAACTCCCTTCGTAAAATATTTTGCGAGGTACCATCTGTAATAATATGATGCATATCAACCATTAACACACTTTGACCATTTTCAGTGTTAATGAGTCCAATCCTGAAAAGGGGTGCTTGACTGAGATCAAAGGGACGGATAAAGCTATTTATAACCTCTTTCAACTCTGAATCTGTGCTGTTTTTGCAAAGATATGATTCGATATTAAAAGTGATTTTATCTTCGATCACCTGAAAGGGTTCATCTCCCACCGGTTTAATACAGGTTCTCATGCTGTCATGTCTCTGGATCAATTTTTCAAACACCTTTTCTATTTTACCCATGTTTAGATTTCCCTCTATAACAATCGTCTCCATCAAGTTATAGGCGGTACTTGCGGGATCAATTTGCTGTAGGATGTACAACCGTTTTTGTGGTGAGCCCAGGATATAATAATCCTTTTTTTCCAATGGTGCGATAGAAAAGGAGTGGTCGGTCTCTATCTTTTTTAAATGGTCTGAGAATTCCTTTAGAATTGGAAATTGAAATACATCTGCCAGAGGTATTTTAAGCATTAATTCTTTATGAATTTTTGAAACCAGGGTAATGGCTTTCAGAGAATGGCCGCCCAATTCGAAGAAATTGGAATGGCTCCCAATCACCTTTGGATCTACCCCTAACACTTCAGCCCAGATTTTGCAGAGTTCCTTTTCCAGCTTATTGCCAGGTGCCGCATATATCTCATCCTTCATTATTTCAGGTTCCGGTAATGCGCCCCTGTCCAGTTTTCCATGAGGAGTTACCGGGATAGTCTCCAATTCCATGAAAAAAGAGGGGATCATGTATTCGGGTAATTCCCCATTCAAATAATCGCGCAGCTCCGATACCGGAAATGGTTGAGATGGTACCACATAGGCACATAAGAATCCATCTCCCGCATGGTCTTTTTTCGGTAATACAATGGCCTCTGATACCCTGTCATGGTCTATTAATTTTTGTTCAATCTCACCGGGTTCAATTCGAAATCCCCTCATTTGAACCTGTGAATCCATGCGCCCTAAATATTCCAGGTCTCTGTTGTCCAATAACTTTGCCAGGTCTCCGGACCGGTAGAGCCTGTCATCCGTTTTATATGGATTATTTACAAATTTTTCTTCGGTTAATTCATTTCGATTCAAATATCCCCTGGTAACACCATATCCCCCCACACATATCTCGCCAGCCGCACCTGCCGGCATTAATTGAAGGTTCCTATCCATTACATACGCATTCAGGGTTGGAATGGGGGACCCGATATTACTGATTCCGGAATCAATGTCTTTTCCGGTTATTTCTTTATAGGTTACATGAACTGTTGTCTCTGTGATCCCATACATGTTTATAAACTTAGTATTTGGATATTTTTTATAACATTCGTTTAATTTCCTGAGATTAAGGGCCTCACCTCCAAAAATGATATATCTTAGACAGAGTTCTTTTTTGGATTTTGTAGTCTCTTCAGTGATTAAATGATAAAAGTACGATGGGGTTTGATTCAATACAGTGACTTGCCTTTCTTTTAACAGTTTGAGAAATTGCTCGGGGTCTTTGGTCGTTTCCCTGGGAACGATGATCAATTTTCCGCCATAAAGTAAAGCCCCAAACATTTCCCATACGGAAAAGTCAAAACAATGGGAATGAAACAGGGTCCAGATATCGGAAGAGCTAAAGTCAAACAGAAATTGATCATTCTTCATTAATCTTACCACATGGCCATGTTCGATCAACGCCCCCTTTGGTTGGCCTGTGGAACCGGAGGTAAAAATAACATACGCCAGATCAGTGGGGGTGACCGCGGCCCCTGAAAATATGGATTGGGACCTCTCGGATGAATGATCCCTGGCAATATCGTTATCAGATAGCAATAATGAGGGTTGGCTGTCCTTGAGAATCATGGAAACCCGTTTTTCCGGGTAATGGGGGTCTATGGGTAAATATGCCCCACCTGCTTTCAGGATACCCAATATTCCTACAATCATCTTAAAGGATCGTTTGACCATCAATCCAACCAGGTGATTGGCAGAAACACCCCTGTTCATTAAACGATAGGCCAATATATTGGCTTCCTGGTTCAGTTCCCTGTAGGTTAAGGCTTCCCCATTGAGCGCAAGTGCCGCAAAATCCGGATTTTCCCGTACCTGTTCTTCAAACAATCCATGGATTAATTTGCCCTCCGGATAGATGGTTTCTGAAGAATTCAGATCAAACAGAAGTCTGTCTTTTTCCTGTCGAGTCAAAATATCATTCTTACAGATCACTTCTTCATGTTGGTCGGCATGCATTATTAACAGGCGATTAAAATAACCACACATCGTTTCAACCATTTCATCATCCAGTATGGAAGTGGAATAGTTGATGGACAGGCCAAAATTTCCCAGGGTGGTATTAACTGAAAAGTCAAAAAGAGTGTTGGTGACAGCAGTGGTATTGATCTGAAATTTCTTTTGTGAACTCGTGGTATCTCCGGGAGTACCATCCGATCCATTTTGCCGGTTCAGGTCTTCGTATACATGGAAATCCACAAAATTAAAAATGGTATCGGAAATCGGATTCCGGTGAAGATGAGTACTCCCTATCAACTGGATGATGTCAAAGAAGGATAAGGTATCATATCTTTTCAATTCCAATAATTTGGTTTTAATCAATTGAACAAACGCCTGGTAGGTGATTTTCCCAGGTATGGTCACTCTCACTGGAATGGTATTTAAAAAGCAGCCGATAATCCTGTCACCATCATCACACACCGGTCGGTTATTGGTAACCAGGCCAACCACTAATTCATCATCATAAGAGAGCATGTAAAGCATCATGATATAGGCAGCAAAGCACATATCCCTAATACTGACATCACGCAGATGAGGAAGAGTCCTTAATCTTTCCAGGAGCGAGAATCCCAGGTTGTAGGATTTTTTACCTATTCCTCGAATATTTTTATGTACAATTTTTTTGGGGAACTCAAACCGTTTATAATCGGTCATCTCCTTTTTCCAGAAATCAATGGCATTATTCTTCCTCTTTTGAACAATTTGTTCAATTACATAATCTTTATATGAACTTTGAAGGTGACCGGGAATAAAATCCAGGTTGTTGGCGAGCGCCAGGTAGGTATTATTAAGCTCGGTCATCAGGGAGGCGGAACTCCAGCCATCAATCATGGCATGGTGACAGATCCAGGCAAAACAAATTTCATCATTTCCTAAATCAAAGGTCTTTAGCCGCCAGATGGGTTTTTCTCCATTAAAAACAAAAGGACACTCCAGGTCTTTCTTTAAGATAGCATTTATATAATCCTGTTGTTTATCTCTCTTCATATTGGAGATATGGTGATGAATAAAATCAATCCGCTTCTCATCATTCTTGTAAACCATATGAACCGGCTGGTCATCATGGTATATGTTAAATCCACTCCTCAAGATGGAATGTTTTTCCATTAATAACATCAATGCCTTCTTAAGCAATACCTGATCGAATGCCTTTACAGTCACCAAATAAATGGTCTGATTATGATAAATCGATGCGGATGAATCACGCAAAGAATAATAGATCATGCCCTTTTCAATATCGCTTAAGGGGTATATATCTTCAATATTTGAGAATTGGGGTTGATCTGCTAATATCTTTTCTTTTCGTTTCTCAAATTCCATTCTCGTGTATTCATAATCCTGTTTAAGGCTGTCACCTTTGCTTTTCCCTATCCGAATGGCAAATTTTTCAATGGTATCATTTTCATACAATTCCACCAATTCGAAATTGGTACCGAATTCTTTGTTTATGGTATTCAACAGGCTGATGGTTTTGATTGAGTCTCCGCCAATCACAAAGAAGTTATCCACTACACTGAGTTCATCCAATTTCAGTAGGTTTTTCCATATATTTGCCAATTTTCTTTCAATTTCATTCCTGGGGGGTATTATTTCAGCTTCAAATCTTTCAGAGTGACTGAGCTTTGATAATTTTTTTCTATCGATTTTTCCATTGGGTGTCAGGGGAATGGACTCTAATTGCACATAAACCGCTGGAACCATGTAATCGGGTAAATTTTGCATTAAATATTCCCGGAGCTCGGATCTATTCAATTTATTGTTAGATACCACATAAGCCACCAGGCTCTTTTGTCCTCGTTCATTCTCATTGGATACCACCACTGCACTCTTTATTTGCTGATGTTTATGTAATTCGGCTTCAATCTCTTCCAGTTCAATCCTGAATCCCCTTATCTTCACCTGATGGTCCAGCCGGCCCATAAATTCAATGTCTCCATTTGAAAGCCTTCGACCGGAATCACCGGATCGATATATGTTGTTTCCTTTGCAGAAGGGATCGTTTATGAATTTTTCAGAAGTTAAGTCCAGTCTATTTAAATATCCCCTGGCCAGTCCTTTCCCACCCACACATATTTCACCAGGGATACCAATGGGCCTTAGTTTCAGACCCGGTGAAAGGATATGGATTCGCTGGTTACCGGTGGGTTTACCAATACTGTATAAACCAGCCTCTTTGTCCTCATGCTTAACCTCCGTCCATGTGTTCCATACCGAACATTCAGTGGCTCCATATAAATTGTAAAAACGGAATGGGTATTGAAATTTCGGGATTTGAGTGAGTTTATCGCCTGCTGAACGCAGCGCCCTTAATGCCACACCTTCAATGGGCCATTCTTCATTCAACAACTGCTCTGCCATAACCGTGGGCTGGTAGGAGATGGTGATTTGATGTTTAATCAGCCATGTTTTCATTCTGAGGGAATCGATGCGGATTTCATCTTCAGCAAAGGCCAATGAGGCGCCGCAGGTCATGCACGGCCATATCTCAAAGGCCATGGCATCAAAACTGATACTGGCCACCTGGCTCATTCGAGATTCACTGGATTCTCCAAATATTTTGCGATGAAAAAAGATCATATTAACCAGGCCTTCATGAGATAACAAAGTGCCTTTGGGCTTCCCGGTGGACCCGGATGTATAAATCGCATAAATTAAATGATCCGGGGAACAACATCCAGTCGAAAACACAGCATTGGATTGATATATTTGTTCATCCAGGGGATTCACAATTTCTCTTGTTACCACATTTTTTTCATATTCCCCTGGGGAGAGCAATATGTCCACCCCACTATCCTTTAACATATACCGGATCCGGTGCCCTGGATATAGAGGATCAATGGGAAGGTAGCAGGCACCTCCCTTCATAATCCCCATTAGTCCGACCACCAATTCAAGAGATCGATCCATCATGATTCCCACCATGCAATTATGGCCAATTCCTTTGGACCTTAAGATTTTAGCCACACATCCTGATCTTCGGTTCAGTTCCTGGTAAGAGAGGAATCGGGTCCCATATCCATCCTCCAGGGCAATATGATCCGGTTGTCTATTCACCCGGTCCTCAAATAGAGAGAGTACGGTTTGATCCGGGGGAAAATCAAATGCAGTGTTATTGAAATCGTGGAGAAGCATTTCTCTCTCTTCACCTGAAATCAATTCTGCCCCTGATAATGAAAGGTTGATATCTTCCAGGAACAATGAGGAGAGGTGGAGGAGATGCTTGACCAGTCGCTGGATGGTGTCCCCAGTATACAGGGCTGCATTATACTCCACCTTTCCCATGATTCGATCATCATTTCTCAAGAATGAGAAGATAATATTCAGTTTCAGATGCTCAATATATTTTTTATCATGAACATTTTCAACCAGGAGTGCCATATCAAACAGGGGAAGGTTATTATCATCAAAACCAGGTATATCTAATTGATCCAGTATGGTCTCAACTGGAAAGTTCTGGTTTTCTGTGGCCTCGATTATAGTCTGCCTGACCTGTAGAAGCAATTCCTTAAACATCATATCCTGTGTGATGGAACTCCTAAGCACCAGAACGGTATTGATAAAATCAAGGTCTGCATCCTGTTTTAGGGCCGGGGTTGTCAGAATGATATCTACATTTGATGTATATTTAAAAATCAGGGCATTCAATTGTGTAATGAGAATCATATGCAGCCTCTGATCGGAGCCATTGGCCAGCTTTATTAACCCTAAAAAAAGTTCATCATTAACCTGAAAATCCACTGATTTCCAGGTTTTTTCACCCGGCTTTGCCGATTTATCATAAGGGAAAACACTCCTGGTTAACCGACCGGATAGTTTATTCAACCAGAATTTTCTTTCTTTATCAAATTGACTGGCAGCAATCTCTCGTTGATAAGATGTACTTCTCCCTTCCATGTTTGTTACCTCCTTTGTTCATTCAAGATCACAGCCATTTAAAAGCCAAAATCTCCTTCCTTCTCCAATTTATTCTGGAGCAGGAGGGTCTCTTTAAATGGTATTTCCTTAAGCATTTTATTGTATTGGTCATATTGATGATAAAACTGGTTGGCCAGGCAATTTACCTCTTCTACCTGGGTAATATCCATACATCGCCTGGCAAACGTTTCACAATAGCTGCATGCCTGGCAATCATGGATGCAGAAATGATCCTTCTCGAAAAAGGGTTTGATGAAGCCAGCCAATTTTTTATTATCCAGGAATACTTCGAAGGGATTCATGGGGGCAAAAAGGTTGATTAGATCAATCAGGTTGCCATCATAATCCTCATTAAAATAACATTTCAAGGCCCTGATTATATCGGCTCCCTTCTTAATGGTTTGCCTCCCTTGAAGTTTAAAGTAATGTATTCCAATATCCATATAATATTCCAGGTCTTCAGGTCTTATCCAGTTGATTTTCAACCAATTGGAAATATCCGCATATCTTCTTGCCATACACATGTGTTCATAATAATTTAAACTCACATCATTGGTTTCTCCAATGGAATCACCGGAAATCTGCAGGTAATGAAACAGTCTTGATGCACAATCCCTATGACAGGGTGTGTTGACAATGATCTCAACATTTTCTCCAAATCTATCCCTGGTTCTTTTTAAAGTAAAAAAATCCCTGTTTATGGATTGATCAACCACCAGTCTGTCAAAGCCAATTTTTTTAAAAGCCGCTGCTTTGTTGGCATTATTGATTGAGCATATGGTGGATGCCTTTATGTGGAAATCCAACCCGGTGGATTTTATCAGTTTAACCAGGGGGCTCAGGGTAACGGTTAAAGACCGAATCCCATTTTGATATAACTTGTGAAGAAAGCTCTTGAGCTTTAAAATTCCATTGCTTGTAAATTCCATATTATGCATGTAGGGTGAATTGAGTGTATAGTTAAAATCTATATTCTTTTGTTTTGCATAATCTGCATAGTCTGCTAATTCCAGGAAGTCTACTTCTGGTAATTGACTTTTGACGCGTCCACATTCCAGGAATTCTCCCCTGGAAATACTGCCGTAGGTCTCAAACACCCTGGAATTTTGAGACGTGAGATTGAGTTCATGCAGACGATCAATGGATTCTTTTTTAAAATCAGCCGGGATAGAAAAATATTTCATAAATTACCTCCATGATTTAAATTGATATTCAACATTTTTATTTTAAAAATGTGGTTGTATTGTTTTTAAAAATCAAAATCCCCTTCCTCTTCATGGGGGGTCTCCAGGTAGAAGAACTGTTTTATATTCCTGCATTCATCAATGGCTTTATCCCTGGTTTTAAAGTCTACCAATGCAGGCACGGCATTTTTATGGAGTCTCTGCCACCGTTTATCCGCTTGATAAATATCATGTAAGGAATAGGGATTGGGAATATCCAGTTCCTGGCACCGCTGAACAAATCGGTTCACCCTCTGATACAATTCCTCTCTTGAAGGTTCTGTGTCCACAACCCAGGATTGAATGATGAGCATCTCCCTATCATCGTCTGAATAGAGTGGTTTTCGTTTGTTTTTCCAATTTTCAGAATCGGATTGTCCATGATAGCCAAAAATAAAGGGATTGCACTCTGCTTCAAAAATGTGATCTTTTAATTCTTGTAAAAGTTCGAGGGTCTGTAAAAAATCTCCCTCTGTTTCTCCCGGGTGTCCGATCACCCAATAAGCAGTTGTTTTAATTCCTGCATGAGAAAGACTTAATAACGCCTCTTTGGATTGTTGAGGAGTGATTCCCTTATGCATCATGTCCAGTACATGCTGGGATCCACTTTCCACCCCCAGGCGGCTCCGGTAAAATCCCCCTTTCCTCCATTGTAAGGTGTTATTAAAATCGCACACGGATTTNCCCACTCTTAAGTAACCATCCCAATAAAGAGGAATATCTGTTTTTAGAAACTCCTCTGAAAGAGCCGGGGCTGCGGAATTAACCAGGGCATCA
>JGI10211J14876_10000986_pt1 | contig 12382 bp, 7 predicted proteins | sample Etolagsediment_FD_14876 | JGI IMG/M metagenome (IMG submission 14876)
CAAACAGGAATCGAAACATAGCATCACCATGCTTGCGGAAACGCTTGGCGAGTGTGTTCGATTTGGATGGCAAGTCTTGTTGCTCGGCCAAGGTCAATATCCTGTATTTGATTTTGAACACAATTCGGGCGAACCTGTCCTTTGGGACTTTGTCCCGAAGATGCCAGACATGGAACAATCTCTTGAATTGAATCAGCAGGGTTTGCCCAAAGCATTTGTCGCCCTTGTCAGGCAGAGTTACAAGGAATTTGATATCGCGAATCAAATGAGCCAGGCAGAATTGTTGAATCTTATTGGCATATTTGACATAAGCACTGAAGAAATCACTGACAATTGTACCGTTGTAAGTTTCACCGAGAATATCTCTGAGTACCCCAGAGGATCTGGATTTGTCAATTCAGAAGAAACTGAATGTCGAGGTGCAGAAAACCCATATCCAGTATTTCATGCCGTTGTTCTTCCAGCCGGATTCATCAACATTCAGAACCGGCTCGGTGGAAAGATGCTGTTGGAGTTGTTCGTAAGGCACAGCAAGTGCTTCATTGACCCGCCTGATAGTATTGCAAAGGTGGCTTCGAGCAACTTTAATATTCAGCACATCACTGCAAAAGTCCTCCAGAGAGCTGTAGGATGCGTGAAGCGAGCCTTTCATATATGCAATCAGTGCCTGCAGGCGCGAGCCAAACAGTTGGCCTTCAACAACGCCAACGGGCAATTTAGCCCAAACGACTTGACCGCATATCGGGCAGATAAAGCCGTACACATGGAATTCAGTAATCCTTACAGGGTTTTCAACAAGTTCGACAGTCTGTTGAATTTTAGGCCCTTTAATTGGCTTACCACGCCCTGTATAGCCGCAGTCACAACCATCGGGATAAAGTGGGATTGTTTCATCAATTTGATTGGGTTCAAAAGGCTGACGATTGATAACTTTATGACAGGGCTGACCGACTTGTCGAGCAAAGCCTGTTGTCGGTTTAGGTTTGGAAGGCTTGACGATATCAGAAGATGGCGGCTTGGAGGAGTTGGAAGAATTCTTAGAGAGTTTAGCAACCTTGTCAGCAAGCTCAGCATTGACTTTAAGAAGTTCGGCAATTTGTTCTTCAAGTTCAGCGATACGTTGAATATAGAATTGTTCTTTTTTGGAAGTCAAATTTCGTCCTCAAGCCATTTACTATGGCTATTATCGGGCGAACGCGGGCCTCCGCTTGAAAAAACAAGTATTGTCAGTTTGAATTACAACCTTGAATCTATTGTGAAGTGAATTGAAAATTTAAGAGATGGGTATTTGATGTTGGGTGTGTTGCTCGATACTATAAAAATACCCGTGAACGGTTACGCATTTTCTTGGCATTCTTAACTTTTTCATGTGTTTTTCCTCCCTTTCTTAAACTGACATTTCCCATTTACACGCTTAAAAAACATAATCTTCTCCGTACGACATTAGCAGTTTCATAATATACCATTTCATGAATTATATCTGCACAAAACGCCGCTACTTGTAGTGTAATTTAGTATTTTTTAGAATAGATATTCAAGCCATCATCATTTGTTATCCGTAATACCTGCCCTTTTTTCGCCTCTGCCTTAAGCGTTTGATCCTGATAGCGAATTACCACGGGAACATTAGCTTTTGAGCGAATCACAGCACTGGTTAGCGTCCCTTTTTTCCATTCCATGTCCACGACAAATCCGCCTCGTGCACAAAGACCTTTGACGTAACCGTCCGGCCACTTTTCGGGCAATGCAGGGAGCAGGTGGATTTGCCGCGCATGGCTTTGCAGTAGCATTTCGGCAATAGCCGCAGTTCCGCCGAAGTTGCCGTCAATCTGGAAAGGCGGATGGTTATCAAAAAGATTCGGGTGTGTTGATTTATTTAATAAAGCTATAAAATTCTCATGGGCTTTTTCCGCTTCGAGCAAACGCGCCCAGAAATTGATGATCCACGCGCGACTCCATCCGGTATGTCCGCCGCCGTGCGAAAGTCTATAATCAATGCTTTTTCGTATGGCCCTGATGATCTCAGGAGTCTTTTGGAAAGTATATTGCCTGCCCGGATGCAACCCGAAAACGTGTGACATATGTCGATGACCTGGTTCTATCTCTTCAAAGGGTTTGGACCATTCGAGCAGCCGTCCATCCGATCCGATCTGAGGCAATGCCAGGTTTTGCAGGTTTTCTCTAACCTGTTTTGTAAAGTCATCGTCAATATTCAGAATCTCGGCCGTTTCAAGAGTATTGGTAAAAACATCCCAGACGATCTGCTGGCTCATCGACGCCCCCATATCCAGAGTAGCTGATTGCCCATCTGAACTGCGGTAACTGTTTTCAGGGGAGTTGCATGGGCCAGCAACCAATTTACCCGTGTCTGGATTCTCTACAAGGTAATCAATAAAGAAAAGCGAGGTTTCTTTAAGTATTGGCCATGCACGATCCTCCAGGAATTGCCTATCTTGGGTAAACCGATAATGCTCCATAAAATGCTGAGTACACCACCCACCGCCCATCGGCCACATACCCCACTGTGTACTTCCGAATGGAACTGACCATAGCCAAACATCGGTTGTGTGATGTCCGACAACACCCCCGCAACGATAAACATCTTTTGCAGTCTGTCGGCTGTTTTCCAGAACCCTCTCAATAAAATCGAAGAACGGCTGATGACATTCGGAAAGATTGCACACCTCTGCAGGCCAGTAGTTCATTTGCATGTTGATATTAGTGTGATAGTCTGCATTCCAGGGTGCAGCAATATGTTCATTCCATATGCCCTGAAGGTTGGCCGGCAACGTCCCGGGGCGTGATGAGCTGATAAGTAGGTAGCGGCCGTACTGAAAATACAGAACCGCCAATGCCGGATCATCATCGCCATTTTTTACTGCCTTGAGACGCTGGTCAGTCGGTTTGGGGGTGCTTTCCGAACTTCCAAGATCGATCTGTACACGTCCGAACAACCGCTGATGCTCGGCAATATGACTTTCAAGAAGTTCCCTATAGGGTCTTTGAATCGCCTGCTCTAATTGTTTCCGACAAAGGTGCCCTGCATGTTCCTGCGGCAAAGGTTTTGAAGGTTCTTTTGCATTATAATCTGTTGCGGCGGCAATATACAGTGTTACAGTATCTGCATTACGGATGTCAAGAGTAGTACCCTTTGTCAGAATCGTTCCGCCTTCGGTTTTCGCCTGGCACAGCGCTGCATAACGAACGCCCTTGTGCTTTTGGTCCTGTGAAATCTGCCCATGCATTTCAAGTGTATCGTTTGCGATGGAGGCGGTTTGATAATCGACAGGGCGATCGATGTCGGCTTTTACAGATATCTTTTTGGCTTTGTCGGCAGTGAGGCGAACGACAAGTACCTGGTCTATTGGAGACGAAAAAACTTCACGTCTGTAGCACACACCGTCAATAATGAACCTTGTAGCGGCAATTGCCGTGTCCAGGTTAAGTTCACGTCGGTATTCGGATACATCTGGTTGAATTGGAAATGTCAAATGAAGGTCACCTAATGTTTGATGACTCCTTGGAGCGATCCGGGGCGGCAGAGATTCCTGGGCGATCTTTTCGGCCTGGCTGTACTGACCTTTGAATATCAACTCTCGGGCCTGCTTTATGGCCTCGAACATGCCTTCCCTTGCTTGGGGCACCGGAGGGCCGGCCCAGACCGAATCCTCATTAAGTTGAATACGCTCTTTTTCAATGCCGCCAAAAACCATCGCTCCCAATCTGCCGTTACCTACCGGCAGTGCCTGCGTCCATTCTGTAGCAGGTTTATCGTACCACAGTTGAAGATCTTTGGATTCTACCTGGATCTTCGGCTTTACGGCATCTTGTCCGGCAAAGGGATTAACACCTAAATCAAAATCGGATATCTTAAAGGCATATGCATATTTACACGGCAACTCATTTTCAGACAATTGGGGTAATGTTAAAGTCAAACGTCCATTATCATTGACCATGAAATTAATTGCTTTTTTACATCCCAGCAATGTGACTTTTGATTTTATGGAAGAACCTTTAACCAGAACAGACTCCAAAGTTAACTTTTTTTTCTCGGGCCAGCCAAGCGCGATCGCATAAAGAACTTTGCCGTCTTTACTTTGCGTAAAACGAATATCATCAGAAGTGTAATCCAGTCTTCCAACAAAATGTCCTGCCTTCTTCATCCGGGTAGGTCCTTCTCCCAGGACATACCATGGACGTGTATTATAAATCGCTTCTCCGTTGACCTTAAGCCAATCACCAATATCATAAAGCACCTTTTTCTGCACATCTGATATCGTCCCATCCGCCTTGGGGGATATATTAAGGATAAGCTGGCCGTTCTTGCTGACAATATCAATGAAGGTATGCAAAACCGTCTGGATCTTTTTAATTTTAAGATCTTGGGTATAACACCAGCTTCCCCAACTGATCGTATCGTCCGTTAACCATACATGCTCGGAGATTCTGTCCAGTCGTCCTTTTTCAAAATCTTCAACTCCAACCTCTCGCGGAAGATCATCGCCTTTATACGTTACTAAAACCTCTTTATTCCACTCAGCGGCCTTGTTGAAATAGTATGCAATAAGTTTTTGTCGTGATTTTTCTGGAATATCTCCCAAAACAAAATCGAACCACATCAGATCCGGCCGATATTTATCTATTACTTCAGTTAACTTGTCTCCCCAAAGCTTAAGAAACTCTTGCCTGGGCATGTTCCCATAGAGCAAACGAAGCTTGGAATCGCCCGATGCTGTCGGCCATCCTTCCTTAGGCGTATAATAGCCGGTTGGATAGTTATCGATCGGATGCTGGTTGTTGAATGCATGATGAAATGTTGTGACAAACTTCATCCCGCGTTTGCGGATGGCCTTTTCTAGTTCGCCCGTAATATCACGTCCCGGCCCCATGTCCATAGCGTTCCAGGGCGTAACTTCACTATCCCACATAGAAAAACCATCGTGATGTTCCGCCACGGGCCCGGCAAACCGGGCACCGGCACGAACAAAAAGGTCGGCCCACTCGTCGGCGTTAAATTTCTCCGCCTTGAACATAGGCACAAAATCATGATATCCAAACTCCGAAGGTTCACCATATTTCTCAACATGATATTTATATTCCCGGGTCTTTTCTATATGCATATTCCGGGGATACCATTCGCTGCCAAAGGCAGGCACTGAATAGACTCCCCAATGAAAATAGACCCCGAACTTTGCATCCCGAAACCATTCCGGTGCAGCCGGATGTTTACTAAGAGACTGCCAATTTGCTTCATAAGGTTTAACTTGATCCGAATCCGGCTCTGTGCTTGTTTTTTCCGTTGTCGTACAGGACGTTAAAATAACGAGCAGTAAACAATCCAATACACTTTTGTTCAATCGTGACATTCTGATCTCTCCATTATTTTTGAATCAAACTTACTACTACAGCGCCATAAAGGCTCAAGAATTTGACTATTTTTTGCCGATAAGTCTTTTGGATAACATTATTTGGAGGCTTATCGACATGGACGCAAAAGAAATCAAAAACATTGGCAAGAAATTGAGTGCATTTTTGAAACAATTTGACGACTGTTTTTACCGCTCTCAGCCTCGTGGGCATCTTAAAAGTTATGTGAGGGGGCAGGTTTCCTCTTTGCAGCGCAAGAGTGCCGAACCCATCGCTCTTTTGACAAAAACACCTCCCGAACTCTGCAAAGATTCCTTTCTTATGTTCACTGGGATGAGCAAAGGCTTCGCGACCGAATTCAATGGACCGTCGCACAAGATCATGCCCACCCCGAAGCGATCGGAACTGTGGACGACTCCGGCCATCCCAAAAAAGGTTCCCATACCGCCTGTGTACAACGTCAATGGTGCGGCAACACCGGCAAGAGAGACAACTGTGTGGTCAGTGTTCACACCGGCTATACAGTCGGCGATTTTCAGTGCCTTCTGGACAGCGACTTGTATCTGCCCGAAAGTTGGGCGGATGATCCCCAGCGTTGTAAACAGGCAGGCATTCCTGAAGAGGTTGTATACCGCAAGAAAACCGATGTCGCTCTTGGCCAGATTGGCTGTGCTCTGGCCAACGGTATTCGTGTATTCGCATGGACATTTGATGAATGGTATGGAAAGGACGGTCAGTTTCTTGATGGCCTGCAAAATATGGGGCAAAACTATGTTGCCGAAGTGCCAGCCAATTTTACCGGCTGGGTGAAAGAACCTCATATCCTGCTTCATCCCAGAACGGAAAAAAGGCATAAAAGAGGGCGCAAGAGGCATTTTCCGCGTCTTTCTGCAAAAGCTTTGCCTGCCAGTGAAGTTCAAAATTTGCTTGTTTATTCCCGCAAGTTTCAAAAGCAGAGATGGAAAAAGTTTTATATTAAAGAAGGCGAAAAAGGCCCTGTAGTATGGAAAGTGAAATGGTCGAAATTTTATCGTAAACAAGGCAGCGATGGTTTGCCAGGTTCGGCTCATTGTCTTATCGTTGCCCGTAACGTATTGAATCCTGATGAGGTTAAATATTTTGTCTCGAATATGCTGCCCGGTTCTAATGGGATTACACTGGAAAAACTGCTTAGAGTAGCTTTCTCTCGCTGGCCGATAGAGAGATGTTTTAAGCTCGCCAAGAATGAGATTGGCATGGATCATTTCGAGATACGCAGTTGGCGTGGAATTCATCGCCATCTGTATATCAGCCAGTTGAGTCAGTTGTTCTGTTGTCGTGTACATCAGGACCTTAGAGAAAAAAAACTCCGGAGACAGTTTGTATCTGACAGTCGAACAGGTTCGCTATGCGGCATCTGTGTGGGTGGCCGTTCAGAGCTTTCCGCCGTCGGTTCAGAAACAGGTTTATTGTCAAGCATCCGAGATAATCCAGTACCATCAAAGACGCAATCAGCAGGCCAGAGAACATCATGCCCGCCGAAAGCGGCAGAAATTGCGAGCTTTGGGTATCGAAGTCGAGAAGTTACCTTATTGTATTCAGGATAATTCATAATCATGTGGCGCTGTAGTACTAAACAAAATGCTGAATTGGCCCAAAGAATCCAGTCTCGGTTGGAACTATATAAGGCGCAGAAAACATACCTTGATCCCGATTTAAATTGATTGAAAAATGAAGAATAAAGTCCTTAAATGCATTTGTTCAGCATTCGTTGGCAACGTCTCGCTCGTTCCAGAGCCGACTACAATTGCCCGGTTGTGTTCATGTCTTGCTGGGCTTTAAGCCAGTTTATCTGTGGCATTGACCCTGCGGCGCATAGCCCCGCCACCATCGCAAATAATACAATAGAAAATATCTTATGGTATTTGTTGATATACCCTGACATAGTCAATTAACATTTCCTGCGGAAAAACGGTAGTTCCATCCGGAGAGCCGGGCCAGTTTCCACCGACGGCAATATTCAATATAAAGAAAAAGTCTTTGTTAAATGGAGCGGGATAGTCCCCTTCAGAACTCCACCAGTCATTCAAGGTCAGGAAGTGATTTCCATCAACATACCATCGCATGACATCAGGTTCCCATTCGAGAGTAAATATATGAAAGTCATCGGAAAAATTAATTCCTCCGGGAGAATACGAGCCACTATGGTAATCGTGTATATAAGGGCTTGAACTTCCAAAATGAATTGCGCCTCCTGTGAAATCCATTTGATTAACCGATTCCATAATGTCAATTTCACCACATGCAGGCCAGCCTGACACGGCCCAGGCCTCGGGCATCATCCAGAAGGCCGGCCACATTCCCTGGCCATAAGGCAGCTTTATCCTTGCTTCCATTTTACCATAGAGAAAATATTGTTTGCCCTCTGTTGTCATCCGTGCGGAAGTATAGGAATGTCCGAGATGATTTTCCCTTGCCACGATCACAAGGTTACCACCAGAAACATAAGAATTATCCGGATGGCTTGTATAATACTGAAGTTCATTGTTTCCCCAGCCACCAGCTCCAATCTCATGGTTCCAAACGCTGGTATTTATGCTGGACCCGTCAAATTCATCGGACCAGGCAAGTTGATATTGGGAGCCTTGGCCTAACCACTCACCTGCGAAAATTTGAAAATCTTTATTATCAATATCACCATCTGCGTCAAGGTCATAAGGAGAGCTGCTTTGGAGCCAGTCGGAAGCCAGTTTTACAAAATCAACTATGTCTACTTCGCCGCTGCTGTCATAGTCAGGATCGCCGGGTGCTGATGTGAAATCGGCGTAAACATTGTCAAAGTAGGCTGTCCCCCGGCCACCGTTATTTGCAATCTCGACCTTGACGTATGCCGTTCCGGAAGGTGCCGGGTATCCAGATATTTCGCCGAATGTCCAGATGGCAAGTGGTGACCAGTTGGCAATGTCATATTCCTCGCGGGTAATTTCGACTTGTGAAGCATTAAGGTAAACTAATACTAATGTAGCCCTGGGGGTGGCTCCTTCAGCTTTTGCCATAGCACTTACGTAAAATTCATCTCCCTGCTTTGCAGGGAAAAGTTGATAAGCACCGCCTCCGCCATCCCAGTCGCCAGCTCCGGATTGACCCGCATATAAGTATGTACCATCAAGTTGTATTGAAGGATCAGAGCCGGTTCCGACAAAACCTGTACCCCAGCTCCAGGTTGTCCACCCAGTGGTGCCACTTTCGAAGTCGCCGTTGGTGAGCAGGTTCGTCGCACTGGCCGTACTGATTGTCAGACAAACAACAAAGACCAAAAGAATAGATTGTTTAAGCACAGCGCCATCCTCCACAAATACCTTCATCAGACTGTTTGAATGAGATTGGTGGCACAACCCACAAAGACAGTAACCAGGGGCAGTGACACACCAGCCATATATCATCAGTGTAATGAAAAGTCGCCGAAAAGTCAAGAAATTCCTGAAATATTACAGAAAATATTTGATTCGCAACCGGTTGCTAACGAAAATACAATCTTGGTGTTGTTCCGTAAGATTTGACCGTAAAATCTACTTGTATCGCGGATCTTTCAATCAGTGTAAAAAGTAGTGGGTCCCGTAATGCTTATAAGAAATGGGCGATTGCCTATAATTCAGATCACGACAAACTCGACTCATTGATTAACAGAAGAGCACATCAAAAAGGAGAATAGCTATATTGTCAAGGGCAATTAGATCATCTGTGCAAATAATGTTATCAAATTACTCAGGACAGGAAAGCTTTATTGTTCCAAAGTACATCGGGCTCTTATATGTATTGTCTCTTTTCGTGTGCCATGCAACCTTGGCTTCTCTTACGCGTCTGTCGTTATCGTTATCGTTAATGTGAACGTCTACCCCGATATGCTTATCAGCCGGAGCAGGCCCGCCAAGAGATTGCCACGGAAGCGCCATCTCCATAACGTAGCCGGCGGCCGTATCAGCCTGAGCTGCGACAATTCCATCAAACCCGGAGCCTATCGGTATCGTAACCTTGGCAGCCGACCATTCATAGCGGAACTGAAAATCATTGTCTCCATAATAATCGGATTTGCTGTTATCGTAATCTATATACACTTCAACACCGTCGTTGCGGTGGCCCGGTTCACCCGTATGACGTTTTATATCGTCGGTAACTTCAACCAGTACATACAGATGCTCTTCGTCCCAGAGCAGCCTGAATTGGCCTGTAATATCGTCAGCAAAGCTTTTCCTGCCGAGGACAAGATTATCGATCCTGTGATACTTGGCGTTTTCCCATATTTTATCTATAACCGCATCGATATCGGGAGTCTTCGATGTAAATGGAATTACCGGACCGCTGTAAGGTTTAACTGTTAATATTGCTTTTTTGCTTATGGCAGCACCTTTTTCGTTGAAGACCTTAACGGTATAGGCAGTTCCGTCATCTTCGAGCATTGGTTTTTCTATCCTGAGCTTGGAGGTTGTTGCCTCGGCCATAGCTTTATCATTCCTGTACCATTGGAAGTTCAGCGGATGTCCGTTTGCCATTACGATAAGGCTGGATGAATCGCCGATCTCAAGGGATACGTCCTTAGGTTCTCTAACCATCTTTGGAGCAAGCGAATCCCTTGTTGCCAGATAGCGTTGGACATTGAGACCTGCGAGCGAATCTACCATTTCCGAAAGGAATAAACAATTGTCCGAATTTGTAAGTTTGGCCTGTTCGAAAAGCCATCTTTTCGCCTGCTGTTTCGAAGGCCGCGGGGCTTTGCCTTTCCAATAGTCGATTATCTTTATAAAGCCATCCGTTCTCGGGCAAAGCCACGGCTGGGTCGGGCGGTCGAATTTTTTGTGTGTCCACCAGCTCCAGCCAACGTTTACGGTTTGTAAAAATTCTGAGGACTGTTTGTTGCGTCTGTAAGGCGGGCCCTGTTCGCCTGTTTCGCCGTGCCATAAAGGGATATTATATTTTTTTCTCAACCTGGCCCAACGTTTTAATCCCTGTTGAGTTGAAGTAGGGGGATAAGAATGAAAAGCGATGACAAGATGCTTGTCCCAATCGAGCGGTTCGAGGACACTGAAATCCTGTGCCCAGTCATCGCCTTCGACGAAGATTATCCCGTCGTTGTCTACTGTTCTTATTTTTTTTGTCAGGAGTATGTACAGTTCTCTAAGAAGAGCTGCGTCTATACTGTCGTACCTTCGAAGCAGGGGTTCATTAAGAAGGTCATAGCCGATGATGCATTCTCTATCTTTATAACGTTCGGCAATTTTGTACCAAAGGTCGATACACAGGGGCCAGTATTTTTCTTTCTCGGTCCAAAGGCGAGCCTGTCCGTCGCTGTCTGATATGTTCTCGGCATTTTGTGCGCCCGGTGCCCCGTGCATGTCCCATATTACGCCGACCTTATATTTGCTGCACCAGTCGACAAGGTCATCGAGATACTTAAAGCCAACTTCTGAATATTTATATGGAGCTTTATCTGGCTGAGACTGCGGCCGCTGAAGCTGTGATGCAAGCAGGGCGATCCTTACCGAATTTACACCCATCTGTTTCATTGCCTTGATGTCGCCTTCGGTCATAAAATTGTCATGATATAGCCGCCAGAACTCGGCAGCATCCTTTTCGCCTATCAGATCGATGATAGCTTTTTCAAAGTGCCGGGGGCGGTCAAGCTTTCTTATTCCCCACATATATCCTTCCGGCAGGAGCCAGCATCCGATACCGAACCCTTTAAGCAATACTTTTTGGCCGGTAACTCTGTCTATTATATCCTGTTGGCTGGTGGTGTAGTAGGCGCCGGCGTCATTTAAGGTAACCGATAATAACAGAAATGCTAATAGAGCTGAAAGTGCAAGACGATGAAAGACTGTGGTTGAATTTTTCATTTTATACCTTGTTAGAAACTATTTTGATGGCACAATATCGACATAATTCAGATTAAAGCCATCTTCGGTAATGAAAAGGCGCATTATCTGCTCGCCCGCCGCCAGTTTAACATTTGGCACTGTCAGGTTCCCATACGTCTGCCAGCCGCCGGTTTTAGGTGCACTCAACGTGCCGGTCTTATTAATGCCGTCAAATTCAATTCCGAACTTGCCGGCGCCCTCAAGCGAGCTTATGCGGGCGATTATGTCAAATTTCCCTGCTGCCGTCACTTCGACTGTGTACTCCATCCATTCTCCATCGTACATCCAACCCACGCTGTAACCACCCTCATCGCAGACGCCGATATCGACTTGCGAGCCGGGCCGATATGAACGGCCTCTGTTGCTTACATCTCTGTCAAAGTAAGCGTCTCCCGGCGGGCCGGCATCGAAGTTTTCAGCTTCAATTCTCCCCGGAATTTGTGCCACTCTTGCGCCGAACGGCCTTTGAGGACAACCAATTCCCTTGATTATTTTGACACTATCCGTGCGAGCAAAGTCCTCGTTGTCAACAGCCCTTACTTTGATGGTGTAACACCCATCAGCCCCAGCCCAGATGTAACTGTAAGGGGCGGTGGTATCTTCACCTATCAGTTTATTGTCAACGTAGAATTCAATCTTATCAATGCTGCCGTCCGGGTCGGATGTCTCTGCCCGAATCGTAATCGCCCCGTCTGGGAGCGATTTGGTCTCGTTCGCAGGTGTGACGGTCTTGACATGCGGAGGCTTGTTTTCGGATTGATAGACCCTTATCCAATCCACATACATCCGTTGCGGCCAGTTCGTAGTTTCATCAGGAGCACCCGGCCCGTTGCCGCCGATTGCAATGTTTAAGAGAAAGTGAAAGGGCTTGTCAAATGGCGCTGGGTACGAGCCGTGTGTACAATGCCAGTCGTTTTGCACAGAATAAACTCGCCCATCTACGGACCATCGCAATTCGTATGGCTGCCACTCGAATCCATAGACATGGAAGTCCTCCGATAAATCCACTTCCTGACCGTAGTCGGCACTTCGATAGAACCTGGAGATATGCTCCACTTTTTCCTGAGGCGACCGGCCTCCGAAAAAGATGCTCCCCATGATGCCGGTGGGTCTTTCATTAACAG
>JGI10211J14876_10000988_pt1 | contig 12376 bp, 11 predicted proteins | sample Etolagsediment_FD_14876 | JGI IMG/M metagenome (IMG submission 14876)
TGGATTCCTTACAGTCAAATTTTGATCTTCATTATTAATTAAATCATATCCGTTATCTAAATTTGGATCAATAACTAATTGTGAAATTTCAGAATCTGCATAAATTTGATTTTTTTGTTCATCTGTTAAGCAATATATTTGTGCAACAGATGCTTTTATTGCTTTATTAATTTCACCATTTTCACTTTTAAATTCATATAATGGGATTTGTTGATCTGTAGTAGGAACAGGATTATCCCATATATAAAAGTTAGCACTAGGTACACTTAATAGATCTTGTGGAACTCCACGAACAGAAGGATATTTATATATAAAAATTTTTTCAATTCTTGCTTCAAATCTTGAATCAATAGATCCAAAATTTTTTAATAAAGGGTCGAGATCTTTTTCTGTTCTATTACCATAAGTACCGACATAGGAAATTGGTTCACTAGTACATGGATCTTCCAATTTTGTTATCATAGGTGTAAATGGGTGATTAGTTGCATTTCTAAATATACGATTTTGTGGATTCCAATAACTAATAGCAGATTCACGAGAGCCATCTCCTTTAAAATCATGATAATTGTCATTTAATCCAAATTCTCTATCAGCTCTTTCTTCTTGAGTTAACATTAATATAATAATATATAATCATATAAATATATTATTAAATTAATTACTTAACAATAAATATTTGCCAATCATAGTATTAGATTCTAATACTTGTTCAGGACTCATTCTAACAAACCAATTAAGATAAGTACGTTTTAATAATTCATTTTGAGGAATACATAAAGCAACTGTTTTTTTACTTAATTCAATATCTTCTTCTGCTAATAAATCATCTAATAAAATAGCCTTATTATCTTTATTTTTTACACCAAAATAGAGACCATTTAATACATTAATTTTTTTGCTTAAAAACTCTTTATATAGCCATCTATCAGGTTGTGCGTTAAAATCCATTTCTGCCGTATAATCGGTAGATACAAGACCTTCTAAATAATTAATATAAGATTTCATTTCATCACAACCTTTTTCACATCCCATAACAAAATCACATGGGAAAAAATTAGTATATGTGCTTGTATCACCTTCGCTTTTGTTTTCAGCAACAAACATACAAGAAGCATTTAAACCATTATTATAAATGGGTTTTAAATCACTAAAACAAATAGTGCTTGAAGGGATAGTCATACCACCATAATAATATAATAATTTAGCCATAGCTAATTGTCTTAAATGTGGTCGTAAAGGATTTGGTAAATTGGCAATTTGATTGCTCCATCCGGGAATAATTTTGTTAAAAGCTTTATCATCAATTAAACAAATATTAAAAGATTCACCACATTTATCAACGATTGATTTGATTGTTAAATATTGATAGGGTTGATTTAAACATTCACTATTTCTTGAATAAAAATGAGACCACCATCTAGCATTTTTTTCCAAATTAATATGTATCCATAAAATAGGTTTTTTACTCTTGGCTAAAGATGATTCATTTAATAAATATTTCTTAATTAGATCATATTGATCCATCTTTTCCTTCTTATTTTGTGTTTGTTTGTAACTTTCATATAAGTTTCCAAAAGCAAATAATATCAATATAATTACAATATATCTTGTATAATTATTCATATATATTAAACCTACAAATTTATTTATTTTCAATTCTTTTTAAATCTGTCCAAAATTTATCATAATTATCTCTAATTACTTCATCTTGTTGTAATAATTTATATGCTCGAGAAATATTAATAGAATCATCAGATGATTGCAATTGTTTTAATTTTTCATCATGACTAGAAAACCATTCTTTATTTTCTATTATATCTTTCGTTCTATCTCTATTCATTTCATCTATATTTCTGTATTTTTTTCTATTTTTAAAGTCTTCTTCTGTAACTGGTATTAATGTTTCTGTATGTGCTTTTTTTAAATCTTCAAATTGTAATTTATCAAATAATGTACTGCCGTAATCGGCTGGTTTTTCTCTGATTAAATCAAAATGTGAATCATGTGATGTATCTTCAAATGAATTATATACTATTAATGATCGTAAATGATTTCTTTTTTCTTCCATATATTTTGCGACTTCTGCTTTATTATTAAGATTTATTTCAGGAATATCATCATCAGATTTTAACCATGTTCCATAACCTGATTCATCTACTTCATCTTTTAATTTAGTTTTTTCAAATAATTCATTAAACCACTTGTGATATTCTTTATAAGACATACTTTCGATTTTATTATTTATAATAACTTGATTATCTTGTTCCCATAAATCATCATTAATATATTCAGTATTTTTAGTATTACTACTTTTGCGTAATTCATGTATTTTTAACAAATATTTATAAGCTTTTGAAAAAAACAAAAAATATTTTTTATCCAAATTAGATTTATCAGGGTGTGTTTTTAATACTATTTTTTTTGCATCTCGTAAATGTTCTTCCGTAAAATGATGAGGTAAATGAAATAATTTTAATAAATCTTCTAAATTATAGTTGCTAATATTTAAATCTAATGAATCCATTTATAATACTTTTATTTTTTTTCATTTAAATATTAACATATTTTTTACATCTATCAAAAAATTGTTGTACTTCATTTTCATCTGCACCTGATATACTATCATCTGATGCAAAACTATTGTTACCTTTTTTATAACATAAAATAGTTGGAATACCTTTCATCATTTTTTTTGATTTCATAAAGGCAAATAAATCGAATGCTTCATCAACATCAATATCTAAGCATAATACGTTATCAGGCATTTCATCAAAATTTTTGTCAACAGTATTTTTGATTAATCCACAAGGTTTACACCATTCAGCCCCAAATTTGGCAATAATTAATCCGGGATTTTTGTTCAACAAGGCGATAAAATCATTTCTATTTCCATCAAATGTTCCAATCATTATATTATTTATTTTTATATTTTTAAATAAAATTGACAGTATAATTATTAATATGTATAAATTAAAATGTATTCCAAGATGATTAGACCGAATTCTATTAAATTATTTGATGTTACCTTAAGAGATGGTATTCAATCTGTTAATCATATATATTCAATAAGTCAATTAAAACAAATATTTGACAACATTATTGGTTTTAAGAAGCCAACATCGATAGAAATAGGTTCTATTGTATCACCAAAAATATTGCCACAAATGCAGCATTCAATAGAATTATTTAAATATGCAAATCATTTCAAAGACTATAAAATTTATATGTTAACACCAACACTTAAATCAGTAAAAATTGCTAAAGAAAATAAAGTACAAAATTTCTCTTTAATAACATCTGTTTCAAATAAATTCCAATTGATGAATATCAATAAAACGTTAGAAGATACAAAACTAGAATTGGTAAATATTATAGACGAATGTATTAAGGCACCTGATTACAAGATAAAGTTGTATATTTCGTGTATAGCAGAGTGTCCAATTAGTGGAAAAATAAATAATGTATTTATAGTAAATGAAATTTTATATTATTATTATTATTATAATGATACGATAGATGAAATATGTTTATCAGATACGTGTGGAACGTTGCAATATAAGGATTTTGAAGAAATTATAAATGAGCTACAAAAAAGGAAAATAGACTTTTCAAAAATTTCTTTGCATTTGCATAATCAAAAAGATGAAATGAATTTAAAAGGTATATTAACAAGTGCTGTAAAGAATCAAATTTATAGATTTGATGTATCAATAATGCCGGAAATTGGCGGATGTTCTGTGACTATGGATAAACCAAGTGGTAATCTATCTTATAGTCAAATTTTGGCGCTTGTTGATCACATGTAATTCCCACACGATAAATCGTAACAAATATTTTACAATTATAAATTTTTTATTACCATAAAAATCCGCACAGCGGCGCAGCCGCATTAAAACAAACGTGGCGCAGCCACATAACCTCCGTCGTAGGGGGGCGGAACCCCCACAACATAACCTCCGTCGTAGGGGGGCGGAACCCCCACCAACTCTTCTATCTTATTCACTTCAAAATCCTCAAACTTTACATGACACTCCCAAAAATATTTACTCCAGGCCCACTCAAACTCATTATCCTCCTTATATTTATCACCATATTTCGACAATAATTTATTTTTTATTCTTAATGGTATCAAATTTAATGAATTCTTTGGTAATACATAACATAATTGCACTATGTCTGTCACCGGATCCATCTCCTTCTCTTTTATCAATTCTGTATCAAAATATGGTATATATTTTATTAAATCCTGTAATAATGGAGGATAATCATATTTATAACTCCATCTCCAATCCACACAACCAAATGTATAATATTTATATGTCCACTCCAATCCCTCCAAATAATTTATACTTATTTCCTTCCTCCATTCATCGTCTATTTCTATATCAAATAACATATCATAATAACGCTCTTGCCAATAATCATCCAACGGATTTATATATTTCTCCATTTCACGCTGCTTCTGTGGCGCAAATAACATCTCTTTATCAAACTTTGTAGCATCATTATCTACCGGTATTGGCCTCTTTTCCATCTTATTTCTTAATAAATACTCGTTTTTAATATATCTTTCCTCATTTTCTGCTAACTCTTTTATCAATTTTCTTACATTCTTCCATACTATTTTTTTATTGTATATTATATTTTTTTTCGTATTTCCTATTGTTTTTCTATATACATCTAATATCTTATCTATACCATTTGTTCGTATATTTAACGCCGGAAAATGTGGCAAAAAATCATTCCCTAATAAAAAACATAAAAATATATAGTCAAATATTCTATTCTTCTCGTAACTCTCCTTTACTTCCTTATCATTATTTAAATAATAATTTAATTGATCACTAAATACCGGTATATCCACTATATATAAACACTCAGGATCTAATGACGCATCTATACTTTGAATAAATGCTGGCGTTTCTCTAAATAAATATATATTTTTACAATACTCTACATGATTTATCGTCAACATTATTAAATCTGCATCTAATCCATATATCACCGTATTACTATTTTTATTTTGCTTCTCATTTTCTCTTATATATTTAAATAATTTATGCTCTCCCTCACCAGCCTCATCGCTTCCACTCACTATTATTTTCTTAAATTTATATTTCGAATTTTGTTTAAAATGATACTTTACCTGTAAATTCAATTTATTCATAAAATCTGTTCCTGGTGTAATCGCCGTACTATCCCATTTTTTATTTAAATCATTATTATATTTCGATATAAACCATGACTTATATCTTCTTGTTTTTTGTTGATTCATTTTTGCTACTGGTGCAACACCATCAAATGCTATATATATTAATGTTGTCGGCTTTATTTGCTGTATATAATCCTCTATTTTTTTACATACAGCATTAATTAACTTATCCTCATAATCATTTATATTCACAAAATCTATATTTCTTAAACAATCATATATTATGGAATTACTGTCCAAATATAAATTATTTATCAATTCTGTCCCATTAAATTTTTTTAATATATTTGGGTAATTTTTTATAATATGTGAAAAGTATGCTGGTATTCCCATGTCGATTAAATATATTATTAATTTATATTTAATATATTTTAAAAATCAATATACCGAAATGATCATTTTTAGGAAAATAATAATAAATATAATTAACCAAAATTAAAAATCACTATATTATATTGATGAAAAATATTATTATTTCTGAAAATGATAATTTTGACGATTCAAACCCCATTATTTCTCCTAAGGAAAATTTCAAAAACTTAGAAACAACCATTTTGTATTTTCAGAAAGTTATTCAAAAAACTCTTTTATCTATTCAAAAATATAAAAATATTGATATTATTGGTGCTAATGAACTTAATAATGCTACTTCTAATTTAGAACACTTATACGTTGAACTTGATAATAATATTTTTTTACTCAAAAATAAAACCAATCACACCAAAATTAAAAATAATTTACAAACTATCAATAATGAATTAGCTAATTTATTTAAACAATTTGGTACTGAAAATTTAACTGACTTATTAACCATCACATATGGCAAAGATTATTTAAACTCACTTACTATTGATCAAAAAAAATATCAATTATTGAATGAATATTTTCATCCTATCAACTTTAAAATCATGAACTGGAAAAATGACCGCAACTCCAATTATTCTGAAAAAGTTATTGAAAAAAATCGCATTATTGAAGACTTTATTATTGTCGAAAAATCTAACAATTTTGATTCCTTTGATTTATGTAGAACTTCCAAAAACTTTTATAGTAAAGTTTATGGTATTAAAATTGCTGTACATAATTGCAAAGAAAAAAAAACTCTTATTATTGCTGGAATTATTGATGATATCTTGATCTCCTGTATCAACTCACCTTTCATTCTAGAAAAAATAGAAACTTTATGTAAATATAAATCCAACTTTGAATCTTTACAATACTCCACATTTGAGAGATTTATTCAATCTTTAACCCTTAAAGAAATTGTTGTATATAGTAATGATGAACTTATTAGTAAATTTGAAGGTTACATGAATCAAATTATTTTAGTCAAACAAAAAACCATTTCACAAGTTGTTAAAGAATTTATTAATAACGATTTATTTGGACAAAGACTTACTCTTATTCAATTATTAATCAAATCCGAAGATCATGAATATCAATATTTGGCATATTTATTATATGATCTATTATCTAATGATAATAATGGCTCTATTGACTCTAAAGAACAAACCACTCTATTTGATAGTTTACCTTGGAAAATTAAATCATATTTCAAAGATGCCATGAAAAAAACTATTCAATATACCAATAATCTCTCTGATTTTGATAATAGCAAAATCCCTTTAGAACAACAAATCTGTTTATTAAAAGCTTCTGATTCTATCAAAGAAAAGGCCATGACGAAATTAAAAGAAGTCAAAGCTAAAAATGATGACTCAGGATCTAAAGCTAGACAATATTTGGAAGGCTTATTGAAAATACCATTTGGTATATATAGAACTGAACCCGTATTATCTGAAATGGATAATATTAAAACTATTTATAAACAATTATTACTAAAATTTAATAATGATAATAATTTAATCGAAAATAAAACTAGTGTTACTAATATTGAAATTAAAAATAACTGTACTATTATTAAAAATCATTTTACTAACAATAATAATAATAAATTATTTCAAGAAGTCAAAAAACATTTTGTTGTTTCCAAACGTAATCAATTAATTATTAATATATGCAAAATTAATGATATTATTAAAATTCTTAAATTAAAAAAACACAAACTTATTCATTCCGGTAAAAAAATCGAATTTATGCAAAATCAAATTTTACAATTTTTAGATGAATATCAAAATGATGAAACTGTTTTAAATAAAATGTGTACCACTAACAATATCAACTTTGTTTCTCTATCTAATAGTATCAAAGAAGATTTATCTCTTATTGATTCTAAATGGTCCATCATTAATAACTATATGAATAATATTTCCAATATTTTTGATGACGCTGTACACGGACACAAAAAAGCCAAAAGACAAGTTCAAAGAATTATTGCTCAGTGGATTAATGGTGAACAAACTGGTTATAGTTTTGGATTTGAAGGACCACCCGGTTGTGGCAAAACTTCTTTCGCTAAAAAAGGTCTTGCTAAATGCTTATTAGATGAAAATAATGAACCACGACCTTTTTCTTTTATTGCTATTGGAGGTCAAGATAATGGTAGTACACTTAATGGACATAATTATACATACGTCGGATCTGAATGGGGCAAAATTGTTGACATTTTAATTAAACATAAATGTATGAATCCTATTATATTTATTGATGAACTTGATAAAGTTAGCAAAACTGAACATGGTAAGGAAATTATTGGTATTTTAACACATTTAATTGACCCTACACAAAATGATGGATTTCAAGACAAATATTTTAGTGGTATTGACCTTGATCTTTCCAAAGTTTTATTTATTTTTTCTTATAATGATGTTTCTCTTATTGATAAGATCTTATTAGATCGAATTCATCGCATTAAATTTGAACATTTAAGTATTGAAGATAAACTTGTTGTTACACGTAAACACATTCTCCCTGAAATTTATAAAAATATGGGTCTTGAAAATATGATTAATATTACTGATGAAAATATTGTATATATTATTCAAAACTATACAAATGAACCTGGTATTCGTAAATTTAAAGAGCTTTTGTTTGAAATTATTGGAGAGATTAATTTAACATGTTTACAAAATTATGATAATATTGAATTACCTATTCATGTTTCAAATGAAGATATTAAATTCAAATATCTTAAGGACTATCATGAAATTATTGAAAAATCTATTCCTGACACCGATTCTGTAGGAGTTATTAATGGACTATGGGCTAATTCTATGGGACAAGGTGGTATTATTCCTATTGAAACTCTGTTTTTTAGCTCTTCTTCGTTTTTAGAATTAAAATTAACTGGTATGCAAGGTGATGTTATGAAAGAAAGTATGACTGTTGCTAAAACTTTGGCTCTTAATTTATTAAACGATTCACAACGTAAAAAACTTACTGAAACATGTGAAAAAACTAAACTTCAAGGTATACATATCCACTGCCCTGAAGGCGCTGTCCCTAAAGATGGCCCTTCTGCTGGTACTGCTATTACTATGGTCTTATATAGTCTATTAAGTAATAAAAAAATTAAAAGAAATATTGCTATTACTGGTGAAATTAACTTACAAGGTAAAGTTACTGCTATTGGTGGTCTTGATCTTAAAATATTAGGCGGTATACGCGGTGGCGTTACTGAGTTTTTATATCCAAAAGAAAATGCAAAAGATTTTAAAGATTTCAAGGAAAAATATCAAGACAAAAATATTTTGGATAATATTTTATTTCATGAAATTGATAATATTAAACAAGTTATGGAACTTATTTTTCTGAATTAATATTATTTTATATTATATATAGATTATGGCTGTTTCATTAAATATTAGCAACATTTTACAGTTTTTTTCATCCATTTCTGCTATATTAATGGTTTCTTTTCTTGTATTCATTTCTATTTTTAATGGTGATATTAAAGGAGTTGTTTATTTAGGAGGTGTACTTGTTGCATCTTTAGCTAATGTTATCTTGGCCAGGACATTTAAAGTTAAACCTCCTGACCCTTTAAAACAACCTAGTTGTAATATATTTGACTTCCCTTTTGATATTAGCGAATACGTTGTACCTCAATTAAATTCTAACATATTGGCATTTACTTTTGTTTATTTATTATTACCTATGATTTATATTTCTGACCTCAATTTTGCTTTTATTTTATTCATGTTATGTTTACTTATTTTAGATGGTGTTACTAGAATCATGAGTTCATGCACTACACCTGTAGGTGTAATAGCTGGAGCTGTTTTTGGTGCTATTATAGGTGGATTATGGTTTGTTATGTTCTATGAAACTGATAATAAAGATGTTTTATATTTTAATGCGGAACCTTCTAATAATACTATTTGTAAACGACCTAAACAACAAACTTTTAAATGTTTCGTTTATAAAAATCACCAAATTTTAGGACAAGCTAATAATGTTTAATTAAATATTATTTTAATGTTTAAATAATATATAATGAGTAGCCCTCTTACTTATAATCCCGAAACAGGAGAAATACAAACGGATACAGATGATAATTTTACACTTGAGGCAGAAGTTCGCAATTGGGGAGCGAGTACTAGTGCCTGGCATGAAGCTTTAGTTAGCTTCTCACCTGATAAACAAATTACTTTTGACGGTGTTACATATACTATATTAACTTGGACTACACAAATGTTGGCTGCTAGATCAGGTGTTATGTTTAAAGGCAAATCTAAAGATAATAGGATAGATATTGTTATGAAAGTACCTGGAGCGGCACAGCTTGCTCCTAATATGGTTGAAATTGGTAAATCATTTGGATTTGCATTTAAAAATCGAGACGATTATGAGAAGGTGTTGACATATTTAAGAAAGCAAAGATTCACATATACTAATAGTCGTGGGGAAGAGGTGGGTATGCCTGTTGATCAGAGTAGAATTACTGATTTTAATAGAAATACTGCTGGTTATACAGATTTTAAAACCTATGTTAAAAAAGAAACATCTATGCGTGGTGGAAAACGTACAAGAAAATCGAAGAAAGGTAAAGGAACAAAGAAAAGAAAACAGAGATCTCAAAAGAAAAATAAAAAATCTAAAAGAAGAAAGTCGACTAGAAGACGTAATTGTTAAATAAATTATTAAATTAATATATTATAGTTCATTTAATTTTGATATTATAATATGTAGTAAAGACTCAAATGAGTTGTAGTGTAAATATGATATACATATACTTTTTGTATTATGTGATAAACTAGTAATTTTAAAGTTTGTATCTATTTCTCTATCTAGAAATACAATAATACTAGTTTTATGTATACTTTTATCTATTTCCATAGCTTGTTTTGCAGATTTTATAGTAGAATTACTAATCAAATGAATAATAATATCACATTCGTTTATTTTGTCAATATCGTTTATATATTTTTTAACAGGTAATTTATTAAGTTTTATAGTAAAATCTATAACTTTGTAATCTTGTGATGTATCATCATAAGATATATAAATGGTTTTATTAGCTAGTACACTTCCACTTGCTCCCATATTTATGCATTTAATAAATAATAATAAATAACTTATAGTAGATCAATTTTTTTTTAATCTATTTATTATGGATAGTGCAATACTCTTGGTTATCTAATTTAATATTTCTATTACAACATTCCCCTTTTCTTTTTCCTGACTTTAAAATTTTTTCACACAGTCTAGGTTTAACAGTATTTTTGACCATATTCATGTGTTTTCTACAAAAACAACCATGTTCACTTTTAAATGCTGAACTTTGACAATTATTTCCTTTATTTTTGCCTGATTTTAATTTATAATCACAATCAAAATATTTCATACAATATTTACTAGGAGAATTAACACCATTTATAAGTTTCATATTATTATTCATTACTACATTAGGTAATAATTTATTATGTATTTTTCTACAATATGGGCATTTAATTTGATTAACACTTAATTTAATATTAGAATAATGATTCGTATTATTTTTTTGATTTATAACTTCACGATATAAAGGTTCCAAATTAAATGAATGGTTGCAATCTAATTTAATTAAATTATCACCGAGAGGTTGTTTTGACAATAAACATATATTATCTTCCTTTGAATAATCGTTAAGTAACTCATTTAATTCTTTATAAAAATCAATATTATCTTCTAAAATATAATTCATATACAGAAAAATCATAATAAATCTTTATATAGATTTAATAATAATATGAGTAAGGCTTGGGGGCCAGCAACATGGTTTTTATTCCATACTTTAGCCGAAAAGGTAAAAGAGGATAATTTTACGAATATAAAGGATCAATTGTTAGATTATATTACAAGAATATGTGCTCATTTACCTTGTCCGGATTGTCAAGCACATGCAATAGCAAAAATGAATACTTTAAATAAAAATAACATAAAAACAAAGGAAGATTTAAAACTGATGTTATTATCATTTCATAATGAAGTAAATGCTAGAACAAAAAAACCACCATTTACAGTTGAACAATTGAATGAAAAGTATCAAAAGGGAAATTTTTATAATATTTTGAATTATTTCCTACAGATATGGGGTGGAAAAAATGCAAATCCAAGGTTGATGAATAATTCTTTTCATAAATCAAGGTTAATAACAGAGTTTACTATGTGGATATATAAAAATGTAGGTAATTTTAATGTGTAAATTTGGATTTTTTCTCTTTAAGTTGTTTTAAAATATATATTTTCAAATAACTTAAAAAAAGGTACTATACTTAAAAAAAGGTACTATACTTAAAAAAAGGTACTAACTATCCTCCGATTTGGCCAAATGCATAGGTCGATGCATCGATTTTGCTTATAGAGGGGATGATTACCTACATATCTAGGCAACTGCTATAGAATCCTATAAAATACGTGCCTAGATAATGAAGGTATATACTACATATATAGTATACAATTTGTAATAAACGCTATCTATATCCTGCTACATATTCAAGGCAGGTGAGACTGGATTGATCCTCCGATTTGGCCAAATGCATAGGTCGATGTATCGATTTCGCTTATAGAGGGGATGTTTACCTACATGTCTAGGTAATTGCTATAGAATTCTATAGAATATGTACCTAGATAATGTAGGCATATACTACATGATTGAAGGTAGCACTAGTTCAACTAGTATAGAAAAACTACCCTAGGTTGTCAAAGTAGAGAGTGTTTTTTTTTTTTTAAAAGTTTTTTTGAGATTTCAATTTTGGACATGCCTTTTTTATGTCCATTTTT
>JGI10211J14876_10000989_pt1 | contig 12376 bp, 16 predicted proteins | sample Etolagsediment_FD_14876 | JGI IMG/M metagenome (IMG submission 14876)
AGGCTCAGGGAGATTTCGTCAGGTGGTGTCAACTTGGAGGGCTTTGGGCCTTTGTTGCTCTCCATGGTGCCTTCGCCCTTATTGGGTTTATGCTTCGGCAGTTTGAGATTAGTCGTTTAGTAGGAATTAGACCGTACAATGCGATTGCTTTTTCAGGTCCTATTGCCGTATTTGTTAGTGTATTTCTCATCTACCCACTTGGACAATCCAGTTGGTTCTTTGCGCCATCGTTTGGCGTTGCGGCGATCTTTAGATTCCTTCTTTTCTTACAAGGTTTCCACAACTGGACACTCAACCCCTTTCATATGATGGGTGTTGCTGGTATACTTGGAGGGGCACTTCTTAGTGCAATTCATGGTGTTACAGTAGAGAATACATTGTATCAAGATGGTGAACAAGCAAACACTTTCAAAGCTTTTGATAGCACCCAAGAAGAAGAAACTTATTCAATGGTTACTGCCAATCGTTTTTGGTCGCAAATTTTCGGTATTGCGTTTAGTAATAAGCGTTGGCTTCACTTTTTTATGCTGTTTGTTCCTGTTATGGGTCTCTGGACATCTTCAATCGGGATCATCGGACTCGCACTCAACCTTCGTGCATATGATTTTGTGAGTCAAGAGATTCGTGCTGCTGAAGACGCTTCATACGAAACTTTCTACACGAAAAATATCTTGTTGAACAATGGCCTTCGTGAATGGATGATGACTATTGACCAACCACATGAAAACTTTCCTGTAATTGAGGAAATACTTCCAAGAGGAAATGCTCTTTGATACTCAAGACCCTTCGGGGTCTTTTTTATTTACATAAGACCCAGAGTATGATATTATATAAATAATAATAGTTATTCGTAGTTCGTATCGTGGCATTAAATAATAAATCAAAACCTTGTGGTGCTTTAGTTGGTGAGAAGTTTGGAAAACTTACTGTTTTAAAAGAAGAAGTTATTTTAAAGAGTGGAAAAAACAGAGTATATGCAACTTGTAAATGTGAATGTGGTGGAGAAAAAACTTGTGACAGAAGTGGATTAACGACTGGAAGAACTACAAGTTGTGGGTGTGTTAGAAGAGAAACCACAATTACCTTCAATAAAACTAAAAAGAAACCAGAAGGTGAATTAAAAAGTGATGACCGAAGATATAAAATGTATCACAATGCTCAACACAGAGCAAAGAAAAAGGGAATACCATTTACAATTTCTATGGAAGATATTGTAATACCAGAAACTTGTCCTCTGCTTGGCATACCATTAGTATCTACAAATGATAAGAGAGACCCAAGAAATCCAAGTTTAGATCAAAAAGTTCCTGGTGAAGGATACACTCCCGATAATATTTGGGTTATATCTTCAAGAGCAAATGCTTTAAAGTGGGATGCCACCCTACAAGAACTCAAAACACTGGTAGAAAATCTGGAAGCCCTCTAACCTTTAATAAGGATTTCTCTTATTAAAGGAAACCCACTAAACCTTTAATAAGACCACTTCCACAACCGTCACAGCACTCCTTTACAGGGGGTGCTTTTTTATTGTATAATATTAATGTAAGTAAAACACTTCATGAAACTTTGGATGCTTGGTAATCGTCTCACTACTGAGATGTATGAACGTAACAGATTTGTAGAAGAAGCAGATAAATATGGTATTGATTTCTCAGTAGTTTTTGCTGACGAAATCGACTTAATCGTTTCCCAAGATGACCGCAAATCTATTCGATATCGTAATGATATTCTCAGTCTCCCTGACTGTTTACTTGCTCGTACTGGGTCTGCTACTGGTTATTTTAACCTCAGTGTTCTCAGACAGTTTGAAAGACTGAATGTAATGACGATGCCAAACTCTGCTTCGATTGAGGCATCGAAGGATAAGATGTATGCTAACCAGATTATGGCACAAGCAGGACTTCCCATCCCAAAGACGATGCTGACAAGATTTCCTTGTAAAGCAGAGACTGTTCAGAAGCAAGTGGGATTTCCTTGTGTCCTAAAAGTGGTTACTGGTTCTCATGGTGCTGGTGTTTTCCTTTGTGAAGATGCTAAACAGTTTGAAGATTTGTCGGAACTTATTTCTTCTCTTGAATCAAAATCTTCTATGATTGTTCAGGAGTATGTAAAAGAATCGGAAGGAAGAGACCTTCGGGTCATTGTTATTGGTGGTAGAGTTGTTGGAGCAATGCAACGCAAGTCTACTGATGGTTCATTTAAAGCCAATATTTCCCGTGGAGGTAAAGGGGAAACATACGATGTTGATGACGAATTGGAAATGCTATCAATTCAAGTTGCAAAAGTTCTTGATCTTGATATTGCTGGTGTCGATCTATTATTTTCTAGCGACGGATACCGAATCTGTGAAGCAAACTCAGCCCCAGGATTCCAAGGATTTGAGGAAGCACTAGGGATTAATATCCCTCAGAAAGTTTTTGATTATGTTAAACTCAGATGTGGAGGGTGAATAAGACCACTTCCACAACTGTCACAGCACTCCTTTACGGGGGTGCTTTTTTATTGTATAATACATGGGTAAAGCAATCGAGGCTGTGCCCATGCTACTTTCAGAATTCAAGCAAAAATTTTGTACTATCAAGGCAAGAGGATTTATTAAATCCCATCGCAAAGGTGATACTGGTGTGGGTCATACCCTTGAACAAGAACTGGGACTGACTGAGAATTGTATCTCTGGTCCTGATTTTGAGGACAATGAACTCAAAGGAGCACGTAAAGGTGCTGGTGGTAAGCAGACACTGTTCACCAAAGAGGGTGAGTGGGTTGTATCGCAGAAAGATTATATTGCACAATACGGTTTTCCTCACACCACAAAAATTGGTGAGATAAGTGGACAATCTACCGTCACCAAGACTGTTAACAACCGTGGTCTATCTATTGTGACCACTGATGATTACTGTACCGTTGTGCATGGTGATACTATCATCGTTAAGTGGGATTGGGAGACACTAGTCAACCAGTTTGGTAAGAAGTTCCCTGCCTGTGTGAAAGTATTTGCCGATGTTGAAAAACGTGATGGTGTGGAATACTTCCATTATAATGAAGTGTATAGATATATTGGAACTGATAAAAATCTATTTCGTACTGCTATAGAGAATGATGTGATTGCCATTGATATTCGTATGCGTACACAGAACATGATTGGCAAATCTCTTCGTAATCGTGGTACTGCATTTCGTATAAATCATGGTAATATGGAAGAACTGTTTATTAAGGAGGAACTTTGAAAGACACAATTCTGTATGGAGACTGTAGAGAAACGTTGCAACAGTTTGCGGAGTCTGGTGTTCGTGCTCGTATGTGTGTGACATCTCCTCCTTACTATGGATTGCGTGACTATGGTAATGAAGATGCACAGATAGGTCTAGAAGAATCGCCTGAAGAGTTTATTCAACAACTGGTTGAGGTGTTTCGTGGTGTGCGTGATTGTCTCACTGATGATGGTACATTATGGGTTAACATTGGTGATAGTTACTATAACTATCGTGGAGGAAAGGGTCAGGCATTACCAAAACAATCTGTTGCTAATACAAATCAAGATCTACCACAAGGAAAAAATCCTAGACGTGGTAATAAACTGAAAGGATATAAAGAGAAAGATCTTATCGGTATTCCTTGGATGCTTGCATTTGCTTTACGTGCAGATGGATGGTACTTGAGACAAGATATTATTTGGAGTAAGCCCAATCCAATGCCAGAAAGTATGAAAGATAGGTGTACTAAATCTCATGAATACATATTCTTACTCAGTAAAAAGCAAAATTATTTTTTTGATGTTGAGAGTATAAAAGAACCTACTATTGATGGTAAATCATTGAAAAGAAAGAAGAGTGTTTGGAATATTCAAACAAAACCTTATAAGGGTGCTCACTTTGCAGTTTATCCTCCAGAACTTATTGAACCTGCTATTCTTGCTGGTAGTGAAGAGGGTGATATTATTCTTGATCCTTTTATGGGTTCTGGAACTACAGCAATGGTTTCTAAAAGTTTAGGTAGGCATTATATTGGGTGTGAACTTCATAAAGAATATGGAGAACTAATTGATAATAGGATATCTGAATACAATAAAATATATACTGCAAAGGATAAAATAGTTGGTGAAGGTAAACTTATTTTTGAGGATGAATAAGACCACTTCCACAACTGTCACAGCACTCCTTTACGGGGGTGCTTTTTTATTGTATAATACTCTTATAGTCAATCAGAATGATGGCAGTAAACCACAGAAAAATGACTTGTAAGGAAGCTCTTTTGGCTCGATACAAAGTCTCTGGGCGTAAATCAGAAAGTGGATATGGTGAATCTGCTGTTGGTTTGTCTTATGAGGAAGCACAAAGATTCTTTGATTCTTTGACTTATCGTGGTTTTGAAATCAAAGTGGTTGCTTACTGGGATGAACATGTTTTTTATTCAGAATAAACCACTTCCACAACCGTCACAGCACTCCTTTACGGGGGTGCTTTTTTATAAATAAATCTATGGAAGTTAAAAAAAATGAATTCACAAGAACTTCGTAACCTTCAAGAAGCATATTTAGAAGTTGTTGAAAATCAACAGCAACTTGATGAAGGATATGTAGAATTTGACAAAGATAGAGGACCTAGAAAACCATCGCCAAGAGGAAAGTTGGTAACGAAAGCCTCACAAAAAAGACTTGGCAATATTCTTTCTCCACATCATAGAGATGCAAAGAAACAAGGAGAAAGAGCTGAAAAAATGAGCTCGGTTAGGGATACTCATAGTCCAGAAAAAGCACAAGCAAAAGCAGCAGCAAATAAGGCAAAAGGTGAATCAAAGAAAAAGGCATTCGGCAATCGTTTAAGAAGATCGGACGGACAAGGTATTCAGGATAGTTATGATTATTACGACATCATCCTTTCACACCTTCTTGATGAAGGTTATGCTGAAACACCAGAAGCAGCAGAAGCAATTATGGTGAATATGAGTGAAGAGTGGAGAGATAGTATTATTGGTTGATAACCACTTCCACAACTGTCACAGCACTCCTTTACGGGGGTGCTTTTTTATTGTATAATACTCTTATAGTCAATCAAACTAATGACTGAAGAATACGGATACATTTCTGATGCCTTTGATATGCTACCAGAAGAGGAACTTCTTATGACTGACGAACAAATTAAAATGCTCCGTCGTCTCATTCAAGATGAGATTGAATGTGCTCAAATTGATGGTATGGAGCATGGTCAATGGGGATGGGCGGAGAAACAACTTGATGAAGGATGGAAAGAGTTTCAGGAGAGTTTTACCAAATGAGTATCCCACATTTCAAATCCCAAGACGACTGGCTAGAGTTTCTCAGCATCTTTCAGGGCCAATGGCAATGTAAGCTAACACTGCTGGATCGTGTGAAGAATGATTTGTTCCCTGAATATAAGTCTTGGGATCAACTTCAACCGAAGACTTTGGAAGTGATCAACGACATTGTATCTAATCTTGTGTATGAGGTAGAGCGTCAGTTCAAAGAGACCCATCAGGACTATAAGACTGATGATGATGACATCTTCATTCCCTATCGTTCTTTCAAAGAGAATGTAACAGAAGCATTGAAAGAGGCTCTAAAGGAGGACAACTGACCACTTCCATAACCGTCACAGCACTCCTTCGCATGGGTGCTTTTTTATGGTATAATGACTTCATATACATCAATCATCATGATCAAAGATTCTGCCCCATAATTAATAGTAAAATTATAAAAATTATGAATCCAATTTATGAACACTTTAAGTCCAAAAACTGTGAAGTAAATTTTATTGATAAGAATATTTGGGAAATATCAAAAGGCAATTCTAAATTTTTGATATATGTTCCATACTTGGTATGTGATCAGGACCCTTCACTTTCGAAGGAAATTACTGAATTTAAATCAAGAACAAATGCATACCTGAAACGTAATAATTATCCACATACTGAACAATTGTTTGTATCTAGAATTGAGGATTTGGATAATGCTTTAGATAAAATTGGATATCCTTGTGCTATAAAGCCAAATAATGAAAACAATGGAAATGGGGTTTATTGTAATATAAAATCAAAACATCAATTAATGTTTCATATACACCAACAAAGTGCATATTTTTATCAAGATGGATTGATATTAGAGAAGCACGTTAGAGGTGATGATTATAGAATAACAGTCATTAATAATGAGTTCTTATTCGCAGTACAGCGAAAACCTCCATTGATTGTTGGTGATGGTAAAAAGACAATTATTGAATTAATTGATGATAAGAATGAAGAAATAGAAAAACTTAAAAATAAATTTAGTTTTTATAATAATATCATTGTCAATGATTCTGAGATTAATTATAATTTGAGTTTAAATAATTTAACATTTGATTCTGTTCTTGATGTGGATCAAACATTTATATTGAAGAGTATTTCTAACTTAAGTGTTGGTGGAGAGAGAATATTTGTTCCTAGAGAAAAAATACATGAATCAGTTATTGATATGTGTGAATCTTTATCTAAAGATTTAAATTTATTTTCACTTGGGATTGATTATATAACTGAAGATATTAGTAAAGAACCAGAACTGGGTAAAGATTCTATAATAGAATTAAATTACAACCCTCAAGTTTCTGGTGAGTATTATTTTAAATGTTTGGATATGATGCTTGAAAAGTATGAATGTAACTGATTCTGGAGAATATGGAGATATCTTTGAAGAAAGAGGGTATCTTTACCATCTTGCTATGAGTAAGTTTCCCAATGCTAGAAAACTTGAGTTTGATAATCTTTTTGAAGAATGTGAACTTCGACCATCTGAGGACATCTTAGATGTTCCTTCTCTTGGTGGATATTTGGATTTATATGAGACGGAAGGTGTTAATATAACCTATGCAGATTTTGCTCCTACAAAAGGTGTAATTAATTTGGAAAGTCCATATTCTAATTGGGATTTGGGAAGTTTTGATAGGATAATTTCTTTAGCTGCCACTCATCATATTAGGGATATTGAAAAATTTATTTCCAATATAGATAAACATTTGCGTCCCGGTGGAATTGTAACCATTGCTGATGTAGAACCTGACAGTGGAGTTTCCAAATTCTTAGATGGATATGTGGATAAGTATACGATTACTGGATCGCATAGAGGATATTATCGTGATTTTTCTAAAGTAGAAACTCCCTGGAAAATTATTTCTCATTCAAAAAAACAATGTGATTGGAAGTTTTCTGAAGAAATTATTGATATTGCTGAATTTTGCTATGATTTATTTGGATTGAAAGATTGTCATTTTTCTTCTTTGATTGATACTTTAAGAGATGATATTGGAATTGAATATAATTCTGGCAACTATGTATTAAAATGGAATCTAATATACACACATTACATTAAGTTTGATAATTAAATATAAGGTCAACTATATAATGTGAGTTTGATTTGATACATGGAAGAATATAGTATTAAAATTGTTTATAAGAAACTTTCTCTCGAAGAAAAATTAGAAATTGTAAACCTTTGGACTTCCGAAAATGCTGTTCCTTATAATGTTGCCATTGAAAGAGTTGAGCATGTTGTTTGCAGTATAATTCATAATCCTACTGGAAAAATTATAGGTGTCAGTACAGCACCACCCAAACAATTTCATGGGAAATTTTATTATACTTACGGAATGTATATTTCACAATATCATAGGAAAAATACTTTTACAAGAAAACAACCCTGGATTTTGCAATCAACTATTGATGCATTAAAAAATTCAAAACCTCTTGTTTCTTCTATTATATTGTCACTTGTAGAAAATCCTAAAATTTCTCATAAACTGATGTTACGTAAAGGTTGGACAATATTTGATAATGATAGATTTAAAAATGTATATTATATAAAATTGACCTAATGAGAAATAAAAAAAATTATCTAGTATTATATTTACTATCTCATATTAGTTTTTTATTTTATGTTTATATTTTTGGATTGAATTACATCTATACATTATTATTGGGATTAATGGTGTATAATTTATCAGCAGAACTTTACATGCATAGAGGATTGTCTCATAATCATTTTAAATTTTCTGATAATGTTCAAATGATACTGAATATTTTATATTCGATGTGTAATTTTGGTAGTATATTAGTTAGTATTTCTGCTCATTATAATCATCATAAATTTATGGATCAACAAAATGATCCTCATGATTTTAGAAGACTTGGTGTTTTTAGAACTATAATTAAAGACTGGGATAATTATAGTCCAGATAAAAATGTCATGAGAAATTTGATAAAAAATAAAAATTTAAGGGATCAACATTTTAATCACCAAAAATATTCTATTATTTCGGTATTATTTTTCCCATTTGTGCCTATGATTAGTTTTTGGGCAATAAATCTTATATTCATAGTTACACATACGGGGAATTATAAAGATAGTGCTATTAATATTCCATTTTTATACCCATTAATGTGGGGGTCTGAAATGCATTATGATCATCATTTAAATCCTAGTAAGAAAAAAATGCATGATTATGATTTAATTTATTATCTTGGTGAACTGATAAAGAGCAAATAATCATTCAATTATTAATAAGAAATTATGAAAGTTAATCAACAGTATTATAAGTATTGGTTGGATATTTGGAAAACACAAACTATCGAAGTTCTTGATGCAACTGCACTTATTCGTGTGATTGAATGTACAAACGGTTGTGTTCAGTATGCATTTCGTGATGGTAATGAGAATGCACTTTCTGTTGAACAAAGTAGAGAGTGTATGAAAATTTCTATGAGTACAATTAAGAATAAGGTTTTGACATTGCCTGACGGAACAGAAGTTGTATTACCGGAAGAATGCCATGGAATTATGAATGAAGCACGAGATTTATATGTTCGTGGATTTAAGCAAGGTGATAATGAAGCACTGGAAGAATTTTATGCATTATCTAAATCACATTTTCATGTATTAGGTAGGCAGATTATTGATGAGAAGTTTCAGTTCTTTACAGAGCACTTTGAGGATGTCTTTACTTCTTACTGGATTATGATGGGGAGGATGTATATTTACGAAATGGGTGAATTTATCTAAATAGTTGTAAGACGCAATTTTTTATGCCTCTTTACAATACCTTTCAAGCCTATGTTTTTAATCTCCACACAACTAATTCTTCAGAAGCAAAACGGTTATGGAGGTCAAAAATAAAGGAAGAATGGGATTATCGATGTGCTTATTGTGGGTCTGATAAAAATATTACAATAGACCATATTGTTCCAAGATCAAAAGGTGGTACAGATTTTACAGAAAATTGTATCTGTGCATGTCATTCCTGTAATCAAGACAAAGGTCATACTCCTATGGAAGATTGGTATCTTTCACAGGAGTTTTTTGATATTGATCGTTATGAAAAAATTAAAAAATGGATGGAATCGGATTTGAAATTAATGAAAGTTTATCCATATAATACTTAATTTAAATTTTATAAATATATCAAAAGGCAGTATATACTGCTAGATCCGGTAAATACCGATTATAAAAATGTCAACTCCGATTAGGATACGTAGGTCTGCTGTACCTAATAAAAAACCAACTACAGAACAACTTCAGTTAGGTGAATTGGCACTTAACTTTTATGATGGTAAAGTTTTTTTAAAACAGGATCAGGGGGGAGTTGGTGTTGGAACTAGAATCGTTTCAATTAATTCTAATGAGGTAGGAAATACTTTTTATGTTAACAAAGAAGGTGACGATAATGATACTGGACTATCTCCAGACAGAGCATTTCTAACTATTAAAAAAGCAGCAGGAATTGCAACTATAAACGATGCCATTTATGTTGGTGCTGGTAGATATGTAGAAGATAATCCAATAGTTCTTGATGACTTTGTTACGATTATTGGTGGAGACATTCGTAACTGTGAGATTGAACCACAGAATCCAGAACATGATGTTATACAATTAGGTCAAGCAGGAACTGTTCAAGATTTATCATTTGTTGGTGTTGCAGATACTGGTTCTGGAGTCATTGCATATCGTCCATTAGTCGGTGTTGCATCTGATAGATTTTTTGACGCAGCAAGATTAATTCGTCAGAACTTAGATTTTATTGCACAAGAATCTGTGGGATATATTACAAGCACAGATTACAAAAATCCACCAATATCAATTGATTCATCAAATTGTGCTGATGATATTAAAGATGTTTATCGTGCAGTATGTCATGATATTACACGAGGTGGAAACTCTAAATGTATTGGAGCAGGAAAATCATACTTCGATATTAATGGAAATCTAGATCACATTGTGGGATTTGGTTCAACAACTATTGATACATTAAAATATTCTGTAGGTATTGCAAGATCATGTGTTAATAATATTTTATGGACCGGAAATTATCAATCTGCATTTACTCAAGTAAGGGATTTAAGTATTCAGGCGGATGGAGCAACAGGATCTAATTCGGATTATAATTCTTGTGCCAATGTTCATTCTGCAATCAATTCTTGTGTTGGCATTGTAACTGGTATCATTCAGAATGGTATTGATGGATCACCTCCAACTTTAGGATTTACAACAAATTATCCCGGTAATGATGGTGCTTCTCCCAATTCTGGTATTTTAACTTCTTCACTCAGTCCATCACAGGGTGTAGGAATTATTAGTAAAGGTCCTTATATTCGTAACTGTACTAATTTTATTAAGAATAGTATTGGATGTAAAATTGATGGATTTAATGCTGATGAAGGAGATAAAATAAACAATATTGGTGTTCAAGGTTCATTTAACGTTGATGCATTTACCCAATTCAATCAAAATGGTATTGGTGTATCAGTAACTAATGGTGCATATTGTCAATTAGTTTCTATTTTTAGTATTTGTAATGATATAGCAATTTATGCAGGTAAAGGTGGACAGTGTGATTTGACAAATTCCAATTCATCTTTTGGAACTAGAGGATTAGTTGCTGAAGGTCTTGGTGATCAAACTAGTCAATGTACTGATCGGTATACGGGAGAAATTTCTACAGATGCTGATGAACTTACGAATGTTATAACAGTATCTGGTTTAGGAAATAATCGTCCATATCAGGGACAAGCATTGTATTTTGATAGGAAATATTTTGTCATCTCTGATATTAGAGTTACAAATGGTGGTTCTGGATATGATGAAGATAATCCACCCGTTGTCACCATTGATGATCCGACAGGACCCGGACTTGCGATTCCTTCGCAAGCAACTACAACTGTTGAAAATGGATCTGTATCTGTAATTACAGTTTTTGGTGGTGGATCACAATTTGAAACCACACCCACAGTCACTATTGCACCACCAACCAGTGGAGTTCAGGCAACTGCTGTAGCTGATATGGAAGCAATTTACTATGGTATTATTGAAGCAACAGAACCTGTTGCAGGAGTTTCAACAATCAGTTTAATTCAAAACCTAAATAACGATGTTAGTGTTGGTACAACAGTATATTTTTCCAAACAAAGTTTCCAAATTGTAAGTTCACATTCCTTTCAATACATTGGTGCGGGGAATACTATTGAATCTGCATATCCCTCTAGGGGTGGAGTGACAATTCAAGATAATGAGGTTATAAAACTTGATGGTGGTGAGATTACTTATACAAGCACTGATCAAGCAGGTAATTTTAGAATTGGTGATGGTGTTGAAATTAATCAATCAACTGGTACAGTGACTGGAAACATTTATATTAAGAGTTTATTCACACAAGTCACACCATTCATTCTTGCATTAGGAGGAGAATAATCAAATGGCAGTAGCAAATGCACCAGTCAATCTATTTAAAACAATTACAACTGAAGTTGGAATAACTACCGTAGGAATTTACACTGCTCCTATTGCTTATACCGGTGTTATTCTTTTGGCGCAAGTTACAAATACGGCAACAGAAACACAAACAGTTGGTTTTGGTTATCGTAGAAATGGAGTAGATACACCAATTGTTGATGGATTACCTATTCCATCTAATGATACTGCAAACCTTCTTGCGGGAAAATTGGTTATTGAAACTGGTGATACTTTGACAATGGTTGGAAGTACTTCCACAGGTCTGAAATATATTTCAAGTATTCTTGAAACATCAAATCTCTAATTTTTTAAAGACAAATGGTTGCACCGATTAGATATCTTAGTCGTAGAGTACAAGAACAAAAAATTGGTATTCTGCAAAGCACAGAAGATGAAAAAGTATTAGAAGTTATTGGACGTGTTGGTATTGGTTCAACTGTTTTTGATACTGATTATAATTTAGATGTTAGAGGATCTACAAATGTTGCAGATTCTTTAATAGTTGGTAGTGACTTAAATGTATCTGGAGTATCTACATTCACTGGTGCTGCTGACTTTGATGGTGATGTTGATATTGATGGTCATACTGAGTTAGATGACTTAAAT
>JGI10211J14876_10000991_pt1 | contig 12356 bp, 9 predicted proteins | sample Etolagsediment_FD_14876 | JGI IMG/M metagenome (IMG submission 14876)
AGGCAGTATCCCGCCCGCAAACGGTTCATGAACCATTCGGAATAGAAGGCGGGTATGTCGGTGCGTCGGCTGGTGCTGATAATCATTTTTTACCCCTTAATCAGAACGATGTCTCATGTAACGGACGGAATAGTCAAAAGAAAAGCATATATAAGGTAAAAGTAATTCCGATAAGGAAAGATTTCAAACGATTTTCGCCATCTATTATTCAAAAGATATAAAAGGATTTGTTGTTGCTGAACTCTATAGCAGGTACCCGCAATCAGGGAAATACAAGAATTATCGGGCATATCGCTGGTTTTCTGGTCATCTGGTATCCTGAGAATGCCAGGAGATATTTTAAATGATTAGTTTCTAGGCAGAATAAGCTAAATAATGCTCGACAAAATAGGCTAATTATGATACAAATAAACAATCTAAAATTAATACTACCAGAAAAACTAAACATTGAACAACGCAATAAGCTAACGAAAGCACGAGTGCTATGGCAAGTCCACATGAAAAGCTGGCCGAATCCCTTGCAATCCTTAGAGCCCTGCAAGAGCGCGATGTCATTGCTGTGCGTTCAGCTGATCTGACTAGGACGCATCGGGAGCGCTTGGTCAAAAACGGCTTCTTGCAAGTGGTCATGAAGGGCTGGTACATTCCCGCCCGCCCGGAAGAGGTCACGGGAGAGAGCACGGCATGGTATACAGCGTTCTGGGGCTTCTGTGCAGCCTACTTGAAGGAGCGGTTTGGGACGAATTGGAGTCTCTCGCCTGAGCAGTCACTATTGCTGCATGCAGGAAATATGACTATTCCAAGCCAATTGCTTGTACGATCACCGAGGGCCAGGAACAAAGTCACAAACCTGCCGCATGATACATCGTTATTCGATATACGTGCAGCATTGCCCGAGTCAGGACATAGTGCAGAGAAGTACGGCTTGCGTCTGTTCTCTTTGCCTGCGGGCCTGGTGAATTGCGGATCTGGATTCTTTCAACACAATGCGACGGATGCACGAGCAGTTTTGGCTATGGTGCGAAATGCATCAGATGTACTCGCATCGCTCCTTGCAGGTGGACACACCACGGTTGCTGGCCGTCTCGCAGGGGCGTTCCGAAATATCGCATGCGACCGTATTGCAGATGATATTGTCAAAACTATGAAAACCGCCGGCTACGATATTCGTGAAAAGGATCCATTCGAAGACACACTGAATCTCATCCTGCCGGTGCGCGAACAGTCGCCGTACGTGAACCGCATTCGCCTCATGTGGCAACAGATGCGAGAACCAATACTGAAACGATTTCCGGCCGCCCCTGGCAGACCTTCCGACATCGATGTCTATCTCAAGGCAGCCGATGACCTGTACGTTACTGACGCTTATCACTCATTGTCCATTGAGGGCTATAGGGTCAGCCCTGTTCTGATCGAACGGGTCCGCATAGGCGAGTGGAATCCGGATGAGAATGATGATGATCGTGAACACCGTAATGCCTTAGCTGCACGCGGGTACTGGCAGGCTTATCAGGCGGTTAGGGAAAGCGTACGAAAGGTATTGGAGGGCGAAAATCCCGGAACAGTTGGTGATGCTGATCATGCTAACTGGTACCGTGAAATGTTTGGGCCGAGCGTATCAGCCGGCCTTGTGCGGACAGCGGACCTCGCTGGCTACCGCAACGACCAGGTATATATCCGCCACTCAATGCATGTGCCACCTCGCCATGAAGCGGTGAAAGACTGTATGCCGGCCTTTTTTGATCTGCTGAGAGAAGAGCCGGAACCGTCGGTACGTGTTGTTTTGGGTCACTTCGTGTTCGTATATATCCATCCGTACATGGATGGCAATGGCCGTATGGGACGGTTCCTTATGAATGTGATGCTCGCAGCCGGCGGGTACCCTTGGACCGTTATTCCATTGGAAAAGCGGGACGACTATATGGCTGCTTTGGAAAGAGGGAGTGTGGAACAGGATATTGCACCGTTTGCGATGTTTCTCGGGCGCCTCGTATCTGAAAGTTTAGAAGGCAAACAAGTACCACAGGTACCACCCAGTTGATAATTAGCATTGAGAAAAATTCGTTTGTTAAACGTGTATCGCGTGAATATTGGGAGGCTAAGGGAAATTCTGAAAACAGTAAACACCCATTCTTACATTTATTTAACCAAGGACACCCATGCCCGACCACTTCTGTCATTATTCAGATGGTCGGCCCAGAAGATCTGCCCGGAATTGAATGCTATTTATAAGTTCATTAAGAAATAACGTCTCGTATTACGCGGAATTGCCTGCTTCGGCCTGTATCGACTTTCTCTGGAGGAGGTTTCAAGGATAGGATATCCGTTTGATATCAAAGAATTTGTTTTTCCTGAACTCTATAGCAGTGATTACAGATTGAACATCATCTATCATTTGGGGGAGATTCCTATGCAAGCTCAGCAAGAACGTCTCCCTTTATATACTTTCAAATGATCCAAGAGCAGGTCTTACCCCTTTTTTACATACCCCTTTCCCAAGCTTGTTATTCAAAAGAAAAGCCCACAGAGGCAAAAATACTCCTAACGAGAGATGATTTCAACCGATTTGCAATGGTGATGAAGGAATCAGGTTAACCGTAGAAGAGCAAGCCTGGGTGTTTTGTTAGCAAAACTACCATGGCCGTTTCAAATCGATATATTTACTGATGGAGATAAAGTCCACCTGGAGATTCCTAAAGCGCCGCCGATAAGAGGACTTTATATAGGGACTTAACACATAATTTTTTCCTTTAGGATAGAGAGATCGGAAAACAGCAAGATTTGCAGAGTCAAAATGATCGGGATTGATTTTGCATTCAATGGTATCTACTTGTTCATGACTGCCCTTGATTACAAAATCCACTTCCCGTCCTGATTTGTCTCTCCAGTAAAGCAAGGCACGATCATCAACGACTGTGCGCAGGATATCAAGCACGAGGTGCTCCCACAAAAGACCGAGGTCTTCCTCCCGAATATCATCCCAACCTTTTACAAACGTGACAAAACCGGTGTCAAAGGAATAGCATTTAGGTCGGCGCGTAATCTCACGCCGGCCTCCTCCCTGAAATGGGGGAAGCAGGAATACCGCATGGGCAATACACAAGGCTTCAATATGAGCTTTAACAGTATGCCGACTGAGATCGCTTAACCGAGCCAGATTGGTATAATCTACAAGGCTTCCGCTNTGCCGTAACAACAAATGCAGNAATTTCATGAANCCGGTCCGNTTGCGGATGCCGAAAAGCNCCTGAATATCGCGCGCATAAAAGCTATCCATCCATTCCGAGAAAAAGGCCGCATCTTTCGTCTTTGAAAGCAAGGGTTCCGGCAGTCCTCCATGCAGTAATCGACGATGAAGTTGCTTTATATTGAAGGTATCTGTGCATTCAGTCCAGAGTACCGGCGACAGATAGATCGTGTGCTTTCGCCCAGTCAAGGTATCACGAAATTTTTTTGTCGCGGCCAACGTGGAAGAACCTGTTGCGAGCACTTTCAAGTGAGGATAAGCATCCGCGGCAATTTTCAACAGACGGCTCGGGTCCTCCAAGCGATGGATCTCATCAAAGATAACAATGGTTCCTTTATCGAGACTGTCATAGAAAGTTTCTGGATCGAATAGTTGCCGGCCTACAGACGGCAGATCGCAATTTTGATAGACTGCCCCGGAAAACATTTGTGCTAAGGTTGTTTCCCTGCCCGGCGAACCCCCGATAGCCATACAATCGGCCTATGTTCCCATGCGTGGTAAATACGTTGTGTCCAGAAAGGGCGCTCAATCATGGGAACCATATTTACCATTTAGACGTCTAAATGTCAAGTATAATTACATACCCGAAGGATCGACTTTGAACCTTTTCTGTCTAGGAGGCTTCAGAAAAGCTCAGAAAGGCCCATGATTGCTCACCCCGGAATTGCCTGCTTCGACCTGTATTGACTTTCTCTGGAGGAGATTTCAAGGGTAGAATATCCGTTTGATATCCAAGGATTTGTTTTTGCTGAACTTTATAGGAGTGATCACAACTTCCAAATTTATTTAGACATACCCAAAAACCCTTTCCTTGGTTTCTGGAAGCGGTTATTTTAATTCTTTAGAGCCTACCTCTCATTTATTGATATCTTAAAATGCCTATAAAGCTTTGTGAGTCTTCTATGATGCAACTGGTAAAATTAAATTTGAATTTTTAGTTGACAAAAGTTGACAAATAGATTATTATTCAATTTAAATAAATTATTCCACCTATAATTTAATCTTAGTATCAGCCAGAAGTTAAAAGATGCTTGTCCAAAGAGCGATAATAATCTTCAATCCTTATAACATTTCACTGTATCCGTGGATTTTCAAGAGCGATAAGAGCGATCTTTTAAGCAACAATATCGTTTATGGCATACATTTCTTTCTGATCAAATAATATTTACATTTACCAAGGTGTATTATGAAGAAAAAACAGCTCAATAAGGAATTAAATATAGAAAAAATTACTGAAAGGCTTGAGTCTATGGGATTATCTCCATCAAAGTTAGCTTCTACACTTGGTGTTTCTAGGGAGGCTGTTTCACAATGGATGAAAAACGAGAAATTTCCTCGCCCAGAAAAGCTATTGCGACTCGCTAGCTTATTAAAGTTGCCATTCGAAGAAATAATTGTGAGATTTGAGTCTGAGAGGGAACCAGCAATTGCTTTCCGAAAAAAAGGTAGGCATCAAATATCAGATGAATACATTAAAGAAGCTAAATACATGGGCTCTCTTTTGGAGAAACTTGTACCTTATTTACCCTTTGATACCCTTTCCCGCCCTCCTTCTTTGATTGACCCAAAGCAGGATTATGAATACATCCATAAAATTACACAAGAAATAAGAAATGATATTGGCGCAACTGGAACATCAGAAATTTCTTTTAAAAGCCTTATATCTTTTTTCGATCAGTTTCATGCTGTTATAATACCAGTTTTTTGGGGAGATAAAGACCAGCATGAAAATGCTTTACATATCTATCTTCCAAAGACCATGACTACTTGGATTTATTTGAACTTAGATAGCAAGATCCACGATTTTAAATTCTGGATGGCCCATGAACTAGGGCATATTAAGTCCCCTGATTTGAAAGGCGATGAAGCGGAAGATTTTGCGGATGCTTTTTCGGGAGCCCTCCTGATAAATGAAGAGACTGCTAAAATGGAATATGCTCAGATGTGCCGATTAGGCACCATCCCTAAGCAGATAAATCGATTAAAAGAAATTGCAGAAAATCTGGTTGTTTCGCCAATAACCGTATATTATGAAATAAACAAGTACGCGAAACATATAAATAAACCTGAAATCGACCTCGAAACAAGCAACGAGATCTATAAGGCAGCCACAGTGTTTAATAAGCAATTTAAAACATTTTCTCAGTATTTGTTTGAAAATAAAAAGCCTACAGCTTCCGAATACATATCCTGCCCAAAGAAGACATTTCAAAGCCCTTTCTTTGATACATTGAGATCATTTTTAAAAGAACATAAAAAGCCCGCTGGATTCATTCAGAGCATCCTTAATCTACCTCTAACAGATGCTCATTATCTGTATGAAGAGCTCTGCTAATGCCTGCGTGCAATATCATTGTAGACTCCTGTTCATATTTTAGGCTTGCTAAGAGCATCCGACCATTGCTGAAAAAACCATTTGGAAAAGAAAAGCACTGCCTTGGAGTCATTAAAGAACTTGACAAAGAATATGAAAGAAATCCAACCCTGAAACATAAATTTTTCTGGGTTAACCAAAAGGAATATGCAGATTATAGGAAAAATTGCTTTTCTCCAACAATGAGCCAGCGTACAGAAATCAATAATACTTTTTTCTTTATTAGAGAGTATGCAAGAGATTCTCAATTCAGTGTTTCCCAAGCTGATATCCGTGCGCTCTCATATGCCTATGTGTTGAAGTTCCCGGTTGTGACGGATGATTCAGACATGATTGAAGTCGCCAAGGAATTCAATATCTCAATCTACAAGACCTTGGAGCTCTTAAAATTGATGATGGATAATGGCTTTATTACAATGAGGCAGATTAGAACAATTGCTTCTTATTGGATCTATCAAAATGACACGCCAAAATCGTATCGGAAGGACTTCAAACGGATATTTTTAGAAGACCCGCCAGAATAAACTTTGGGGACGCAGTTGACAAATTTGAATAACTCTGATCGAAAGTATAATAATCAATAGTGTAGAAAAGTCCCTATTGCCGAGATCATGTTCAGGTGCCTTGCCACGAGCTGAAAAGGTTGAAAATATCTGATATCTAAGAGAATTCAAAAAAGATGTTTCATCATAGAGGGAACAATTCAGGAGTACAGTTTTCTACCTCAATTGATAATTCATTGATATTTCATGTTTGATTCCGTAGTCTGAAATGAAATCAGGCGAATCTTGGATATAAACTATGGCACGTAATAAAAACTCAAATATTATTAAAACAGGTTATTCGGAGAAAAGCAGCTTTCTTTTTATCATGCAAATTGTAACGTTATACAGTTAGGAAAGTCATAAAAAAGACTGATTTTTAGAGTAAAGGATGCTATTTTTTGTAAGTTAAACAGAAACTATATAATCACTTGTGCTTATTAAGGGATCTTTTAGAGGTGGTATCGCTCAATGGAAAATGAAATTATAAAATTCATTCGTCAAAAAGATTACAAATTTATCAAGGAAATCGGGCAAGGTGGTTTTGGTAAGACGGTTCTATTAAATGACGAAACCATAGATTCTTTATTTGTCTGTAAAAAGTACGCTCCTTATAACTCTGAGCAACAAGAGGAATTCTTTAGCAATTTCATACAAGAAATTAAGCTATTACATTTAGTATCCCATGTAAATATTGTCAGAGTATTCAGCTATTTTTTATATCCAGAACGATTTACAGGTTACATTTTGATGGAATACATTCAAGGAGAAAATATCGAAGATTATCTCCGTAACCAACCAGAAGAAATCAACGAAATATTTTTGCAGGTGATCGAAGGTTTTAGATACTTAGAATCAGTAAGAATTCTACACAGAGATATAAGACCTCAAAACATCCTTATAGACTTAAATGGCAAAGCGAAAATCATTGATTTTGGGTTTGGCAAGAAAGCAGTCTTCAGTAAAGATTTTAATAAAAGCATTAATTTAAATTGGTGGTGCGAACCCCCTAATGATTTCTCCGAGGATGTATACGACCATTCAACTGAACTTTATTTCGTTGGTAAACTATTTGAGAGGGCGATATTAGACAATGATATTGAAGTGTTTGGCTATAAAGAAATTTTAAATAGAATGATAAAAATGAATCAGGAGAATCGCATTAAATCATTTAATGATATTGACAGGGCAATATTAAACCAAGAAAATGCAACAATTGAATTTACGGAGCCAGAAAAAGAAACTTATCGGTGGTTTGCAAACGGCTTAATTAGTGTTTTTTCTAAAATAGAATCAAGCTCTCAATATGTCACGGATATTGATCGAATAATCGAACGCATGGAAAGTATATATAAAAAGAATTTATTGGAGGAATATTTACAAAATTCTGCTGATTTAACAAGATGTTTTGTTTCAGGTGAGTATCACTATGCTAAAAACAAAACAATTCGTTTGTCATGTCTAAAGGGATTCATCGATTTGCTCAAAAAAAATCCAAAAGAAAAACAAAGAATTATAATTAATAATCTGCATAATCGCATTGATACAATAGAGCGGTATGATAAACTATTTTCTGATGACATTCCATTCTAATGATAATAAATAGCCAATCATAACCAAACACTTAACGCAGACGGCTAACAGCAGGCGTTTTTGTACGGTTTCACTGTTAAGGCTTTTAAAAATTTATATACGGTATTGGACGTCAATCCACCGCTGGTTAGTTCTTCGTTAGTGCCAACTTTCAACTACTGCTATAAACCTAATCTGATTGGGATTCACCTGAAAATTACATAATAGGACAACTAATCAGAAGTTCTCCCGGCCTTTGGGAATATCGATTACCTCATCTAATTATAACTCCATATTTCCCTATGCAAAAAACCAAAGTCATACTTGTGGTTTCTTGCCAGGATCTTAAACTAAGAACAAACTGGGAACCCTTTGATATCCTTCAGATATAAAAGTCGAATAGACTGTTTTATGGAATCGGGCTTCATTGCAGAGGATAGAGACCAACATCTCCTATCCATTTTAATGATTGCGGTAGAAATAAATGATGGAACCGTCGGGGGATGTCATTGTGGAGAAAAAAACGCTATTCAATGAAATCAGCGAGGTGGAAGGGAAGTATACATCAGGACTCGAGATGAAGCTTTGAGAAGCTATAAACAGGAAATTAGGTTCCAAAAAGACTTCAGTAGTCAATTACAGATCTCTTGCCACAAGCTGAAAAGGTTAAAAATATCGGGTATCTAAGAGAATTCAAAAAGGGTATTTTATCATAGAGGGAATAATTCAGGGATACAATTTTCTACCTCAATTTATAATTCCTTTATATTTCATGTTTGATTCCGTAGTCTTAAATGAAATCAGGCAAGTCTTGGATATAAAGCGTCACACAATTGTTTTTTCGACAGGAAAGCCTTCTATCCGATAAACTGTTAGTAAGTATTCGATTTCTGATGAATCAAGGCTAGTCAACTCCATCTAATTTGCCATTCTTTAGTCAACCTTCCTGCCCTCCTTGATGTGATGAGGAAAATCCTTTTTTGTTTGAACTGATAACACAGTTAATAATTAGGAACTATAGCCTTTCCAATATTCCTACCTTCAGATCTTCAAGTAGTTGCAACGCCTCTTCGAATCCAATACTTTCAACTCCCTTGCCCATCATTTTCTCAACAAGTTTATACTGATTCTGTTTTCCGGTCTCCTTTTCTAATATTTTGACAACAGCCTCTTTTATATCCAGGCTCAAAATCGTAGCGATATCTCGGCCTAGTAGTCTGGAGCCCGCACGTACATAATCGAAATCTTCTCCTATTAAATCTCCCTCTTCGTTCCACAAACGGTCTTGATTCCCTGCGTCTAAGTATGTTCGCATTAACAATAACAGGTCATATGCATCTCTGTCGCTCCGAAGTTGGTTGTCATTCCAGGAAATTATTTTGAGAACAGCCAATCCAGGTAACGACACAAATTTTATGTCGAGAACGGGATTTGCCCGCATCCTTACAGCAATCGAATTATGGTACGTTTCCTCAAATCCAAGGGTGCTCATTGTCGTGTCTTGTTCATTTGGCCAAGACAAACAGCCATCCGGTTCTGCAATTGCTCCGAATGGAATCACATCAATCGGGAACTGCTCCTCGTATAGAAGTCTTTGGGCTTGTTTTCTGTGGTGCCTGAACTTTCCCGTTCTAATTAAACCGTTTTTTAGCTGATCGTAGCCAGGCCAATCTTGCACCTGTACTGCCAAATCAAGATCTTTCGTGGCTCGCCCGACTTCTATACCATAACCCTCTGACAAAATTATGTCTCTAGCTGTTGCTCCGACAACAAAAAAAGGCACATTCAACGATTCAGCTACCTTAGCAATCGTGTCAAAGAGCTTTAATCTAAAGCCATCAATCTTCCCGGATAAATCGATTAAGCTCTCTTTCATAGATGATCTCTGCAGTTTCTATATTTCTTGTATTTCCTGTTGCCAGTAAATCAGCATAAACAAGAATCGGATGGACTAGATTGGGAAATTGCCAGTCATACTCAACGTTCCAGAATGCTTTAAGAATTTCAATGTTTCCATTAGGATTTTTCATAATTTTGTGCTTCAGAAGCAATCTACCGGGGTTTACCTTCACATAAATTGTTATGACTTGAGGTTTCAAGTATTTTGTCAGTTTGGCTGCTGCAATTTCCCCTCCCCAATAGGCCTTAAAGTTGGTCAGTTCTTCATCTTTCCACCATTCAAAATCGAGTGTCTCGTAGCGTCCTACTAGATTTTTCGGTCTTAGCTGCTCGGGATACATGGTCACCCATCGTTCTAGCAGCTCTTTTTTCTTAAGTAAGTGGCGACCTCGTTTCCCCCTGTCAAGCAAATGACCTATATTTTTTAAATCTCTTATAACCCAGGCGACGGTTCCCAACGCTACATTAGCCACTTTTGCGATCTGGCGAAACGGCTCATTTTCCAGACCTGGATTACACAGAAGGGCAAAAACAACCTGGAGTCCCATCGGTCTGAATGCTCGCGTTGGGCGCTCTACGGGGTATCTGTCAACAGGCTTGTTCCCTTTGACAAAGATAAACAGGGGAGGCTCATTGATGTAGGCATTACCCGCTGTATCGATAAATTGAATCCCCATTTCCTTCATTCGGTCAGCCATTTGCGGTGTAATGTACCATGTAACAAGGATCTTCTTTTGTTCTTGTGGGAAAACGCGTAGTTGCCGGATAAATGCTCCAAGATTGTCATGTGTAACTCTATTTTTGACCTCTGCAGCAAAATCCCATTCCATTTCATTCAGCCCAATTCGTAATATTGCGTCGAAATCGTAATTGCCATGCTGAACCTGAGCATTCATATTGGCTGTCTTCTGGAGTCCTTTCAAGGCCTTTTCCAGTATTTCTCGCTTTTTGTCTTTAGTTTCCATCGAGTTGAATTTCCATTAATTTGTATAATATTTTTATTTGTTCAGCTTTAATGAACATATCAATTTAATGAACAAATGTCAATAAACTATTAATATTTTTATTTAATTTTATTTTGCACACAATAATTTTATGTTCACTATTAATGAACATAATAAAATAATGTACAAAATGGCGATAAAAATACCAATTTGGGCAATCTGCGGTAGCTCTAAGCCTTTTCCTCTTATTTAAAGTATAAGGAAGGGCCATTAAGCGCCCGCCTTTTTTGAAAATCCCACATATTGTAAAGGTCCCACCTTATTGCTTTCCAATGTTTGCTATAAGCCTATTCTGCTTGGAATCCATCTGAAAATTACATAATATGACAACTAATTAGAGATTCTCGCGGCCTTTGAGAATATCGATTACCTCGTCTAATCATAACTCCATTTTTCCTCTGCAAAAAATCAAAGTCATACTTGTGATCTCTTGCCAAGACCTGGACATAGGAACAAGCCGGAAACATTTTGATATCCTTGAGAGGCTATTGCATGGAATTGGGCTTTATTTTAGCGGATAGGCACCAACGCCTCCTATCTATTGCGATAATCGCGGAAAAATAAATGATGAAACTTTCAAGGGACGTCATTGTAGAGTAAAAACGCTATTCAATGGAATCAGAGGAGTGGAAGGGTGCTCTATTAGTTAGTTGTCAACAGATTAAAGGAAGGCTTCTTTTCAGGTATAATTTACTTAGAGGGCAGATAGAACTTCAAAACTCAACATATTCTCCGAATAATATATGTAATTATTATACAGACGCTACATAAACAATCAGGGAACAAAAAAGAACCATTTTGGCTCTCAAGTTATAAAAAATGGCATTTGGGAGCCTCATGCCATTATTTTATGCTATCTTCCATATTGATCTGATATTTCATTACATTTTTATCTTTTTGCCTTATCGACTGACTTTATGTATAATCTGTCTACTTTCCGGTGTTCATAAAAAAATCTGCTTCCTGTAGAATGTTCGGCACAAATAATATATCTGGATTTTGAGGAATGAAGACCACATAATATTTTGATTATACAAAGAAACGTCCGGATCGTGTCTGTATTAAAGAGGATTGGATAAAAAGAGTAATTGAAAAACCTGAAAGGATTGAGATCCAATCTGATGGCAGGATCAGGAAATGGACCAAAATATCAGAAACAGGAAAATATTTGAGAGTTATTTTGCTCGAAGACGGTGAAAAGGTCCATAATGCATTTTTTGATAGATCATACAAGGAGGAGTAAATATGAAAATAAAGTATTTCTCTGGTACAGATACGGCTCATGTTGAATTCACAGATAAAGAGATGATTGAGACGAAAGAGATAAGTGAAAATATTTATATTGATATTGATGGAAAAGGCAATATTGTGAGCATGACTATTGAGCATGCAAAAGATAATGCCGAACTTTGGGAATTTTCATATCAAGAGATGACTCGTCAAACAGCATAGAAATGCCGAACACACGCCTGGACGCAGGCAGGCAAAAAAGAGCCCGCTGGTCAGGTACGGCGTTCTTCAATTCATACTATCCGCCTTGAAAGGTATTTTGACCTATTTTTTCTTCTGGCCCAGATTATCCCATATTTGTATTAAAATTGAATAAAGCATTCCGTCCTTTAAGAAGAAAAAAATTCATTTACCCCGACCGCAGAAAGCCACGGCTTTAGCCGTGGATGAATGCGGATATGGTCGGGCTGTCGTTCCACTAAGTCCCG
>JGI10211J14876_10000993_pt1 | contig 12342 bp, 17 predicted proteins | sample Etolagsediment_FD_14876 | JGI IMG/M metagenome (IMG submission 14876)
GCCTACCCCTGGCGCTCCCAGCAGCATAACGCATTTGGGTATTTGTCCAGCCTCTAGCCACAATTTAAATTCTAACACATTATTATTTAGATAAATCGAATAAAAAAACCTCATTTCCATCGGAAATGAGGTTTTTTAGCTTTTAGCCTTAATTGATAGGCGGAACACTAATTGACGTTAGCTCGGGGAAAAGCACAGCGGAGAGTTTTCCACCATAATTTACACCCGTATCTGCGTGAATGTGTTTTCCTACCATTTTAACTTCAGATGTAGTATTATGTCCCGAAATTACATATTTGGGATATTCCTTTACATCTGTGTGAGAAAGCGCCTGGCAATGCAACCACGGCGGGCGTTGAATTGAATATTCACGTTCTCGCAACATTCTCAATTGCTCGTCCAGGGTTGTCCCATGTGGTAGTTCTACCTGGGGCACCAGCCTTTCAGGCACTAATCCCGCGTGAACACCAAGAATTTCATCGTGTTCAAAACACCACGGCATATTCGCCAGAAACTCTTTGTGCTTCTTTGGGACCAACCTAGTCAATGTATGCAAGTCGCCGTGTGATGCTCCATAGGAATGAAAAGTGGGGCGGCTATACCTTGCCCGGCAATACCTTCCCTTCCAATAATTATCAGGAGCAGGAGACACGCCAATTGCTCTTGCAAACGAAAGGTCATGGTTTCCTGCTAGAGCTACAGTTTTAGGGTGGCGATCCCTAAGATTAATAACCGTTTCAATGGTTTCTTTTGGATTGCCACGCTTATCAACTAAGTCTCCCAAGAAAACAATCCACCGATCTGTCAGATTATCACCCAACGCCTCAAGCAAAGCGCGGAGCGATCCAACATATCCATGAATATCACCAATAAATACCGCAGGACCATTCATTATTGACCTTTTAAAACTGTGCCCAAGTAAAAGCTGCTGGTTCTCCCCGCATTGGAATTGGGCTTCTCACAAACTTCCTATCGGTTTCAGGCTGGATGATTTGATCTTCTGGCAATTGCAAGGCAGTTAATTCACCACCATAGCCACAACCAGTATCAATTAGCCGCCTGTTATTGAAACCAATAGCATCATTCAAAATCATATGACCGGAGACAACAATCTTATCTGTCCTCGGGGATGAAAATGAAAGATGATCTCTATAGAGCCACTTCGGCTTGTGCGGAACCATATCTCTTTCCGCTAAAGCTTCTACTTGGGCTTCATAACTTTCATTTGGGTCTAACCCCACATGAACAAATAGATAATCAGGATGTTCTACTGCCCAATTTAAATTGGCTAGAAATTCCTTGTGACTATCGGGCATCTTGGCCTTCAATTCATCAACATTTCTTGCACCATATGACACAAGAACATCCCGATTCCTTGTAGGAACTCGACCACGATAGAATACCTCTTCGGGAGAATCAACAAGACCTAATGCTTTGATAAGGTTTAGATCATGATTCCCACAAATGAATGCTGTATTTGGATGATATTCTTTCTTAAACCGAACCAGAAATTCAATAACCTTTGCTGTGTCCGGTCCCATATCCACATAATCACCCAGCAATACTAGCCAGCGATCATCTAAGATTTCGTATCTAACCAAACAAGCCAGCATTCTTCTCATCTTATCATATTCACCGTGGATATCTCCCACAGCGACTACTTTTCCACTGATTTTCTCCATTGGTTCTCCTCATGCGCATATAATCAGCCCACTTTTGCCTTAACGTACAATTTCTTTTTTCAGCCTCGGCTGTAAAATTTATCATTAAACGCATTAGCCATGTCATTGATTTCCGCAAGACCGGCTAATGGAATCCCAGCTATTAAATGATCTGGGAAGATTCTGTTCCCGTGAAGAGCGCCCAAAAGACAACCAACAATAGCGCCGTTAGTGTCTGTGTCGCCTCCCGCAGAAACTACCTCGTAAAGACTCTCAATGCTATGCGGATTCTGAAGGAAAAACGCATAACTGAAAGGTAAAGAATTATAAACATATGAAGTCCCGCCTCCAAATACATCTACAATCGCTTCAGGAGGAGAATCTTTGAGGCGGTCAACAATTCGGAGCCTTGTTGTAAGATCAGGGCCGTCCGTCAATTCAGGATGCTCAAGCCCAATCTCTGACGCAAATACAACTTCTTCAACGAACCTCTCAGCAGAGAATTCATCAGGCTCTACAGATAAGCAATACATCACAGCAGCAACTTGAGCTAAACCGCTTTGTGCTGATACTGCCGAATGGTGGGTCATACGAGAAAAGTCAATAATGTCTTGGGCCAGAGGAACGATATATTCTTTAATTCCAATGCGACCTGGGCGATTGGAATGCATGTAGGCAGCAATAGGACTAATTTTCATAGCCACTCCATTGCCTGTACCCTTCGTTTGCCCATACTCCATTTCAGTTGGGGGCACACCTTCTAATAACTTCCGGCAGCAGTATTTAGTAGTGCTGCCCCAACCGAAAGTAGTATCCTGATATGCTCTCACATGCCATTGAGCCTGTGATTTAATATCAAACCCACTGGATTCCATTAGAGAATTTGTTACAGCCAAAGTAAATTGAGTATCATCTGACCACGCAACAGGCACTCCCCAAGCTCCATAATCCGTAACTCTCTCGTAGGTTCCAAACTCCATAGTTTCAAAAGGGAGTCCTAGAATGTCCCCAATGGGCGTGCCTAAATACATGCCTAAAATCTTATCTCTTATCATTGTTGTTTCCTAACAAAAGGCTTCTGACTCTTCTTCTGTCATTTGACCGTCAAACGACACGCTTGTAAATCCTGCGCCAACTACTGTCTCAATAAAACCTACAAAATCGTCACCGTGCTTAAAATACCGCCACATTTCTCCATCGCTATAAAACCCGTAACCATATTCATCTTGTTTGATTGATAGATGCATATTTTTCTCCTTTGGTATGCGCAGACTATCAGACAAGTTCTTCAGTTTACGTACAATTCGTATTTTACCAGCCGCCTCCTGCGGTACGGTTTTTCGTTACGGTACAGACCAATTGTTTATCGGATTGATTAGGATTGGGATGCTCCACAATGACTTCACCTTCTCCAACGTGAGTTGAAAATCCTGCGGGGAGTAGTTGATTTGTGTAAATAATTTTTTCAGTGGGGATATGACACTCAACCTCAAATCTATCACTAGATATAACTCCAGCCATATTACGCGCTTTGTCTTTTTCCGCCCACTGAGAATAATATCTATTGTTGCCTCCGGGGTGATAAAACGCTTTATCTCCTACTTTCAACTCAGAAATAGGTACTGTCTGTCCTTGCGGTGTTTCCCATTGCGAATCAGCAGGAATGTTGCCCAACCGTCTAAAAGCAAACACACCGTTAGGCAATAATCTCTTTTTCTGTTTTAGAAACTCAGTATATTCTTGAGGGTATTTTTGTTTCAGTTGTTCATATTGCTGCTTTACGCCTGAGAATATAGAGTGACTGGAACTGGGCACTTGATACCCCATGCCTGCAACATTCCTAAAAATAGCTACAAGCTCATCCAGAAACTCAGTGGACGAATGCAACTCTTCATAACCACCGCCTTGTGGAAAGATTCTAAAATTATGCTTCCTTAATGCGTTTCCAACTACTTTTATAAGACCCGCACTACGAAGGTCTGGTGAGAATGCCATGTGGGCTAATCTAAGTTTGTCTGTAAAGCCCATTAATAACATAAACCACTGGAAATTAGGCACAAACTCAAATTTCAATATTTCAGCGTGTGGAAAGGTATCGGCATCTGGGAAATACTGACGATAATTCTTGATAACATCATCTTGGGCATGTAATTGACCTCCAAACCGCCCAGGCCCACCCTGTAATTCATTGTCTCGTATTACTTGAAATTGAGGCGAGGTAGTAACGTTCTTGGCGAGAATTACCTTATCTAAATCGTAATTCCCAACCTTTTCTACCGCAGTCTCAATTTCATCTGTAATCTGCTGAATTTCAGTTTCACTAATCTGCTCAAACAGAGTCATATATTCTTTGAAAGTCATCATGCTATTATTTAGCACAACACTCCCAAAAAATAAGAAAGACCCCGATTTGTTAAAATCGGGGTCTGCCAACCCAGACTAGAGGGGATTTCAATACGCTCCTGCAAGTACCGCCTCAAGTCCCCAGTCTCGAATCGCCTCAATTTTATCCCTATTAGGCATTAACTTAGCCATGTGTTTATCGGCCAATTCTTCTAATCTATCAAGTAAAGAGATAGCTTTTAAAATCTCCCGGTGAGCGCCATCGCCCATGTTGTGAACCCGCTCCAATTCTCCGTCCCAAGCAAAAAACAACAAATCCCCTAAAGTGTGAATTCCTGCACGCTCTAAAGCATTTGTTGTTCGTTCTGAAAGCCCTACAGGCTCAAGTTCAGCAAGATGAGTTCCTGACTCCCTGTGAAGTGCCTCCATTATTTCTTTTGTTAAATAACAACCCTCAAGCAGTTCCCATTCGGGGGGCGCTTTGATCATGTCTTATACTCCTTTGGAGAAAGACGTTGTGTTGGGGTCTTAGGAGGCGGAAATTGAGGCCAACCCTCAACCCGTTCTAATAAACGAAGCCAATCCCACAACTGAAGCTGATACTCCCCTTCGGGTTTTTGTTCTATGTCTTCTAATAACTCCAATCGTGGATCATTATTCACTACGTCTGTGTTGGTGAAAACATATTGAGTGAGGGCCACCAAATCAAACAACGTAACTACAAACCGTTTTCCCTCATCATTTTTTAAGACCCAATAGCGGTTATTTATACCATATTCTTGTGGCTCGTACAAGAAGCCTTTAACGATTTTACAAAAATCAGATATAGAAAATTCAATCTCTGACGTTTGTTGTTTGCACGGCAATCCAACCCATCCTTCCGTGAGGTATAAATTATCAAGCCCACCAATCCCACCAAACGTTTTTGCGTGAAGAGTCGGATTACTGCCATCTAGCACTAAAGTCATTTCTCTTCCTCCAAGGTAGTCCAATCTATTTCTAATTGGACCGGATTTTCTCCCGCCTCTGTTAGAGAGAGTTTTGCAGATTTTGACAGGAAGGTGGGAAGGTCCATAGGCTTATCACCAATGACATCTACCACCACCCTAGCTTGATAGCGTTTTTTCGGTTGTCCGTTTAGGGTAACTTCTTGTATTTGTTTTAAATCTTTTGCCGCCTCTTGAAACTTATAGTAAAGTCTAGCTTTCCTGGGGTTATCTGTCCATTTTGACCCATCCCAAAAGCCTTTATTAATATCTGTTATTCTATGGCGACCAAAGCCTACTGTTTCTACTGAAATGTTCATTTATTAAAACTACGTACAATTTTAATTTCTTCCCTAAATAGAATTATGGGTTATACTTGTCCAAGTGATTGTGGAACATTATCAACACCGGCCCCACACCTTGAATATATGTCAGGTGGGTTTGTGCCGAATGCTGCTTTCTGCGTACAGAAAAACATTTTAGTTGTTGGCGGAAAGGACGCTCGGGTATATGAAGAGGGGCTTAGTTTAAGTGAAATACAACATAACTTATGCCCCAACCCCGATTGTCAAGAACTCATACCTTTAAGAATTTGGCGTAGTTATAATCCTCAGAGAATACAGTACGCGCCTCTTTATTGTCACAATCGTCAAATGGAATCTTTAAGTCTCGTTGAGCCCAAGCCTACAAAATTGGTTGAATTCTGGGAATGGACTTTTTAACCACGCCACTGATGTAAAACTCCGTGGCGAACACACTTTCGAAATCGCTCAACAACGAAATCTAAAGTTCGCTCACCATATTTCAAACGACGAATTACCTTTTTTCTTGACAACTTTGCCCACTCTTTAAGGGTATCAACTTTCAAATACTGACTTAGCGTATTATGCCCTGGCTCCCAGAAATCAGTCCCCCAATATCTTGCAATGACTTCCGGCATTTCAATCTCATTGGGAACACCGTAATGCCAATCCATATCTATACAAATTGGAGAAGTTATACCAGTGAAAGGGCTGGGATATATCAATCCATCATCACTCTTTGCAAATGCTGAAAAGAAGAATCTTGCACCATTTTTGGAGCCATGAGTATACCCGTTACAATACGAATTTCTCACCAAAGCATAAACTTGATAAGGAAACTCAAGAACAATAGAATCAGGGTTGCCGCACATCTGCGATGAGTATGCATCTAACAAAAGTGTACGCCGAACCGGAGGATATTTTCTAATTTCTATATTCTTGATAACTTTCAACTTGTAAAAGATGACGCAAACGCGAGCCAATATAAGGGGGAAAATAAGTAGATAAATACCTGCCAACGGCTTCGCCCATATCAACATCATCTGGCATGACAACATGCCAACGCATATCTATACACACTGGGACATCAACGGATCTAAAAGGAGTAGCATAAAGAAACTTATCGTCAGCCTTGGCAAACGCTGTATATAAAAGCCGACCACCCGATATTTTGCTTCTTACTGCGGTGTAAACTTGATAAGGGAAGGGAACGAAATGACCAATAAGTTTACTATGGTTGCGAGAAAGGAGTGTACGATTAACTGGAGGATATTTCCTTACTTCTACATCATCATCTTGATAGAGTGTTTTATATTTCACCTACCAGATTCCTTTATAACGATTATAGCGATCTTCATGTCGTTGTTTAATCCGCAAAACATCATCCACAAAACCCTCTACAGTTCTCTCTGCATAATTTATCTCCAATACCCTTTCGGGCGATAATTTAGCCCATTCTCGCAACGTCTCTACATTAAAGAGGCGTTTAAGCATTGTGTGAGGATCGTGAAAGTAAGTGCCCCAATATCTGCGAATCGCTTCTGTCAAATCTGCCTTAGATGGCACTCGGTAGTGCCACTGATTATCAATACAAACAGGCGATGACAATGAGCGAAACGGGCTGGGATAAATGACTTTATCATTCTCGCCCGCAAATGCCGCAAAGAACAACCGACCAGGACCATAACCACTACAATGAGAACATTTAACCCCAGCGAATACTTGATATGGCAAAGGAACAAAAACGGGTTTGCACCCGCTGCCCCGAAGAAGTGTACGATAACAAGGTGGATATTTTCTTATTTCAACAATACCATCTTTGTGGAGCAGTCTATAATTCTTCTTCTTTTTAATCCCAAGAGACTTCTTTCTAAGAGTTTTTCTAAGAGTTCTGCTTTTAAAACCACAGTGAATACAAACATACTTCCAACCGTTTGTATACTTCCGCCTCTTTTTAAATGTGTGCTTACAATCCATTAAACGCCTCGCCAATCGAGATACTCTTCAATCCATTTCATCATCGTCTTCACCTTGTCTTTTTCCGGGTGCTCAGCGGCAAGAATTTTTCCCGCCCTCCTGAGGTTTTCAATGTTCTTAGGATCAGACAAAGCCTTCTCAACACCGGGGATTTCTTCTGTTGTCTTCGAATCCTTCACAAAAGCGGCATAGAACCTACTCACAGCTTTATACCTAGAGTCCAAGTATGCTGCAAAATCTGCTTTTGTTAATATATCTTTAGCGGGCCTATGCTCAATGTCCCGCTTATCCAATTCAGCCAAACCAGCGGGCGTAATGTAGTGCCGGTTTGTAACAATCACATAAGGCTCTTGATCGGGAGTGGAAGCAATAAGCCACGGAAGAATAAACCTACGCAACTCTTCATCTTCACAACCCACCGCAGCACACAAAGCATTAATAGAGGCGGGGCGTTGTCCAAGGACACGCAGAATTTCCAACCGCTGATAGGTCATACCAAAGGGGTCAATACCCTTGCGCTCAGCGACTCTAGCAGCAACATCTTCCAACTTGCCCGGCGTGGCAACCATCGCCTGCTGGACTTTTCTCGCAAAACTAATTGCTTCTCGCGGAATGCGATTGCAATAATGAGCCACCAAACGGCAGGTGTCTCCATCCCAATCTTTAAACTCATCAATTTTGGAAATAATCTCTGCAATTTCGTCCTTAGTGTAAAGACGGAGATTAACCTTTTCAAACCGAGTATCAAACGGCTTGAATAATTTACCACGTTCAGTTGTAGCAAGAATCCAACAAACCTTACTGCAATCTGCCGTGCTGTCTGTTTCCGTTGTCATGAACGCATCACCACGCTCCGTCACCTTCAACAAAGCTTGCTCTAATGCCGAAGGCAATGCGTGTGCTTCATCAATAAACACTACCATCGGAGGAAGCGAAAATTGATTAAAACAGTAATTTCCGCTCTCAAGTTGCGGATCATAGTTTAACATACGGGGTCGCAAAGTTAAATCATCTGCATCCTCAACTCTCGGATGATACAGATTAAGGTTTGCGTCAGGTTTGAAATTTGCACAAACTTCAATAATCTTGTCTAGCAAATATTCCAAAGGTTGCCGTTGCTTCGCCAAAGTGGAAGCAGCAACTTCAATAAAAGGCAATCCCAGAGTCTCAGCAATTAGCCGAGCAAACATCGTTTTACCAGACGATGCCGGGCCTGCAAGAAGGAAGTTTTCAGCCAGAACATGGTCTTCACGACCAAGGGCAGCAAAGATACTCCAAGCCACCACTTCTTTTGCTTCTTCGTTTCCAATTAAACGAGCAAATAAGTTGGGGCCGGAAAAATCAAAAAGAATATTGCGACGAACTTGTTCATCTAGAACATTAAAGACAAGACGACCTTGAGGAACGGTCTGAAGATGTCTAACTTGCGCCTTCTGTCGTTCAATTGTTGCTTCCGCTTCAATACGCTCCGGGGTTTCCGCTGTCAAACCGAACATACGTCGGAAACCAGGATTGTCTTTGGCGAAATGATATCTTGCGCGATCCCAAAAGTCGGTCATTTTGCTTCTCCTTGTACTTTTTATATTCCTCACACAGAATACTAGGTACAATTTGCAAATATATTACCCCTGTAGGGATCGCGTCAAACCCCCCATTAGACTGGACTGATGAAGTGCCTAATTGTTGGAATCATCACCCCTTCACAGGGTATTTCTTCATGCGGCTTATCAAAAAATACCTCACAAAGAACTTCTATGACTTCATCTGGTGTTTTTTTAATCCCTGCTGGACGTAACCAACCTGTAGATAAATGCCAAAACTCCTGATCGCTGTCGCTATGATACTTGTCTATAGAGAGTGCAACAGAAATTAACTCGCCTCCAAGAATGATTTTACGATTCATCTTCATCGCGCGAGCTAGCTTGGCTGCATCACTCGTTGCTTCATTAACTACCTCTGCAAATTGCTCTTCATCCTGGGGATAATTTGGCTTACTCTCAATTGGGCGTATGCTTCTTGCATGCTCCCGCATTTCATTAGCTATTTTCGCCAAATCTTCTTTGGATTCAATTTTTATTGGCTTCAACTCAGGAACGCCAGCCACAAATTTATAGTCCATTAGAAATCTACATCTTTCCCAAATCGTTCGTAATATTTTTCCCTCACCAGTTCACAAGCCTTTTTAAATGCTTGCGCTGATGCCTGACGAGTGCGACCGTGACGTTGTGCCACTTCCGCTTTCCATCCATGATATGGGGTTTGGCTAGTGACCAGTAAATCCATTTGAAAATCAGACAAGTTTGCCAATTTCATACAAAGTTGAACGTTTCTAATTAATCCACTGTCAAGCGGATCATCAACATTCAAATCAGAGGCAAAGCTTGTATAATCATCCCGAACTGGATCTTCGTAATCCCGATCATCTTGAAGCGAAACCCGCATTTCGGATTCACGCATCACATTGACCATCGCAGAAGACAAAATGCTCTGCTGCTCTTGGGAAAGCCCCATTAATTCTGCCGCAGCGTCAAACGTCAGATGATCGTTATAGTGGCGACGGAAGAATTCAAACTTCCTCACTAATTCTCTTGCACCATCACCTGAAGGGGGCAACAACGGCATTTGGTTATTTTCAACCTCACGGCGCAGACGGCGTTGAATCACCCGCCAAGCGTAAGTCATGAAATTAGCCGATTTATAACCATCAGCACTTCGAGCAGGAATATACCCATAGATCGCATCCAGCAAAGCCAAATGGGCTGCTTGGGCTAAATCCTCAAATAAATCTTCCTCAATTCGGCAATTCCAAGTGTGCGCGTGAAAAATTGCCAGAGGGGCAAAACCACAAATCATGTCCCATTCAATTCTGCGCACGGCCATGATTTTCTCATAGTCCTGCTCGGGAATTGAATAGTGCTGGCAAGAAGTACAAAAAGACGTACTCTCTACACAGATCTCGTCGTTAAACAACATCTGTCTGAAAGTTCGTCTTTTTCGTTTGCCGAGAAATCTTTCCGACCAAATCTTAATCAGTCGGTTTCCCGTTTCCATCACACAAAGATAGCTTTGTAATTCGGGAGTTTGGATGGGAACAAAAGGAATGATATCCATACTATCCCTCGCAATGGCATAGGACAAATAAACGACGAGCGCTCCGCCGTACAATTTCCGATTTCACCCCCCAAGGTGGGTGGAGAGTGCTTTAATCGCTACCATCGCCGTACAATTCCAAAAACGATTTTCCATCCTATTTTCCCATCATAACATAATTATTGTGGTTGTAAAGCCCAATAATTCCTCGGGACAAAAAAAAGAGGCGGGATTCGCATGAGACAGGTTATTCGCCCGATTGGTTCGCATTACAAACAGGCACTTCCTCAATAAATCGGATCGGGATGGTTCCCTTGTAGGCAACTTGCTGACTCCTGATAATGCTGGCATACCAGGCTTTATATATACGACTGGGCAATCTGGATAAGATTTCTTCCCAACCCTCGGTGCTTGACCAAATGTGATCCGCCATTGTGGCGGTCTCAAATCCTACCGCCTTATCCATACGAGCAATAGCCGCCTCTTTTTCTTCCTGGGGCTTCTTTTTCCAGAGCCAACGCCCCATCTTTCGCATGTTGCTATTCACTACATCATCATCGGCGCGGAGATTGCTTATATCAGGTATTCGCACCCGAAGCAATACCGGAAGTACAGGACGGTGACAAGGGCTATCGTGCCTTGATCCGCTTATCTGTTGTAGCTCTTTTGCCAATCTTGCCGATTTTTCCCAGTCTCCCTGGTCTTCAGCAATTTTAATCCGCTTTTCTAACCGCTTTTCTAAATCCAACATTACGTCACTTGCGCGAGTTTTAGCATACTGCCAGGCGTCCTTTCGATCAGTTGCTAAATAAAGTAACTTTTCGTTACCCCAATGTTTTGACCGACTTTCAAAGCCTTTGGCTTGAGCAGAACCAACAAATAGAGGCGTGAGCGCCCCAAATTGTTGTATTTTCTCCCAATCCTTCTGAGAAGTACCATGAAATAGGATCAATTTAGAAATTGCGCGAGAAAACGGTTCCATAGATGCAACTTCTTCAGGTGTCTTGCCAGCTAACTCATCGGGAAAATGCGTAAATTTATACCCTAAAAATTCACCTATACCACGACCATCATCAAATGACCACGTATTATCAATAATCCCATTTTGGAGAAGAAATTTAATTAATTTTTGTATGGCAGGCTTTACAGTGGAGCCTATGTTATCCATTCCAATAGTCTTCTTATCACTCAGAAAAACTCTATCCATTCTCCGATTAAACCTTAATGGTTTCCCATGTTTTTCAAATCTGGGGTCATTTGTGGAGATATTACCCATATCATCTACGGCAACTGACACGAAGCCTTTAGCCGCCAGTTCTGAGCGTATCTGCTGTAAAACGCCAGGGGACGATTTAAGTTCAAGATAGAGAAATTCTCTGAAATTCATAAAACTATATATGGCTCAAAGGAATATAACGAACCCCAAAATCAGCTAGCATGGATTGATTATAGTGGTTGAACACACCCCGAATGACATCACTTCCATTATTTCTTAATTGAATTTGCCCTTGTTTAATTGCAACTTTCAATCTTTCCAAATCTTCTTTTGGCACAGCAACATGTCCATCCGAATAGAATTGTTTTCCTTGCATTTTAAAACTAAATCTTTTGTTATACAAATCACCAAACTCCCTAAGATGAGTGGCTTTATTTCTTAACATATACTTCATTTTCAATAATGTAGATTTAGTTTTTTCCGTATCAAATCTTGCATCTAATGTTTTGGATAGATCCAAGATATACTTATGATATTGCGATTTGACTCCTGTGCTTGCGATTCCTTCATCCCCACTAATTCTCTTTTCATTGGGGGAATATGTTACAACTACGTGCGGTTTATTCTGCATATCAAATAAAGCTATCATAGTTCTGTCATCATCCCAACTCGTCACTTACCACGGGGCAAGCCCCGTGGCTTGGGTCTAACTAAACATTGTTTTGATTAGACGCTTAGAAGAAGTTTGACGGATTTCTCCTATCCTT
>JGI10211J14876_10000994_pt1 | contig 12336 bp, 19 predicted proteins | sample Etolagsediment_FD_14876 | JGI IMG/M metagenome (IMG submission 14876)
AATGGGGAGTAAATTATGCATGGACTGACTGAAGCTTTTAGAACATTTGCATCTGATAAAGATTTTGAATCTTTTCAAATAGGTTATGGTTGTAGGCAGGAGCATATAGATATTCTTCATGAAGAAATTGCTGAGTTAAAAGTGAATAAAGAATTCTATGAGAAAAAGAAAGCTATTATAAAAAGTTTGGAAAGACTTTTTAATAGCTTTCTAAAACATGAGAATTCAGAATGTGGTCACTGTTTATTTTGTGATAATATGTGGCAGATTATAGATATGATTGAAGATAAGCTTGAAGAGTTAAAAGGATAAACTGGTATCTGAGGATAAACTGGTATTTTTTTGTTTTTATGAAATAACTCATTGAATCTAAATAAATATAAGAAAAACTAATATAAAACTTATGAAAAAAATGAAAATAACCTTGACTTAAAAATAGAATCTGTTAAAGTTGTATTCATTGGAAGGGAAAAACAAAAGACAGAGATCATATCAAAGTTTGGAGTTTGAAACTTTCAAAGAGGAGATTAAAAGGGCGATAGGAAAGTACTCGCTGATGCTAGTAACTTTTACTACCTCTGCCAAGTCCAAAATAAGTTTGTGTTAATTTAATTAACACTTAAAACGACCTAAGGACTAGTCTCTAACTTGGTAAAGTCTATGTAAGGAAACTTACATCAGGCATTAAAAGTACGATATCTTTTGATGCTTTAGCAAAGATTTTTCCTAAGAAGATAAAATACCGAGTATTTAAGTCTTCTTGAACCTTATCGTAACAACTCTCAAAAGAGAGATCTTTAAAAAAATGACTCAAAAAGTGGTAACACTAGAAGATCGTTTTTTTAAAGAAAAACTAAAGAAAAGATTTTTATCTAGTATACTTTATAAAAACTTTTCTTTAGTTCACCACACATGTGCTAAAACACATGGTATGAAGGGGGATTAATTTCACCCTTTTGAAGGTGACTCTTTTCAGAGATTCTAGAAAAACTTTATTAAGGAAACTTAATAAAGTTTAACTAGAAACACCTTTTTAAAAATAGAATTCTTGATGAGAAATTCTGAAAAGGATGAATTTTAAAAAGGGTTGCTTGGAAAGATTTTTCCGTTTACGGCTGGCTTTATGTCAATAAAATCTGGAAGAGCAAACTTTAAAGAGAGTCTTCTATAGACTTGTGATTTTAAGATGAATGCTTTAGCGAGTTGGATTCTTATGAGATACGGTTTATAAAGAGGAACTCCATAAAGTAATTTCTTGAAAGTCCTAACCCGACTGGATAGAGATGGCTTTAAGAGAAATGCTAAGTAAATGTGCTCTAAAGTATTATCGTTTGCTATGGGTGTATTGAAAAGTTAACTTTAAAGAGAAAAAATGAAAATAAGGTTGAGTTAGAAACGTGGATTCTCTTGATTTGTGTAGGTTGTAAAGCTAATTACTTATGAACCTACCGAAGAGTTTGTTAAATGGTGACAATTAATAAATCTCTTATGCAGTATAGGTATATGTCACAGTATACCTTATATTCTAAATCAAGTGGATGTAGTAAAAGTTGTGAGAGCCAAAAAATATACTTCTATGTTGGGAATTGATCCCCCAGGATAAAAGATGAATTCAGCAGTCGTAATCTTTCCATCTCCTCGCTTTATAAGTGAAAGAGATCTAGGGGCATAAGGGAAGGTACTCCAACACAAGACCTCAACAGGAACTTGTGCAGATGCTACGGATCTACGTGAAGATGTCTAAATCCATGACTGTGCAGAGGTTAAACCCTAAGCACTCTTTGGTGAGAGCTAAAGATCGAAAGCGTAGATATAAATGCCATAAAACCTAAGGGATCTTAAATTACTAAACGTAGCTGGTTTGTATTTTAAGATGAATCTGAGTTGCAAACCTTCCTATCTCTTTCACTTCTTTTTTTCCTCTTCTTTTTTCTTTTCTTCTTTCTCTTTTTTTCCAATGAAATATTCTTTGAAATCTTTAGTGTATTTAGCGTAAATTTTTTCGATTTCTTCTTTAGAAAGCTTTTTAGGAATAGAAGTATTTGATGTTAATTGCATTGAGTTCACAATTTACTCCTAATAAAGAGATATTACCTTTATATTAACTATTAATATAATACAGATAATAAAGGGGAGAATCCACCCTATAAAAGCTAACAAATTGTGACATTTTTAATTTCTTTCAGGATATTCTTTAATCTTATTTCTAGAAATGTTTCTTGTTGTAGCTAAGATATCTTTCTGAGGTATTTGAGGTATTCACGTTTTTCTTCTAAATCTTTTAGTTAAACCTAGAGGAGCTATCTCCATAGCTTCATATATATCTACTCTTTTTAAATTGTTAGATTTGCTTTTTTTAACGTAATCATTCCAAAGATTCATTCTTATTATATGAACATCTCCCATCATTACATCTACATCATTAGTAGGATCTTTTTCATTTTTGTTAAGTAGATCTTCACAAACAGTTAAACTTCCTCTTAATAGTCCTATTCTTATATCTTCTTCAAATTTTGAAGAATCTATTTTTATTTTATTTAATTTTCCAAAGATCTGTGAAATTTTAAAAGAAGTATACTCCAGAAAAGATTTTTGAGTATCTTTATCTTTTAATTCTTTTTTTAATTGAGTAACACATTCTTTTAAACGATTTTCTAAATTTTTAGTTGAAGAAAAGGGATTTTCTTTGTTTTCAAACAGTAAAGCGTCACAGACTTCTAAACCCCCTTTAATTTGGGAACCCCAAAGTCTATGAGTATATACTTTTCTATTTAATACTTGTCTTTGTTTTGTGCATAATTGAAAACGAAGAAATTTAGAAAAAGTAGAAGCTCCTGTAATAAGCTGATTCATTATCTTATTCTCTCCACTGTAAATTTAACCATTCCTGAACGATAGTATACATATTTGATTCATTTATATATTTCAAATGAACTAACATTAGAAAATTTTTCATACTTGGTATTTTTGTTCTATTCTCTATCTGGGATAGAGCACTCTGAGAGATACCTAATTCATAAGCTAATTGTTTTTGAGTGATATCTCTATTTTCTCTAATTTCTTTTAAAAAATTCATTTTTCCCAGTAAGATTGGGGCAGATTATAACCACCATCTTTAGCCATTTCTAAGTATTCTTCTTCTGAAAAAGAGGATTCCTTAAAGTGTTCCTTAAAGCAAGCTATTTTTTCTTCAAGTGTAAGATCATCTATGTCTTTTTGACATACTGGGCAAACGGATCTAGGAGTATACTCAAATGCTAGAGTTTCTACCATTTGAGGTCTTCTATCAAGACAAGGACATTCTTTCTTAATTTTTAATCTTTTTGCATATAATTCAAATTCTTGATCTTTGATTTCTTTTAATTTTTTAAGATCTGATAAGGTACGCTCATGTCTTTTTTCCATGGATTTTTTCCTTATTGTAAGATCATTTCTTTACTTACATACATTGCTCTTGAAATATTTGTAGGTAAGTTATTCTTAAATACAGCTCTATTTACCATAGAGGATTTAGCGTTATAGTCCCCTATAGCTGCATCTAACATTTGACCAATACCTGTAATATTTGATCTAAGTCGAGAGTACTCATCTTTATCAAATCTATCCCAATTTTTTCTATCACTCGATAAAGTAATTTTGAAATCATTTAATTCTTCAACAGCTCTATCCATTTGTTTTCCAAGTACCTTAATTTGTTGTTCTTGATTCTTAAACCACTCATAGTTAGATATAGCTTTTTCACCATCCATAGTTTTATCGATTACTTCATAACCCATATCTACACCTTTACCAACAGTATGTACGGGTAGCCAGATAGTTTTAAATGCTAGAGCACCTAAGCTAATTAATATAATTCCAGCGAGAAATACTACTAGTGTTTTCATTATTTTTTATCCTTTACTTCATAAGTCATAATAGGTTGTACTGATAATTTTACAGGTCTATCAGAGAGGAAATATTTTCCATTCCATTCCATATAAGTCCCATCGGTTAAAAAAAAGAAAATTGAGTCTCCGTTACTTCCATAAGATCCATCTATATCCGCACTTTCAACTACTCCTGCAGCAGTGTCTTCAAAAGAAGTATCTGAGTATAGTAACTGAGAAGTTGTAGTGAGTTTTGAATTTACTGAAGAAACTTTTCCTTTAATGGGGTAATAAGCAATGATACTCCCCATATCGGATATTAAATATATATAAGATATTTTATTAGGATTATTCCACCTTTTTAATCTTTTAATAAGATTATCTCTTTCTAAAGACCATTCTACTTCTGGAGGTGGTTGAGTTTTATTTAAATTATATTGATTTTTTTGAGTGAATATAGCTTCTTTTCCTAAATAACTTTTTTCAACAGTAGTTATGATATCTGACTGGGATCTACTCAGGCTAGATTCGGAATCTATTGAGGTACTGCTAGTTGATACTTTACAAGATAAAAGACTTAGTAATAGTAATATAACAAATAATTTCATAAATCCTCCGAATTGTTTAAATAATCTAAGTATTCTTTATTACACTTCTTAGAACAAAAGTACTCATTTTTATAACAAAGTCCTCCACAGTTTGGACATTTCCCAGTTGGGGAACCTTTTGATTCATCTGCCTCCTCATATTCAAGTATTTTTGTAGGGTATTGATGTGCCGTAGGATCAACTATACTTCCATCTGGAGCAATACACCACCAGTGTGGTGTTCTTGTGGGTGGTAATCCATCGGGTTCTTCGACATGAGCTAACCCTCTTACTCTTTTTAATTCTGTAAATACATTAACCATTTTTTGAGTTGCTTCTGAGCATTGTCTTCCTGCAGAATGAGCATTAGGGTAATTGGCATTGACCCACATATTATAGGCTAACTTTTGAAAACTAGTATTATATTCCATTGTCTCCCTCATATATTTTTTTTAATTCAAGATATTCCGCAAATTTTTTATCTTTTTTAGCTCGTTGTTTTAATTTAAAATCATCTAGATATTTTTTCCACTTCAAAGGAATTTCTTTATTTAATGCCATGAAATAGCTTGTTATTTCATTTCTTAAAGCAACTGCTCCCCCATCATCAGAGTTACCACTATAACTTGCTAGATTTGATGCTTCTAATTCTATAGCTGATTTTAGCTCTTCCAAGAATAAAAAATATTCTTCAACATCTAGATCTATTTTTAACATTTTAATTTACAATCAATTTTTTCTTTAAGAGGATTAATGAAATCTATACTTTGAGGGATTTTTGTAGGTAAGGGTGACCCCGTTTTCCATTCCATCCAATTTCCATTTTTATCTTGGAAGGGTAAAGTCTTATCCCCAGCTACTAAACTTCTATCTAATTTTCTACGATCTATTTCTTTGTCTATAACTTTTAAAACAGCTTGAGATTTATCTGATGCTGTCTGAAAGATATTTTTTATATATTTATTATTGGAATTTTTGATATCTTTTTTGAGTCCCTTGATTTTATTTGTTAAATAATTTAATAGGTTCAGTATGTGCGAGTCTTCTAAATTCTTAATTGGAATAATACGTCCATCATAGGTTTGCCATAGAGTATTTCTTGTTATTTTATCTGGGGATAGAGTATCTTCTTGCATTTTAAACTCCTTTTTCAATAACGCACCAAGTAATACCTTTAAGTAATCCAATAGACAGTTAAAATATCATGGGTTATTATCTTTTTATAATTTTTTGGAATAGTCAAGGGTCATAAAGGAGCTAATATGAACCCCATTAAAGTGATTTTCTTGGATATGGATGGTGTTATGAATTCCTGTCAATCTAATTATTGGTATCGTAGAATGCTTGGACATGAGGAAGATATCTGGGTTGCTTATAGAACTGAAGAAAATGAAGATACATTATCTGGATATGAAAAACAGTTATGTCCTTTAGCTTGTGGTAATCTCCGCCATCTCTTTGAATATCATCCTGATATTCGAATTGTTATATCTAGCACTTGGCGAAAGGGAAGACCTGTTGATAAATTTAATGCGATATTTAAATATTTCAAGATTTTTAAAGAAGATAAAGTAATTGATAAAACTCCTGTTTTAAATACAGAACGTGGTTATGAGATACAAGAATGGTTAAAGAATACCCAGTACCTTGTCGAAGATTTTATAATAATTGATGATGATAATGATATGGGTCCATATTTAGATACTTATCATTTTATAAGGATTGATAATAAAGTGGGATTTGATTATATGGCTATGGAAAAAGCAGATAAAGTTTTTGGGAAATTTACTTTGAATTTTAACGATTTACAATTTAATAAATTTTATAAAATGTATGGCAAACCTCGCTCTACAAATTATTTTAGACAAGGGGATGGAATGTTCTATCATGATAAAGATGGTGATGTACGAGGTCCTGTGTATAATCCTCCTAATGAGCTATTCTCTGAGGTGATTGGTGTATAACCCTGTCTGGGATATATCCAAAAAGATAATGCTTGACAACACTATTCCTTAAGGTAATCCTATAAGTCAAAAAACGGCGGAGAGGGAGAGAGATTCTTGTGAAATTGAGAATGTGTATTGCTGAACGAGCTGCTGTTGGTTGTTCTTGGTATCATGTCATAAATCCTAATGAAAATACTCGAATGGATTACACGGATTTTAAGTATGGGTTAGTTCGTTTTTTGAAAAAACGATTTACATGGAATCTGGAGTATAATCTCTATAGACAGCCACAACCAATATATGAATATAAGTGTGACAAGACTTCTTTTCAAGATGCGTTAGAGGAATTTTTCCAAGAGTATACCTTTAGTAGACCTGACTCTGGGGAAAATATTACTCTTCTTATAGAAGACTTTTCTACAGTTTTAAAATCAATAACTATAGAAAACTTTCAGGAGAAGAAATTACAAGAGCATCTTGCTTACTTTGAAGAAGCTTATAAGAATCTCCCTTTTCAAGAACCACCTTCTGTTCAATAGGAGGTATTATGCACTACATAACTTATTTAAAAAATAATGAAATTTCGCAATAGAAGTCTTGATGAACCTGAAGATTACTGAAATAATCAAATTAGAGCTAAAGTTAAGATGATAAGATAATTTTTAAAAGGAGTTAAAAATGGTACAGGTATACGAATCACCTCAAGAATTAAATGGACTAAATCAAATATCTCTTTTTTTAGCTGGAGGGATAGATAGAGCACCTGATTGGCAAAAAGATGCTATCGCTTATTTAAATCATAACCATGATGATTTGAATTTAGCGGTATTAAATCCTCGACGATCCACCCCTTTTTCTAAAGATGACTATGAATCCCGTATAGAGCAAGTTACCTGGGAATTTGAAAATCTAAGGCATGCTAATAGTATTCTTTTTTGGTTTCCTGATAATGCTCCCTGTACCACTAGTCTTTTTGAATTAGGATTTTGGATAAATCATTTCAAAACTTTTGTTGGAGTTAATCCTGGTCATTATAAAGAAAGATCTATTAAGATGCAGATATCCCTTTTAAATAATCTAAGAAAAGGTCATTTTGAAGAAGTTAAAGTTGAGAATACTTTAGAAAATACTTTAGATAATGCTATTAATTATCTTAGAACTCTACATAATGACATCCAATTTTAACAACAAATATAGCTGGATTCTTAATGGAAGTATGAATGTATCTCAAAGAGGTAACTTCGGAGGATATATGCTACACATTCGAAGAGAACAGGTTAAGGTAAAAATTACTAAATTAAATAAGAAGCATAAGGGTAAGTATCGTTTTAGTGCTGTAGCAGAAGCTCCTATTTATTCAGAACGAGGGGATCCGAGTATATGGTATTCTGAGAATCCTCCAAGACTTTTAAAAAGTAATAAGGTATTTTCTAAGACGGAACATGGTGCAAAAGTTTCCGCTGTTACAAGTCTACTTCATAAATGTCGTCCTCCTTTAACTAAAAAAGAAAAAGCAAAAGGATTTAAACGTAGTGTTTATATAGAAGTGAGAATGAGTAATGCTTTTGATTTCATTATGGCTGATTCAAAGATGCCTTGTTATGAAATAAAGAGAGAAGTATCCTGAATAGTATAGCTAAACGTCAATCCAACATTTTTCAAAACATTCATTACAGTTTGCTACACTGTTTTCAGGAATGAGACAAAGATTCCAATTATTAGATGAAATTGCTTTTAAAAGTTTTGGAATAAGGTAACTATACTGGGGTAATTCTCGAAGTCGATCAATTAAAGAAATTACTGTAATTTTATTATCAATATTATTTCCAAAACCAGGATATACTTGAGTCCCTGAGAAAATTATTTTAAATTCAATATCCGGATATTTTTTAAGAAAAGGTTTTATTAGATTAATGTTTCTTTTATGGATTACTATATTTGTTTCCATATTGGGATATTTTTCTCTGATTATTTTTAAAATATTTGGATTAATATCTTTATTTAATTCTGGAGTAGCATGTACCTTGATATTAGTAATCTTATCCTGATATTTTTTATAATACCCCTTTAGAATAAAAAGACCATTTGTGATTACTCCAACTTTTTTAGTGTTAAAAACATGATCCCAAAATTTATTTGAGAGTAATCCTGGTTCTCCACCAGAAATATGTGTCAGGATATCTTTATACTTTTCAAATATTTTTAAAGCTTTATTTTCATCAGGAATTAAATTACTCTTGGAATATTTACAATAGTTACATTTCCAGTTACATTCCGTAAGAACACAAACTCTTAAAAATTTTTTTGACATAGATACTTATATAGACTTATATAGACTTTGACAATTAAAAATTACTGATTAATTTAATAAAGTCAGGATAAAGAACAAAAGGATTTCGATTTCCTTGAACACTAAAGATATCCTCATTTCGGTTATATTCTTTATTGGATACGGGATATTCTTCATTCCATTTTCTAAAAAATTCTTCTTGATCTGAGTCTATTGTTTTAGAATATCTAAGAGCAAAATAAAACATAGCTCTAGCTAACTCTCCCTTATGCCAATCAGGGGGTTCAAAACAAGATGTTGTTGAAGTAAGACTCTTACCAAAAGAACTTCCATTTTCTTCCCAAGCAGCATAAACAACTTCACAAAAAGGAAAGTTACTTCTTCGAGAATTTATATTTGATTTAGTAGGAAAAAGATGATGTATATCAGATTTAGCAGTGCCTGTGGCACCCCAGGATTGACACCAGCTATGTTCCACGTTAAATAGATTAGCATTAGGTATCCCACTTGTAGTGATGCAATCCCCCGAGTATACTCCACAAACTTGACCATTAATGTTATCTATTTGACTAAATATAATTTTTTTAGCAGTATTATAACTTAAATATGCATTGACTGATACTATCTTTTTTAATTCTTTTCGAAATTCATTCTCACATAACCCTATAAGGGGTTGATAAAGAGAATCTATACTTTGTTCTCTTACAATTTGATTCCAAGTGTTTGTACAGGAAGATTGAGTATACTGAGTAGCTTCAAGGGTAATAGAAATTAGAGAAAGAGAAAGAACTAAAATGATTTTTTTAAGCATAGAGTACCTCTCCCTGGTAGATTAGAGTATTAATTAGTTTTATTTTACCAATATATCCTATCAAATATCAAGGATATAAATTGATTATAGAATTACCCTTTGAGATAATATTTACTTTGTATTCTATAAAAGGATTCTTTTAAATTAATTTTTTCTAACATTTAAAAAAGATGTATCTTTTGGTTAAAAAAGATATTTTTCAGACTTCTTTGAGCAAATCTAATAAATCCTCTTTTCCTATTATTTTTGAAGTATCCTTTTTTGGATATACCCAATGACGTGAGACGTGTTTTATAACCCCAATCTTTAAATTCATATCTAATATTTTTTTTCCTAATTCATGTTCATATGGTGTCAGAAAGAATTTTGTATTACTATAATCATTAAATTGGATATTTCTATTTGTAGCCATGAAACAACCATCTACTAGTCTTAATCCATACTTCCCTGAAACAGGTACATCATTCCAGTTCCAGTTCCAAAGTTCAGTTTTTGCTCCTAACCCTACATATTGTTTTCCATAGATATACCTAACACCAGTCATCCACCAATGATCTGAATAACTGGGATTTGTAGACCCCACAAGACCCAAGAGACCTACTTCTGGATCAGAGAAACCTAAAAGAATTTTTAAAACCCAATTAGGTTCAAGAAGGTCTAAGTCTTCATGAATAAATATTTTTATATGAGATTTTGATAAAGAGATACCATGATTATATGCTTCTCCTATAGTCTTAAAATCAGATCCTTTAACACAAATGGTTTCAAATAAATCTAAACCATTGTCTAGTAAAAATTTATTTGCCTTGTGTAAGCTTGGAAGAAGTATCCTTTTATATTTATCTTTATCAGCAACAGATGTAATAATACTAAATACTTTATTTTCAGGATATTCTATTGTGATTATTTTATTCTGTATAAAGAAGGGAATACCTATATAGGTTATTTTACAAGTTTTATCACAAAAGACTAGTTTAGGATAAAAGGAACAAATTTCTTCTTTGTTATTAAACTTAGCTTTTAATATTGCAAAATGAGAATTCTTATGAAATTTCCATATTTCTTCAGGATCTTCAATACGCATTTGACTATTTAAATAAAGTAAACAGGGATCATCCATATCTATTAATTTTTTAGCTGCTTCAAAATAAGAAAGGTCTTTTATACTGATTACTCTAAAATTTTTTAGCTGTTTAACTAAATTTAATTTAGATCCAATGACTAGAGCTTGCATAGATTTTCTGCGTTAAAGATCAATAAGGTATAAATCCATAAGATCCATATTGGGTAATCTTAAGCCTCGTTCTACTTCAGAAACAATACATGGATCAAGATCATGTTTCTTACAAAAGGATCTTAAAGTGTATTTGTTATTTATTCTGAGATTATGTAGAAATCTACCAAGTACATCTAAACATTCTATAAGTTCTGCATCCCTCATATTTCTTATGAAAGTGAGAGTATTTTTAAGAGTTTCTTCATCTTCTTTTTGAAATTTATCCTTTAATTCCTGATATTTTAAAGGGTCTTTTAAAATTAAGGACATCCTTGCCTCCTTAGATATGTCTGGTTATAGGAATCGCTCTAGGTTCCATAAGATCTACCTGCATCCTAGGTTTTTTAACTTTTTTTACATATTCAATTAAAGAAACATCTTTTAATATATTCTGAGTAAAATCAGATAGGGTTTGGCACGGAATAGCATGAGGTTCAAAATTGTAGATATTTCCTTCTTCCCATAAGAGGTGTTCCTCATTGTTAATTAAACACATCATATTTAGGATATGATCTGTTGGAGGACACTCCCCGGCTGTATGTATACAGATTTCTTTTATACGGATACCTTTTTTATATACTTTAATATGGTTTTGAGTATGAAATACTTGATATACAAAAGGACCCTCTAAACCTCTGAGATTCTCTTTTTTTGTATTAATTATACTAAAATCTTTAGCTCCATTAATTAGAATAAAACCATTAGTGAGATAACGGCGATATTCTCTTTCTGATATAAGATCCCTCAGTGCTCTTCTTGCTTTTTCTTCTTGTGGGGAAGGTTTGTGCTCAATTTTGGGAGCAAGTCTACAATAATTTCTAGAATCTTTACTTGTGTTAAGATTACTTCTAATTTTTTGTTTTACTGCTCTTTTTACTTCATTAAAATCTCTTTCAAAATGAATTATTTGACTGTTACCATTTAAAAATATTTTAATTTCACCAAGTTGTAAATCAGAAGAAATTCCAAAATCTATTTCTTTAGGATTAGAAATGGTATAGACACCACCATCTGCTTTAATTTTCATTTCAGAATCTAACCCCGCTGCTCTAAGATGTGACAGGTGAGTTGTATAAGCATTTTTCAAAGCAGCTATGGTTTGTTTATTTAATTTTTCTCCGAGGAAAGTGGAATAATCAAAGTACAGCTCCTTTTTGGTGGAATGGGAGGTTAATCCCGGCACACAAATCTCATTAAACTGTGTAAATCTATTAGGTCTTTTGAAAAGAGGAAAGCTGGGAACTTGAACATCCTCAATATTCTCTGCTGTATTGGGCATTAAGCTACTCTTAATTGTTTATATGTTTCCACTAAATTAAGTTTTTTATTTGAAATATTATATGTTATATCTGTTGCAGTATTAAAATTGTAATCGTTAAAGGCATCCGTGTAACTTGAAGAATTTTTTGGATAAACATTGCTCACACCTTTTGTCCAAATTAAATTTTCATCATTTTGGATCAAGCACATCATATTTAAAATATGATCGGTTTTAGGACATTCATTAACATCGGTATGTATACAAATTTCATCAGTTAGTTTACCTTTATTGTAAACTTT
>JGI10211J14876_10000996_pt1 | contig 12329 bp, 17 predicted proteins | sample Etolagsediment_FD_14876 | JGI IMG/M metagenome (IMG submission 14876)
GGGCTGCTGGCCCAGTTTAAACCCGTTTGCCTTTTTGGTTGCAAGGGCTGCTTTTGTGCGCTGACTGATGAGATCCCGCTCGATCTCGGCTGCCATGGAGAGGACAACTGCAATGATTTTACTTTGCATTGAGCCGTCCAGGGTCCAGTTTCCCTTAGCCGCATAGATCCGGATATGTTTTTGTGTCGCAATGCTCAGGATCTCCATAATCTCCAGCATGGATCGACCCAGCCGGGATAATTCGGCTACGATGATGATATCGCCTTTGGTTAATTGGTTGACGATGGTAGACAGCTTTCTCTCTTTCCAGGTCTTTTTTCCGGATACGGTCTCCTCGATAAACTCCACGGAGCCCAGTTTTTTCTCATTTGCCAGGGCCAGGATCTCAAGGCGCTGGTTGTCAACATCCTGTTTGTCGGTGCTGACCCGGATATATGCCGTTGTTTTCATAGGTTACCTCCTTTTAGTTGAAAATTCTATAGTTTCCGATCCGATCTTATTGTGTATAGCAATAAGTATTAATTCATTAATTGAAATAGGATTATTTTCTGCAAATATAGTCATTGCTTTCCATAGTTCAGATGGAATATTACGCAGTATGTAGTTTTTGGTTCTTTTTTTCGCTCTGAATTTCTTTTTGTAATTTTTTTTAAAAAAGTTATCAGGTATCGTCTGTAGAAAATAAAACTGATATCCTTTATTCATTTCACTTTTTGTTATTGTGTGGTTTGAACTTTTTCTAAGATTTTCTTTTTGTGAAATATATTCAAGATTTTTAAAATGATTGATATGCTTATTATCATTCTTATGACTTACTACTTTTCCAGACGGACGTACACCTAAGTAATATCTTGCGACCAAATGATGTATATATATTGTCTTTGAGCATAGCTTGACATGAAAATAACCATTTGAAGCAGGATTGCTCTTTAGAATTCTTGCTGTTTTATTGTTACGGACCCTTCCATATGATGAAATGGAATAATTTGGACATTCAGTTATTGTTTTCCACTTTTCCATAAAAGTTATCTTTATTATCTTTATAATGATTCTAAAATAAGGAAAAAAATAAACAATGTCAAGAAAAAAATGCAGATGAATTAAAAAATATTCATATAGAGTTACGTATTGTATAGTCTGGGGATCGTGAGCGGTGTATTTGTCTGCAGGTCTTTGGCAAGGTGGGCATAGACTTCGACGATCATTTTGCTATTGGTATGCCCTACTCTTTGAGCCAGTTCCATGATATCGGCACCGGAGGCCAGGGCATACGTGATGTAGAAATGCCTGATATCATACAGGCGTATGGTGCGAGTGATTCCGGCCCGTTCTTTAGCTTTTGCCCAGGAGCGTTTGATGGACCGGACCTGTTTGCCCTTGTAAGCGCAGATATAGGGACACTCCGGATAGCGTTTTTTTTCCGCATGGTACCGGCGCCACATCCGATGCATGAATGTACGGTCGACATACTGCCATCGAAACGGAGCTGCATGGGATTTGGTGGAATGGATACCGATGCGCCGGCGTTTCCAGTCCACGTCTTTCCACTGCAAGTTAAATAATTCGCTGGGTCCGGGGCGTACGCCTGTATGATAGGCCACCTCCAAGGCCCAGGCGCAGTGGGGCTCGGCATGCTGTATGATGTCCTTGAATTCCTTGAGAGAAAACAGGGTGACACGGTATTTCACGGTCTTGAGCCGCTTCCGCTTCCGCCAGGGGTGCTCGTCCAGGAGCTCCTCATTTTCATCGATGGCCCAGGTGAGGATACCCGAGAGGTATACAAAATAGATATTGATGGTACGGTTGGATATTCCCTTGTCAGTCATGAGTTTTTGGATATCCCACCAGTCGGTCATGGATATCTGGCTGATGGGCTTGGTGCCGATCACAGCCCGTGCATAGGTATTGACCGCCCTGAGAATGCCGTCCATCGTATTTGTACTAAGCTCGGTGCTTTTTGCATTAAGATAGAGTTGCGCGAGCTCAAGATACGTGAGGGTATAGGCATAGTCCGTTGCTGCAATCTGATTCGTCTTTTTTTTTAACTTTATTTCCAGGTCCAGGTTTTCAGCATGTTCTATCGCCGTTGCACCTCTGCCGAATGGCTGCCATATTCGTTTTCCATTGACGTAATAGACGCAATACACGAGGCCATTGGGTTTAACGTATACCGGCATTATTTAGCCACGAATTTACACAGATGTACACTAATCATTATCATGTTTTTCATTAAAATCCCGATTCCTGGAAGCGACACACGGATGATTTTGATCTACATTTACGGCCTGGTAAAACGCCCTAATATTGGCTGATAGGGCATTACTGTATGTTGTATGCGAGGACAAGACAGCCCTGGCCATGGAGATGAGATCCGGTTCTAGAGACGTATGCGGCTCTTTTATTCCTCGTCCTTCTTTCTCAAAATCAATCGAGGTCATTTCTTCAAGCGTAACCTCGATTAGATTCAGGATCGACGTAAGGTATACCCGTTGTGCTTTTTTCAGGTCATCGTTCGAGGTATAATGCAGATACCGGTGGATGGTGGCCTGGGAGCAGTTGACCCGCAGTGCTAATGTTTTTTGGGTATAGTGGTGACGTAGCATGTAATATCGAAGGTTTCGTGAGAAGAGACAGACATTTTTATATAATTTCTTTGTCTCTTCTTTATCTACCTCCGGCAGTGGCATCGATCCGGGTGGATACGTCGTTTCACCCTGAAGAAACGGTACCCATTTAGGATACTTTTTTTGAACCCCTTTCCATAATTTATATCCGCCGGTTTTTATTTTTCCTTTTTTTATTGCAGTGAGATAACTCTCTTCAATTCCTATATTTTCTGCGATTTTACGCTGGTTGAGAGGTAAGAAATTTAGAAAGAATGTTACCCGGACTTTAAATTCAGTAAAATTTTTTTGATTATTATCCATTTTTTACTTGACAATTTTTAATTGATATGCATATAGATTCTAAAAATGAAAACAAAGGAGAAACCATATGGCTCAAGTTAAAGTTCCTGCCTTTGATGCACATGCCGTGTTAGACGATATCATCAATGTATTTATCGATCATAATCTCACCATAAAAGCCGTAAAGTCATTATTTCATGACCATGATACATTTTCTTTAATGATGAACCGGCTTTTCTGTTCTCCCCCTTCACACACCATAAAAAAGAATGAGTTGTATCACGGTCTGATTCTGTTTCTAAAAGACCACTATCCAGGATGCATTCAAATGATCTATGAGCGTGAGAAGAATCCGGATTATGATTCACCTGATTTGATAGTTCCATATACGATATACGATGAATATATATCCTGGGCACAAGAGAAAAATTTACGTGCGTATAACCGTTACCGTTTCTATGAAGTCTTACCGGCTATGGGCCTTCAGCGCCGCACAAAGACGGATCCTGCCCTTGCTGATATAACGCAAGGGCCTTCCGGCTCTGGGTAAATATATCAAAGACCTCTTCCCATATCGGCCCCGGGTCCGGATCATGATCGTTATAATATTCAGGATCACTTAGCACGAGCCGTGATCGTTCTGTAAGAAATGCACATGTTAATAACCATGCACTGACTAACATTTCGTCCACATGAACCTCCAGCAAGGTGATAGATACATGAATATACTACAGCGAATTATCCATAATACCTCACCGAAAAAAAATATCCAAGCAAAAAACACTAACCGCAATCGGGCAGCCCTGCTGTATCTGCAAAAGCTCGGTTTTTTTATGCCAGAGATCAGAAAAGCTTTGCTCGATCTGAACGGCATCCGGCTCAAGCATATGGTGTGCAGGCGGGCCACGTTCGGCACGCTGAGTCGCACCAATGTGGGCACGTTGAAAAATAGACCGGCCCAAATAATCATTGCCGAAAAATTGAAATTAACGGTCAAAGAGCTGTTTCCTTATGATTAATGATAAGGAAAAAAATTGCAAAATCAATAAGAAAGGTGAAAAAATATTCATATGGATATCGAACGAATAATTGATCAACTGGATATAGCAGCCAAAAGCTATCCGATGAAGGCCCTGGCACCAAAGGTGGGGAAACGATACGGCACCCTGGCCAATGAATTTTCTGATCAACCTGGATATAAACTGGGATTGATGACAGCATTGCGCATTTTAGAAATGACACGGGATCTCAAAGCACTGGATATGATTGAGGAGTATTTTGGCAGGGTGCCGGTCGTGATCCCAAAACCCAAACCGGGACGCATGGCAGATATCATGCTATTGGCCGGCAAGATGAGTAAAGAATTCGGTGAGAGTATCAATGCAATAGGCGATGCCATCTACGATAACGTGATTACAAAAAAAGAAGCGGAGAAATGCCTTAAGGAGAATATGGATGTTATTAAAATATGCCTGGAGCTCCAGGCGTATTTGGACCAGTTCTTGGAGGAGAAGTAAGGAATATTATTTTATGTGGTATGTGAGATTGATAGTTATTTTGTTTATTTTTGGCATATACGGGTGTTCCTCTCTGTCTACAAAATATCGTGTGCAGGGGGATAAAAACTATTACGATCATTTTAGCATGCTCCCGGAAAACCCATATATGCATAAAATCATTACGGTTACAGTGGAAGTGCATATTGTTGGTTCGCGAAATCAATTCAGCCGCAAACCATATCGCAATCCTCAACGGGGAGTCATGGGATACTACTGGTCAAACGGTCTCAAAAATGAAATATGGCTACTCGGAAAAGAAATTAATGGAAAGGCCGTTCCTTGTAAAACTGTGCTTGGGCATGAGTTTTGGAATTGCCTGGTACATAAGGCGCCATATAAAATTTTGAGTCCATATGAATTAATAAAGTATGGCTATTAAAAAAACACTTAAAATTTCATTTGGCATCATATTACTTGCCGGTACGGTCATTGCCGCCTATCTCGGGTATTGTGATGTGACTGATGAGATTGCCCAGCAGCAAGCAGAGATTGAAGCATTACGGGAGGAGTGGACCAGATGGAGGTCCAGGGCCTTTTTGGACGAAAATATTGTAATGGAATCGATCTATCCTCATGGGAAAACGACAACAAAAAAGTAAACGAGGATGCACCGCACGCAAAGAGGCCCGGTTTGCCGGTTTGTGGCCGAATCTGGGCCATCCCTCCCATGTATCAGGCATACCGCGATTTATTAGAGTGATGAACCCACACATCCTCGATGTAACAACATTTCTGCCCCGACCCAGCAGGAATACGGTGCATCGGGGATGTTTTTAAGGAAAGGGGAAAAAATGGTTTGTTTTATATCCGGGCTATTAATAGGAGGAGTGGTTGGATTTTTTGCTGCCGGCTTATGCGTAGCGGCACGGGAAACAGACCAGGAAAGGGAGATCTATGAAAACGATGGCAACAATGATGAATAGTGACACTATGAGGGCATCGTACAAAAAACTACGGCCCTTTTTGCGCGTGGTACAGCTTTTATCGCAACGGACCGTACCGGTACTGGTATGCATTATTGCCGGCTCATGATGATCACCGCCTTTATATGCAGATAATTCGTGATATACGGCAGTTTCGCCTGTTCTATCGTGTGGGCGGAGGATTTGCAGCCGTGGTATGGCTGCCATATGATACATCTCTTCCGATTCCTACCTATAGCGAGTTTTGTAAGGCATATGGATGCAGCGGCTGAGAGAAAACCGATACTGCAGAATGATCCGGCGTATTTTTACTGTGACCGTACCCATGCCTGGCTAAAAAAAACGGCATGCGTTGATCGGCATACCAATGGTTTACATGCGTTCCTCGGTACAAAACGTAGAGTACCGGAGGAATGTAAAAATTGTGAGCAAGGCGCACTTATCGCCCAGGAGGTAGAGGAAATGGATAAACCTGATACCGAGAGACAGACAGTTGCATCATCTTCTCTTCCCGATCAATCACCGGCATTTGATGAATTAGCATCAGCTGTAAATAAAAAGAATCGTGTATCTAAATTTCGGGGAGGAACAACGACTTACAGAGATGCACGATAAAATTGTAAATTTGGCCAATACTCATTTTAGGCCCCTTGAGATGGAGATTATGTTTTTGCTGAATGAAACTCTCTGCAGGTACGTACCGGAAAATGAAGCATAGGACATATCGCAAGGTGCAATGTCTTATCATCGGTTCAGTGATTCTGCTATGTGTGCTCTGGATCTTTAAGGGAATTATATTTATATAAGGAGCGTCTATGACGGAAACGAATAAAATTGTGCCGTTTCCCAAAAAAGAAATTGAAAATGTATTTGAAGAGACATTGGAATTATATCGTGAGGGAAAGATAAAAAACCTCGTCCTGATATATACAGTAGACAATTATAAAGGCTATGAACAGGCAGTAGGTAATTACTGGTTCGGCGAAAAATCATGTTTGTTTGTCCTGGGTCTGATTGAGCGAATGAAGATGATTGTTAATGAATATATCCAAGCGGGAAATCAGAAACAAGAGAGTTAACAATGCCCGTTCCTGAAAATAGTATGTATATGATTCACCAATCAGCCGCCCATGAGATTGGCCATTTTAATGATCGGGCATGGCTGGCCCTGGCCCGGTTATTTGGCCTGCATTATCCGTTTACGGAAAGTGAAAGGATCGATTTTTTAATGGAAATTAAAAAGGGATATATCGCAGGAAAGACGAATGAAGATACAGAACAGTGATCACAAATTGATTGGTAAATATGTCCTATTCAACTCGAAAAGACATCTGGTAACCGGCGCCATGAGCAAAAATAAGTCGGGGCGAAATACGATGTTTCGATTATGGAACCCCATCACACAGAGTGAGTTCTGGACAAAAGGCAATGATACATTTTCAATCTATTATACCACGGGACAACAGAGCAGTGAACAATGAAGGAGATATCTCTAAAAGACGGTCGAATCATCAAGACGCCATGGCTGCGAATTGATGAGGCGGCAGCCTACTGCGGACTTTCACGTACGGCATTTACCAAGCATGCGCAGGCTCTGCCCCATGGCGGGGATCCACGGACCCGCTTGTACGATGAAAAAATATTGGATGCCTGGATACGAAACGAATTGCCAGACATCCCATTTACCCTGGCAGACGATGAAAGCGCCGGGGTATCAAAAAAAAAGGGGCCACGTACTTCACGAATTCCCGCGGATATGCCCTTAATACATCCCAGGACCGGGAAGGTTTATGCAAGCAAAGAAAAATAATAAAGAGATAACTCGCATTGATCAATGCGTGAAACTCATCGTAGAAGAGGCTGAATCCCGGTCCGGTCACGATCCGGTAGCACGCATCTATTCCGTGTGCAGTGAGATCGATAATCGCATAATAATTGTTATGGATGATCTCAGGGCCCAGGAACGAAAGGCTAAGAAAAAAACAAGAGAAGAAAAGGAGGTATACAATGCAAGATACCGATCAGGAAATACCGCTCACGGCAATTGAGCTGAATCCCTGGAATCCACGGGGAAAAATTGAAGGCCCGAAGTTTGAGGAATTAAAGGACTCCATTCGCGAGAAAGGTGTGCTGCAGCCTATTTTGGTGCGTCCCCTTTCGGCAAAAGGCAAATTTGGACTCATCTTCGGTGAGCGCCGGCTCAAGGCGAAAATTGAGATTGCCACTGAAAACGGGGGACCCGAGGGATTTACCATTCCGGCAAAAGTCCGGGAATTGACCGATGATCAGGCCTTTGATCTGATGATGATCGAGAACCTGCAGCGGGAGGATTTAACAGATCTGGAAGAGGCCAGAGGGTTTAAGGCATATATTGATCGAAACGGCGCTGAGGCCTTGCCTGCCCTTGCTAAACGTATCGGCAAGGAACCGGCGCACATTCGCCGGAAAATTGCTGTAGTACAATTACCAAAGAAGATCCTGACTGCCTATGTGAATGGTGAGATCCAGTGGGGACACTGCGAGCAATTGGCCAGGCTGAGAAACAAGAAAAAGATTATGGAGTTATATAATAGTTTCAATATGCCCTTTAACATGCCCTTTAACAATATATCTGTCGCAGGATTACGCGAACGGATCAATGATATGTTGCCTCTACTCCAGCATGCACGATTTGATACGAAAAAAACGAAATGTGACACGTGCGAATCGAATACAGCGGTGCAGACGGCATTGTTCGGCGAGGATATCATCAATTGTGCCCGGCCCGCATGCACGGATCCCACCTGTTTTAAAAAGCATCAAAATAATTGGTTTCTAACGAATTGGCAAAAGACGGGGTTTTACCGGAGTTTTGCCACCACCGGCTTTCGATTCCAGGAAGATATCTCGTGGAACGAGTATGAATACTTTACTAAAAAACCATCTGCAAAGTGCAAGGAATGCCCTTATTTTGTATCGCTTTTGACTGTAGAAGGAAAGATCGAGACACAGCAGGCATGCATCGGAGATAAAGATTGTTTTCATAATGAAGAACGTGAAAAGACACGGACACCGGGATCCTCTAAAGATAATGGTATGGCCCAGGGAAAGCCGTGGCATGGCGAGCATTTTCGAGAACAGTTTTTTAAACAACATATTCCTGAGCGATTGGAAAACTATACGTATACCGATGAGAAGATCCTGAAACTGACACTGATATCGATCCTCTATTCCAATAATGAGATCCATGAATGGTTTCTGAAGACCTATGCCGATAGAAAAGACGACGATGACCTCCGTTATTGGTCCAGACCATTATCCGAGACATGGAACGTGGTGCAGGACATGGAAACGGCGGTTATAGAGAAGATAATTAAAGAGGCGACGGTTATGATTAGCAATCAGTACGGATTTGGCAGTGATATGAGAATGGTAATCGGGACCTGGATAGGTTTGGATCTTAAAAAGGATTGGGTAATCACCGAAGAGTACCTCGATAAGAAAACAATTAAGGAGATACATGCTCTTGCTGAGAAGTTTGGGATCTATGAAGACGAAGCTGCGAAAAAATTCCTGTATGAAGTGTTGCTCAAGAAACGGGGAAAGTTTACCAACTGTAAAAAGGATGAGCTCAAACGGGTATTCTTGGAGTCTGGGGTCGACCTTGCCGGCAAGGTACCGGATGAGATTATGAATACTGATCCTGACCGCTGAGGTAGGCGGCTGATTGGAGGGATTAATTATGAACGGAAAACGAGCAAAACAGATACGAAAGAGTATTTACGGTGAGATGTCGCTGCGACAGCCACGGCGATATATTATCAACAGCCATCCGGGCTGGGGCACAGTTACGCATCGATCGTTTAAAAATATTGGCCTGAGGGCCGAATATCAAAAGGCGAAAAAGGCATTTAAAGCGAAGATCAATCAATGAAGAACGTCTATGAGACTTTTTTTAAAAAAGGTGAAGTCGTTGAGATCCGCGCCCTGGGGATACAGGGAAAGTCGAAAGGCTGGAAAGGCTGGGCCAGAGACAATTCCACTATCTCCGGGTATTATGATAACGCCGAGGATCTTGCCCGCGATGCTGCAGTATTAGACGATGCCCTGGCTGTTGGGGTGTGGTTCACTATCAACCCACCGAACCCTTCTCTTTTAGCCCGATCTGTCAATCGACTGACAGCCGGGCCAAAAAATACCACCACTGATGATGATATCACCTGGCTGCGGTGGCTGCCGATTGATCTCGACCCCAAACGGCCTGCCGGGATATCGGCGACTGAGGCCGAGACAAAAACGGCCGGTGTCCTGGCGAAAAAAATTACTGAATACCTAGAGCAAAGCAAATCTTTTAATTTTTCACGAGGCATAAGGGCTTTTTCAGGGAATGGTTATCATATTTTATACCGTTTACCTGATCTGCCGAATGATGACACACACAGAGCGTTGATCAAGCGCTGTGTGGAAGCACTCGGATCAATATTCGCCAATGATACGGTTGATATCGACCAAAAAGTGTATAATCCTGCAAGAATCATGAAGGTATACGGCACGACGGGCCGCAAAGGCGATTCTACAGAAGACCGCCCGCATCGGAAAAGCTATCTTTTCCCAGATCAGCCTACACTATTCACTGATGTGCCGATAACACCCATTGCGCAACTCAAAAAGCTCGCTGCCATGGCCCCGGAGAAATCTGCTTCCCCTTCCCCTTCGCATTTACCACAAAAGACCATGCAAAAAAAGGGCAAGGCAGTGCCAATGGATTACAACCTGGGCACGCTCGATATGGAGACATACCTGGCCAATTACGGCCGGAAGATCCGAAAAATAAAACAGGAAGGGCTAGTAACGCGATACATCCTGGAAGAATGCATATTTGATTCAAACCACAAGAATGGTGAGGCATCCATTGCTGTTTCACCGGATTATCCCTGGCTGACATACCAATGCTATCATAATTCGTGCGCTGATAAGACGTGGAAGATGGCTAGGGCGGTGATATCGGGTAATGATTCGTTGAAACAATTCTGCTCCGGATACGATCCTAATTGGAAGTCACCGGAGACATCAGCCACCAGTGGCATGCTGACAAATATCGAGCCAGTATACGACATTGCAAAGTCTGGAGTGGTCGAAGGCACGACAAGTGTGCCGCCGCCGAATGAGATTGATTACGGGGAGTTTTTTGAAAAGCGGGGTAAACGGCCAAGTTTCGTGCCCAGATATATGGCGAATTATCTCCTGACCTACCTCCAAAATATAGTATATACAGAAGGCGTTTTTTGGCGATATGAGAACGGGGTCTGGAATCCATATCATCGTGATAAATTGGTGCAGATTTGCACTATTGCTCTGAAAGAGCAGGTGCAGGCGCATTGGGTAGAAAATAGTCTAAAAATATTCCAAGGCCTGGTGACAAAAACAGAGCAGGACTGGCCCAGAGATAATAGATATGTCAATTGTCTAAATGGGATGCTCGATCTGAAAGAGCAGCGACTGATTGACCATCATCCCGAGCTGTGGAGTCGGACTCAGATCAATGCGAATTTCAATTTGGATGCTGTTCCGGATCGTTGGGAGCAGTTTTTGGGCGAGATTTTTCCGGAAGATAAAAAGAAGAAAGACGGTGAGCTGGGGAAAGCGGATATGCTGCAGCAAATGTATGGTTATTGCCTCATGCCGGATTGCAGGTTTCAAAAGGCCATGTTTATGTATGGTGTGGGCAGCAACGGCAAGAGCACGGCCCTGGAGGCGCTGATTAGCGTGATAGGGCGGGATAATACATCAAGTCTATCTATTACGGACCTGGGCCAACGGTTCAAAAGTCAATTCCTGGAGAACAAACTTATCAATATAGCGACTGAGACCAATACCAAGGACCCTATTGCAAGCGAGGCGTTTAAAGCCGCTGTACGGGGCGATGCGTTGACTGCAGAGCGTAAATACGGAGAACCATACCTGTTTAATCCAAAGGCTAAGTGGCTGGTGGCCATGAATGATACGCCAGTGATCCCTGACAAGAGCTATGGTTTTACTCGGAGTGTGATCGTAATCGAATTCAAACGACGATTCCAGGGTAAGGAAATAGATCCAGAGCTCCCAGAGAAGTTATACGAGGAGCGAGATGGTATTCTGACGTGGGCCGTGTTCGGCTTGGAGAGAATTTTAAAGTTTCGGGGATTTGAAATACCGGAGGTAGTGGAGAAGGAGTCGTCGCAATTCATGAAGACGTTGAATCCTGTGCTCATCTATATGGATGAGCGGTGTGATATCGAAGATGGCGCTGAAACAGGTAGCTCTGAGTTATATGATGATTACAAAAAATGGTGTTCTGAGGGCGGAAATAGAGCACTCAGTCGCAATAAATTCCAGGATCAGATATTGATTAATTTTCCAACAGTTGAAAAGGGCAAAATCGGCGAAAAATATTCCCGCGTGAATGGTTTTAAAGGCATTTCATTAAAAATAATATAGCATATCATCATTTTCATTGAGAACAAAAAACGGCAACATATTGAAATCAGGGGGGTTTTTTCTTTTTTTTGGCTTTTTTCCCTTTCCCCTTTTTCATTTTATATTATTCTCGCTCAATTTTATTAGTATTGTTAAACAGTTACATCAACATTATAGGAAAAGTGTCCGGGGTGTCCGGTTTCTACTCTTTTTTATTATATAAATTCAATTTTATATCTATCGCAGCTTAGAATTTAGAATAGATAATATGATTTATAAAATAAAAGAGGGGCAAAACCGGACACCCCGGACACCCGGACGTCAGATCAAGTGAGCAGCAAACGTGAATATTAACATGTACCGGGTGGATAAATTTGAATTTTTACGATGCCGAGGGCCTCCATCAACCTCCATTCCTCGCTTTATTTGCATGCAGATCGGGCGGTGATATTTGAAAACGGGGGGGGGGGGGGCATTGCAAGGACAAGTCCTTGATATAACATAAT
>JGI10211J14876_10000997_pt1 | contig 12326 bp, 8 predicted proteins | sample Etolagsediment_FD_14876 | JGI IMG/M metagenome (IMG submission 14876)
TAGTGTCAATCCGGAAATATCATTTCCAATACCTTCAGATAGAATTCAGGTTCAAATAAGATACGAAAGCTATACCTTGAGCATAATATAACCAGTCACAACATATAGGGGTTTAGCGAAACAACTGTTTCCCATCTTCGAATTATAGATAATTAATTCTTCCACAATTCGTCAATTCATGGCAAGGGATCAAACAGTATAGTTCAGTTAGAATTCCTCAACCTGCCTGTTCATGTTAGGTATAGCATTGGAAAGGCTCCGAGTTAAGATATGGCTTTCAAATAATAGCAGAATACAAAACATTCCTCTCTGCATACCTCTCACCATATATTGTGCCTCCTCCCTATTGCTCCAGTTCAAAAAGTCAACCATTCATGACTGAAAGAGAAAAGCTGGAGTGGAATTTACCTTGACAAAAAAAAGACATGGGAGTTTACTAAAATAGGTCTCATTAATTTACATTTTTAATAAATAAATCAGCACCATAACCCTAACCTTCTGGTAGAATCCATGATGATATGTTTTCAGAAGGTGCCGATACCAAAGCCTCCAAGGGATTGTTAGACCCCTGTGGAGGCTTTTATATTGTAGTTCTTGACAGAAACCACCACACGAAAGACAGAGACAAAACACTCTGAATATACCACTTCCTGCTCCCCTGAGCTAGCGCACATCTTCATGTAAGAACCAGCTACCCAAACGCACGCTTTGTTCCACTTCACTTCTTATCTCTCCCTTTCCTCTGTTCTTTCGATTTGGAACCTTCAAGGAGGTAACCCCATGACAGAAAAACATGTGAAACGTAAAATCAGCGCTATTTTCAGTGCCGATGTCGAAGGATACAGCCGCCTCATGGGCGAGGATGAGGTCGCTACCGTTCGCACCTTAGAAAACTACCGTAAAGTGATGGTTGATCTTATCAAGCAGCACAGGGGAAGGGTAGTAGACTCCCCAGGGGATAATCTCCTTGCTGAGTTTGGAAGCGTAGTGGATGCAGTGCAATGCGCTGTCGAGATTCAACAGATACTCAAGGCCAAGAACGCTGAATTACCTGAAAACCGAAGGATGCGGTTTCGGATTGGCGTGAACCTTGGGGATGTCATTGAAGAGGGAGAGCGCATCTATGGTGATGGGGTCAATATTGCAGCCAGAATTGAGGGCCTTGCTGAGGGGGGAGGCATCTGTGTCTCTGGGAGCGCATACGAGCAGATCGAAAACAAGCTGGCCCTTGGCTATGAGTATTTAGGAAAACATACTGTCAAGAATATCACCAAGCCAGTGCGTGTGTATAAAGTCCCGATGGATCTGGGAGTAAGAAAAGAGAAAAGGGTTGGGATGAGACGGTGGAAGAAAGCGGCTGTTGCGGCGGCTGCTGTTATCATCATAGGAGCTGGTGCCTTTGCAATCTGGAACTTTTACTTCCGTCCTCCTCCAATTGAGCCTGCCTCTGAGGAGAAGATGGCCTATCCCCTGCCTGATAAACCCTCCATTGCTGTTTTACCATTTACCAACATGAGCAAAGACCCAAAACAGGAATATTTCAGTGACGGGATAACCGAGGAAATCATTACGGCTCTATCAAAAGTGCCAGATTTATTTGTGATCGCTCGTAACTCTTCATTCACGTACAAGGGGAAGTCGGTATTGATACCTACAGTAGGTAGGGAGTTAGGAGTGCAATATGTGTTGGAGGGCAGTGTGCGAAAATCTGGAGGCAAGGTGCGAATAACTGCGCAGCTTATTGATGCAAAGACAAACAAACATTTATGGGCGGAGCGCTACAACCGAGACCTGAAAGACATATTTGCTCTCCAAGATGAGATTACGTTGAAGATCCTGACGGCTGTGCGAGTAAAGCTGACGGACGGGGAGCAAGCTCGCTTGTATGGCAAACGTGCAAAAAACCTCGATTCCTTTATGAAGGTCTTGGATGGAAGGCCGTATTTTTATCGCTTTAATAGAGAAAGTAATGTTCAGGCCCGGCAAATGTTTGAGGAAGCCATTGCCTTGGAGCCGGAGAATGCACATGCCTTCACAATGCTGGGTTGGACCTACCTGATGGAAGTGTGGTTCGGCTCGAGTGAATCGCCCAGCAAGGCCATGGAGCGGATTGTCGAACTGGCGCAAAAGGCCCTCTCCCTGGATGATACTATTGACTCGCCCCATTCCCTATTGGCCCATGTCTACCTCATGAAACGGCAGTTTGAGATGGCCATTGCCGAGGCGGAACGAGCGGTCGCCCTCATTCCCAATGGGGCTGACGCCCAAGCCCATTTGGGTATGATTCTGAACTACGCAGGCAGGCGGGAGGGAGCCATTGCGTCCCTTGAGAAAGCGATACGTCTAAACCCAATTCCCCCCAATTGGTACGCATTCAGCCTGGGCGAAGCCTATTGCTTGGCGGGAGAGCATGAGAAGGCCCTCGCGGCATACGAGCAAGTGCTCCATCGCTATCCCGACGACATACGTACCCTCATTGGCTTGGCTGCTACTTATAGTTTGTTGGGCCGGGAGGAAGAAGCCCGTGCCCAAGCCGCACAAATCCTCAAGATGGAGCCCAAGTTTCATTTGGAATCTTTTGTAAAGACACTTCCCTTCAAAAATAAAGCTGATGCACAGCTTTTACTTGACTCTTTGTATAGGGCAGGGCTGAAATGACGTGATAGCAACCACTATATATTGCGTCTGATATATACTCCCAAGAAACGCATATTTCGTGCAACATTCTGGATTCTAAACAAATTTCAGCATACATATAGTATTGGAAAGTTCAATATCATTTTAAAATCTGCTCACCAAAATGAAGGCTTCCATAGACGCCTTTTATAATCAATTTCAAACATCACCATTACATATTTCAAGATGATATCCAGTATGTTGAGGATTCCTTCATTTTGATGATTGGCGATTGGACTATTTGCCATGAAGAATTGGGCTCGATTATTTGATCTGGCTTGTGCAGGTTTCAATCGGTATTAAATACAATCAGTGAGCCTTAAAGATAGTAGGAGTCAGTTAGAAGGATGCATCCTGCCTGTTCATGTTACTAATAGTATTGGAAAGTGAACAGAAAGTAGCCTGACTTATGATAGTAGTATGTAATATCCTTGTGGAGATCAAGAAGCATACAATATATGGAATGGCAGAGTCATAAACATCCTGCCCTTATGGTACGTTTATATTATTCTCCAGGGCTACCGTTATACGAGCCCATTTAGCCCTTGGGCAGCTCGGTCAACTCCTTTCTGACCTTAACTGGTTCAATCAGAGTGCCCAGACGCTCAAAGGTCTCTGCGGCCTTTGTCAGATACTTACGAGCTTGCATGATTTGCCCTTTCTGCTTGTGGTACCTGCCATAACCTGCATAGGCCTGGGCCAACTCGTTTTCTGCTTTAATCTCTCGAAGCACGGCGATACTTTTCTCGAAGTGGGGTTTGGCCTCGGACGGGTTGGCTCTTAGGACGATCTCACCCATGATACGTTGGGTGAACCCAGCATAATACCTAGCCCCACAACGTTCTATGATTTCCATGACTTTCTCAAGTATTTGCCACGCTTTGTCATGCTCCCCGGCTAGCCAATGTCCTTCACCGAGATAACACGTGTGAGGAATTTCACTGGGCATAAAACGTCCTTTAAAAATAGGCAAGAGAGCAGTCAAAAGTTCGATCCCTTTCTTTGTCTCTCCAGATCTGCACCATGCCCATGCAAGACCTCTCTGCCCAAATGCCTTGTTATAAGGTGTTTGGGCTTTCTGAACCGCAAACTCCCCATATTCAATTCCCCGATCCAGGTTGCCTTTCCAGATATAGGCTATTGACAAATTCCAGGCTGCAAAAGAGATCAGGCTGTTGTTTGAAAATTCTTCAGCAACGCTCAGCGCCCTTTTCGCTACCTCCATCGCCTCATCCCAGCGCCCGAGATGAGAAAAGGCTCTTGAGGCCGCTGACAAGGCTCGTATGTACCAGCGTAAGTTAAACCGCTGCTCCATCTTACGAAGGGCCTGTTCTTTCAGGGTGAAAACTTGATTATAGTTACCCCGATAGAGATGGTTCCATTCTAATTCCGCATATGCATGCCCTGCCTCTTCAACGTTTCCAGAGGCTTCGGCAAGCTCTGCTGCCTTGCTCAAAGTTTGGATGGCCTGATCAAAGGAGCCGAAGGAATACTCACAGCGCCCCAACCCCACATAGAATGCTCCCAATAGTTCCGGATTATCAAGGGCGCTTGTCATGGGCTCGTAGTGGGTTAAAAGCTCATAGTACTCTGGGAGTTTAAAGAGCTGGTCAAAGACGGTCACCTGATTTACTATTAGCGAGATTCGCCGCTGTCGGTTAACCTCGGTCTCGGAAATGGTATCAAGAAACTTCATGGCCTTATCAAAATAGGCCTTAGCCTCCTCCATGGCGTTGAGCCTGGCCGCCTTCTGGTTTGCCAGCTCTAGATACTCCACCGTCTTGTCTGTATTTGCACTGCGCTCATAGTGATAGGCCAATAGTTCATAGTGCTCTTCGAGACGGTCCGGATAGAGGGCCTCTATGGCCTCTCCTATCTCCTGATGAATGTCCTTTTTCCTTTTAAAAAGAAGGCCATTATAGGCAACTTCTTGCGTGAGCGCCTGCTTAAAGATATAGGTCGATTCGGGGTATATCCCTCTTTCATAGAGAAGCTCTGAGTCCTTTAAAACCGACAGTTGTGAAAGTAATTCTTGTTCTGCAATGTTCGTCACCATCTTGATTAAATAGTAGCTAAACTCCCTCCCAACCGCTGAGACTGTCTGAAGGAGTGCCTTCCCACCCTCAGCCAGAGAATCGATCCTGGCCATAATGACATCTTGAATCGTGGCGGGGATGTTTACATCTCCAATATCTTTTGATATACGATATATGCTATTCTTTATCTCTATGATTTTTAAATCTTTGAGGGATTTTATTAACTCCTCTATGAAAAAGGGGATTCCTTCTGTCTTTTCAAGGATAAACTCCTCAAGATCCCTATCGATATCCTCGGTGTCCAGGAGGTGAGATACCATTATGAGGCTCTCACGATTGGAGAGCCGATTTAAATTTACCTGACTGTGGTATGACTTACCGCCCCATGTGTATATAAACTCAGGTCTGTATGTGAATATCAATAAGACCCGTACTCCCGGTATGCTCTCTAAAATATATTTCAATACATCCTCTGAACTCTTATCCACCCAGTGGAGATCCTCAAATGCCAGGATCACGGGGCGGATTCCAGAACCCTTAAAGATGATGTGTTTATATGCTTGCATAATTCGATCTTTCCTCATCTCAAGGCTTAGGGGGATCGTGTCGATCCCGCTGTCTTTGACGGACAAAACCTCCAAGAAATAGGGGAGTGTTGATGCTTCTTCTGCTCCCAATATCTTAAGTCCTCTTACGACCTTTTCCCTGATAACTGAGTCCCCATCACCCTCCCTGATATCAAAGTTTGCCTTTAGAATGTCTATCATCAGATGATAGGCAACACCCCTGCTGTAGGAAAGACACTGGCCCTCCAGAAAGGTCACATCTTCGCTTGACAAGGCCTTTCTGAATTCATAGAGAAGCCTGGATTTTCCCACCCCAGCCTCGGATATGATGGAGAAGGCCTGACCCACGCCCCCTTTGGACCGCTCAAAACAATCGAGCATAAGCTCAAGTTCTCGTTCTCTTCCCACGAAAGGGGTGAGACCTCGCTCGGTACTCACATCAAACCGGGTTCTTCTGGTACTGGGGGCGATCACACGATAGATATTGACCGCGTTTTCCTTGCCCCTGACCTCCCTTTGCCCCAGGGCCTCAAACCGAAAAAACCCCTCAGTGAGCTTGAAGGTCTCCTCGGAAATATAGGTAGCGCCCGGGTCTGCTAAGCCCTCTATTCTTGATGCCAGATTTACTGTGTCCCCCACTGCCTTGAACTCTACTCTAAGATCATTTCCCAAGGTGCCCACTACCACGGGACCGGTGTGGATGCCTATCCGCATTTTGAGAGGTGGTATGGTCTTCTCTCCCTGTTGTTTCATTCTCTCACTAAACCTGGCCATTTCCCGGTGAATCGCCAGTGCTGCGCGGACCGATCGCTGGGGGGCATCCTCCAGTGCAATAGGAGCTCCGAAGAGGGCCACAATACCATCACCGGTCATCTCGTTGATCGTGCCCTCATAGTCATGGACCTTGTGGATGAGGATCTCATAGACCTGATCCATAATGGAGTATGCTTCCTCAGGTCCAAGTCTTTCAGAAAGGGCTGTGAACCCCTCCATATCAGTGAACATTACCGTGACCTGTTTGCGCTCACCTTCAATCTTATCCCGTTGAGAGAGGATCTTGTCAGTGAGGCCTTTGGGAAGATATCGTTGAATCTTGTCCAATTTCTCGTCAAAGGAGAGGTCTTTGAGGGTTGGCCTAAGGGCTGGCTCTGATGGAAGGGTTAAATTTTGGCCGCATTTATTGCAAAACCTACTGCCAGGTGGATTCACCTTCCCACATTCCGGGCAGATAAGTTCCAATTTATGGCCACACTCATTACAAAACCTGGCATCTTCGAGATTCTGATGCTGGCAGTTTGGGCATTTCATTGTATCCCTAAATGGTTTGATTACAATGTTTGAAGAAAGTTACCTGCAGGAGATAATTCAAACAGACATATTGCTCAGGTAGAACCGTCAGAGGAACTCAGATGTAAATGTCAGTAGGTGTATAGGATAGGTAATTCTGCTTGTGTTGAGATGAATTTGTTGTAGTTTAAAAAGTTAAAGCAGATTTTGTCAAGTATTTCTTTTTTTTCTTTTTTTATTGTTTTTTATTATAAGATCCAGTTGAATCGGTTACAATTACCTATTTCAAGATGCTATATTACATTGCAAGAAAAGCAATATTTACAACCCAAATACGCCCATAAAGAATGTTAATAATGAAGAGGAAAAGTATAAAGCGTTGGAGAGGTGCATACTGTTACTAATGCTATTCACCATATCTATCTAATATTTCATTACATTTTTATCTTTTTGCGTTATTAACCGACTTTATGTATACTTTATCTACTTTTTTGTGTTCATGAAAAAAGGAGAGTCTGCTTAATATATAATGTTAAGCGGAAAAATGATATTAAGGAACATGTAACATGATAATAAGCTTCTCTCGCCATGCAAAACGAAGGGCAAAACTCTATAATATTCCCGAATTTACAATTGAGGAAATATTAATGGATTTGGATTTATAAGATGGTGAACATGAGTTAATTAGAGATATTCCCGGATTTAAATATCCAATAAAAATTGTTGTTTCTGTTGAAATTGGAAGTGATATTATGACTGTAATTACAAACTATCCTTTGAAAAAAGGAGGAAACAAATTAAGGTACATTATGATGAAGAAGTAGATGCTTTATACCTTAGCCTTGGTGATCAAAAACCGGATGGTGTTATTGAAATCGCAGAGGGTATAAATATTGATACTACAACTGATGGTAAACTCACCGGTATTGAAATTCTCAAAGCATCCAAGAAAATTAATATTGACACTATCCTGTCTTATACCCTTGATTTGGATAAAAACATACTAAAAAAGAAAATCGCTTAACCTGCCATTTAAAGTGGATTGACCTTTCACGCTACCTCGTTTCAGGCCAGACTTTTAGTTGCGGCGTTCTTCAACCATTGCAATGACTAATATTTCAGAATGGATTCATTAGGTTCAGGCAATTTCAGTTTATTTCGGCCAAACCTGACCTTAAAACATCATAAATCGCTCAATCCACCTTCCGGTTCAAGGAAAAATTTTATGAAAACCACAAGATTTTGTGTCAAATCCTCCCACCCTTAGTTTGAAGATTTCGTGCCATATCATACCTGCCAAACAGCCAAATGTATTGTAGACTTGGTTTGGTAGTCATAGCGTTTCAAGGTGGTTTGTCATCTGGCTTTTGACACCCATAAGCAAAAGCACTAAACCGGCTTTCCGAAACCACCCACAATAGAAAATAATAATGCAAGGATCAACGCCTGAATGATCCAGCCGATGATGCAAACAACTACAGCGCGTACTGTGCTCCGATAATCAAGAGCTTGTCTCACCGCAATAACCATTGCGACTAACATCCATATTGAGGCAGCCAGAAAAACGAACCATGCCAGCCCTGGGATGATACCTACTATTCGGATCAATCCGGGGGAGCTTGAAAAGCCAATAGTTCGCAGCAACTCACCGTGATCGGCCTTTGTCTGTGGCTCAGGGAGAAGTTTTGTCCCAATAAAGTAGGTAAGGTAGGCCCAGACATACCAGCTGATGAGGGCTATAACGGTCCCTATCAAGATCCCGCTAAATCCTGCTTTTTCAATACTTCCTAATCCTGCTGCAATACTGGAAAGAACAACAACTACCATGGCCTGACGTAGTGCCCCTTTATCAGCCTCAACTTCCTCATATACTTTATTCTCGAGCTTGGCAGCACGAATAATACGATCCGTAAAGGTATTCATATGATCCTCCTGAATTATTCAAAAGTTCTACAACAATAGTATCCCCTTAGAGCTGTCTAAGAACCGTTTTGCATATTTGCAGATGTAAATGGGGATTATGGGTTTTTTTGAGTAAAAACATCTACTTCTTTTTCAAATCGTTAACCAACTCTTTGATGATAGAGATAATATTGCCTCCCCTTTCTCGAGCAATACGATGCGCATCATCAACGATTTTTCCGGCCTGACTTTGAAGAGTTGAAATGGCAGGCACAACAAGGTTCATTCTCTGATATTTCCACACCAGAAAACGGATTGCCAAACGCTCTTCCTGACGTCTTAGAAACCTAATCGCTCTATTCCCCTTTATTTATGGGTATAATGACAAAATTGCATATTATTTGCCATCACCAGAAATCTGGATAAATTTAAGTATACATATGGTAGTAGAAACTTCAATATCATTTTAAAAGCTATCCGCCAAAATAAAGACCTCCATCGAAGCCTTATATGGTCGAATTCCAACTATAACAATTGCAGATTTCAAGATGCTTGTCTTTGAATGAAAGCAGAAGTTATTTAATTGCGTTGAGATCAACAAGCTTCTGGCGTTTGATTAGCTGCTATGATTAAAAAGCACAAAAACTTTCGGTAGTACAGATCTATATTTTCTGTGTATGAAAAGGGTGATGGGCAGGGATGAGCGATGTATCGAATTCCCCTCTGCACCATTCAGCAATACTCCAAGATATTTAATGCTCTCCATGTTAAACCCAGATTTTGCAGTAGACACCTACTGCGACCTGAAAAACCTTGCTGTCCCGACTTGTCGGGATTTCACGATTTTGCTTCTCAACATATTTATAAATATGCCTTCAGCACAAAATCGCTCCAACTTCTTATTTCGCTGAGGTTTTTCAATCCTCGTGACGATGACTACTGCATAATCTGGGTTAATAAAGGAAATCATTTACAACTCCCTATTGTTTTAATAAAAAGAAAAAGCTATTCTCAGAAAACCTGAATAAGTATGCATTTTTAATCATTGTGCATCTAAAAATTACGAGAGGCCCAAACAACTACCACGAAGAACAATGAACGAGGAACATATTACCAAGATTGCCGATGAACTAAACCTTGTGACCAAACACGTAACGGCTACTGCCCTATTACTTGAGCAGGGCGCTACAGTTCCCTTTATCGCCAGATATAGAAAAGAGGTAACGGGCTCTTTAGACGAGCTGAAAATAGCCGCCATACGTGATAGGATGGCTCAACTGGAGGAATTGGAAAAACGCCGCAAGAGCATACTAAAATCGCTTGAAGAAAGGGAATTGCTCACGGATGATTTGAAAGACAAGATCCTTGCCGCCCAGAGCTTAACCACCCTTGAGGATATCTACTTACCCTTCAGGCCAAAACGGCGCACTAGGGCAACCGTAGCAAGAGAAAAGGGACTTGAACCTCTGGCCACAATTCTTTTCAAACAGCAGGAAGGCACAGATCTGCTCACAGAGGCAGCCGCCTATATTGACCTGGAAAAAGGGGTTGAAACAAAAGAAGATGCCCTTGCCGGCAGCAGAGATATCATTGCCGAGTGGGTAAATGAAGACCAGAAGGCCCGTGAAAGAATGCGTACCCTCTATGCCCAGAAAGGGATATTCCGGGTGAGGGTACTACCGGGCAAGGAGTCAGAGGGTGCCAAGTTTCGGGACTATTTCGATTGGGAGGAACCGGTCTCTAAAACACCATCTCACAGGGTCTTAGCCATGCGCAGGGGAGAAAAGGAGGGTTTTTTGGGTTTGCGGGTAAGCCCTCCTGAGGATGAGGCCGTAGCCCTGTTGGATATCTTGTTTGTCAAAGGAGAAAATGCCGCATCCTTTCAGGTGAAAGAGGCAGTTCAAGATAGCTACCGCAGGCTCCTGTCCTTTGCTATGGAAACAGAGATCCGCCTTGAAACCAAAGAGCGGGCCGATAGAGAGGCGATAAGGATATTTGCCGATAGTCTCCGAGAACTTCTATTGGCTCCTCCGTTGGGCCAAAAAAACCTCTTAGCGATTGACCCAGGTATTCGTACCGGTTGCAAGATGGCCTGCCTGGATCGGCAGGGAAAATTACTTCACACTGACACTATCTACCCCTTTAAATCCAACAAGGAAATCTCTGAGGCTAAGGAGACCCTTTCCAGACTATGCGTGGAGTACGCGGTGGAGGCCATTTCGGTGGGAAACGGCACCGGAGGAAGGGAAACCGAGACCTTTATCAAAGGCCTTCATCTTCCAGGAAATGTTCCGATAGAGCTTGTCAATGAGAGCGGTGCATCCGTCTACTCTGCCTCTGAGGTAGCGAGGGCTGAGTTTCCTGATCTGGACGTATCTTTGCGCGGGGCGGTCTCCATAGGAAGGCGCCTCATGGACCCCCTGGCGGAGCTGGTGAAGATCGATCCCAAATCCATTGGTGTGGGGCAATACCAGCACGATGTAAATCAACAGGCACTCAAGAGGACCCTGGACGATGTGGTTATGAGCTGTGTCAATGCGGTAGGTGTGGAGGTCAATACAGCCAGTGAGCAGCTCCTGGGATATGTTTCGGGCCTTGGCCCACAGTTGGCCAAAAATATTGTCATTTACCGCAATGAGCATGGTCCTCTTTTATCCAGGGATGAGCTAAAAAAGGTGAAACGGATGGGTTCCAAGGCCTTTGAGCAGGCCGCAGGCTTTCTGCGCATCAGGGGAGGGAAAAATCCACTTGATGCGAGCGCCGTCCATCCCGAGTCCTATCCCATTGTGGAGGCCATGGCTCAAGATCTGGCTTGTTCTGTAAGAGATCTGCTCGATGATGAAAAGCTTCGTCAGCGGATTGATCTATCAGCGTATATAACGGAAGAGGTGGGGATGCCCACTTTAACTGACATCATGGATGAACTCGCCAAACCGGGCCGTGATCCCCGGAAGCAGTTTGAAAGCACGGGCTTTGCTGAAGGGATTGAACAGATCAGTGATCTGCGACCAGGCATGAGGATTCCAGGCGTAGTCACCAATGTGACCGCTTTTGGGGCTTTTGTTGATATTGGAGTGCACCAGGATGGTCTGGTTCACATCAGCCAGCTAGCTAACCGCTTCGTGAAGGACCCAGGCCAGGTGGTAAGGGTTAATCAGCGTGTAATGGTCACGGTCCTTGGCGTGGAGCTTGAAAGAAACCGTATTTCGCTTTCCATGAAAGAGAACGTAGATCAACCGGAAAGGTACGGCAAAAAGAAGGAAAAATCGCAGAACACGAAGTGATCTCTCGATTTATTGTAAATTTTACTATTAATGCCTCTAAGGAAACCTTCATTTTAGCGGACAGGTTTAAAAATGATAGTGTACTTTCCACTACCTATTCGTAATTTTTCAATTTGTAAAATTCAGTATATGTAGGCAATTATAACTTTTGTATTGCTTATCAAGGCCTCAACATGTAGTACATTCCTTTTTAAAGAGATAAATCCTCGATACTTTTCTTTTATTGAATGCTACATGAATGGAGGGGCTTTTAAGGATGAATTCATCTGTCCTGATGAGATTTGGATCCTTCAGTCTCTAATGAAATTGAATTGATGATCCTGGAATACATTTAGAACATTCCAAACTAATGCGATTTCCTTCAAAAACAAACGGTAGGCTCTTTTATGGGTGGATAGTGGTTACAACCTCCTTCATTATCTATGCGCTTATTTTAGGATCACGCTACTGTTTTGGTGTCTTTTTTAAATCTATAGGAAACGAGTTTGACCTGACACGAATGGCTACCTCGAGCATCTTCTCCGTCTATATGGTGTTATGTCCTGTATTTGCGATGATAGGGGGTCGGATTCTCG
>JGI10211J14876_10000999_pt1 | contig 12309 bp, 14 predicted proteins | sample Etolagsediment_FD_14876 | JGI IMG/M metagenome (IMG submission 14876)
TAAAACATCTATCATAATATCATTTCATTATGAAAACTAGTAGAGGTACAATAGATTATATGCCGGAAAAACAGGATAGAATTAAATTTATTTGTGAAACTATTACCAAAAGTGCCAAACAATTTGGCGCTCAAGAGATAGATACTCCTACGATGGAGTTAACTTCACTTCTTTTAAACAAATATGGGAAAGAAGCAGAAAGTAAACTTATTTACAAGATTATTCCCGATTCAGAAAAAGAAGATTCAGAGAAAAATGCTCTAAGGTATGATTTAACGGTTCCTTTTGTTCGTTTTGCAATGACAAACGGTTTGGAGAGTTATCGTAGGATTCAAGTTGGTAAAGTTTATCGCCGAGATCCGCCTTCTTTTGTAAAAGGTCGATTTTGTGAGTTTATTCAGGCCGATTTTGATATCTTGGGTCCAATTGGAGAACCAATGGTGAATGAAGCTGAGATTATGAGGTTGATTTGTCTTGTTATGAAGAGAATTGGCATTTCTGGATTTGAAATTCGGGTCAATTTCCGGCAAAACTTGGAGAAAATCGTTGAATTGAGTTGTCCAGATATGAAAAGTAAGAAGAGGAAAAAACTTTTCAAAAGTATTTGCTGTTCAATCGACAAACTTGATAAAGAAGATTGGGATTATGTAGGTAAAGAATTAGTTGGAAAAGGTTTAAGTGAAGAATCTGTATCAAAACTCAGGGAATTATTAGATGGAGGATTCATTGACGAAGGTGTTAATGAGCTATACTCGACATTTTCAAAATATTGTGATTGTATGGGTTGTGATATGGATAAGATTCGGTTTGATACAACTTTAGCAAGAGGCTTGGACTATTACACTGGAATGATTTATGAAGTGTCTTTCGTTAATACTGAAAAATGTTCCATTGGAACTATTATTGCAGGTGGAAGATATGATAAAATGATTTACAGAAACAAAAAAGGTTCCAGAAGTTATATTCCAGCAATTGGAGTGAGTTTTGGTGTCAGTCGTTTGGAACTTGTTATGAATGAATTGGGGTCCGTTAGGAAACCTTGGAAGATTCTTATTGTTGGTGAAAAGAAATATTTGAAAGAGAAAATGCAAATTACAAATTTGTTATTGAATGATCCAAGAACAAATGGAAATGAATATCAAAGACAATATGTTATCAAATATTTCACTGAGAAAAAAAAGAATGTGAATCAGATTAATTATGGAATAAAAAATGACTTCGAATACATAATTATTTGTGGAGAAGACGGTGATGTAAATGATAACGAACTAAATGTAAAAGTCAAGAGAAATGATCACAGTGAGGACAAAGTTTGCCAAATGAGTGAAGTATTGGATTTACTTATTTAAGTCAAACCTAAAAAAAATAATTTCCTGTTATAATCTCATACAACTGAATATACCTTCTCATAACCAAATCTTTCTTATCCTGTGGAATATGAATTGGAACCGATTTGTCATAAGGATCATAATGCTCTTTAATCCACATTCTTATAATCTCCTTATCAATGGCTTCTGGATGTTCTCCATTATTGAATCTCTCATTATAACTATGTTTGAACCAATATCGGCTAGAATCAGCTGTGTGCATCTCATCAATCAATATAATCTTGTTGTTTCCATCAAAACCAAATTCATATTTTGTATCAACCAAAATTAATCCATTTTGGGAAGCAACTTCTGTCCCAAAATTGAAAAGCTTAAGTGCATACTCGTGACACTGATTCCACTGCTCTTCAGTTAAAATTCCTCTATTAATAATCTCTTGAGAACTAATCAACTCATCAGTTTCACCTTTTGTAGTAGGAGTTACCAAAGGAGTCTCTAACTTTTGATTCTTTTGTAATCCTTTTGGCAAAACATGCCCACAATATGATGAACAACCCTCTGAATAATTCTTCCACATAGATGTTTTACTACTTCCTGTAATATAACCTCGAACCACAAACTCTATTAAAATCGGAGTACACTTCTTAACCTTGATATCTGTATCATTTAAAACTTCAAGTAAATGATTTGGAACCAAATCTTTAGTTTGCTCAAACCACCAAGTAGAAATCCTATTAAGAACAGCTCCTTTATATGGAATATTACAAATAATTCTGTCAAATGCACTCAATCTGTCACTTGCAGAAAGAACAACTGTGTTTTGTTCATCAGATACATAAATATTCCTTACTTTACCTTTCCTTTTAAAAGTATGAGTAAGGAGATAATCCATATTCTTCTTACTTGTTACTACATTCTCATACCACTTATCATCAATTGTTAACTCTTCATGTCCCAAAACAATATCCTCAATCCTTGCTTTTTGTTTATTATTATTTTGATACTCTTCTACAAGTTGTGTAACATCATTTTTGTAAAGAACACCGAGAAGTTTTAAAATAGCTAATGCCGTACTTTCTGGGCCATATGTTAACATTGGTGAATTATATAGAGGTTTAGTATTGTAATGACATGGCGAATAAATAACAGGTACTGTTGTATTAGCACAAACAAAATTGGCCAATCCATTATTCTGTTCAGACACAACAACAAAACAGAAAACATCTAATTTATTATAATAATTAATTGATTCAATTAGTGCTTCAGGATTTCTGTCATGTTGTAAAATTCTTTTTTGAATAACAAGTTCAATTCTATTATGAAGATCTGGAAAACTATTGTACAAATAGTAAATAATATTGTTAGCATGGTCTAAAGAATCTTTGGAATAAACTATAATCGGTATGTATGACATCTTATAATTTATATTATAAGCAATTCTTAAATTAAAAATTGATTATTTTAATTTAAGAGAGTTTTGTATTGAAATAATAATATGCATTTTTTGCTTGAAATAGAAAACTTTTTGTCTGAAGAGGAATGTAAAAAATTTATGGAAATGATTGATTATGACCCAAAGAAAAAATATGTTGAAAAAGGAGAACTCACAAAATATTGGAGAGTTATATGGGACAATAAAGAGTTTGCGGATGAACTTTTCAAAAGATTGAAAGATGGAAATTATTTACCAGGTGACGGTAAGAAATATAAATGTTGTAATTCTGTATTCAGAATAGCAAAATATGATAGTGGAGGTCAATTTCAAATACATAGAGATGGACAAAATAAGAATGAATGTGGAGAAAAAACTCATTTAACCTTAAATATCTTCTTGAATAAAGATTTCAAAGGAGGTGAAACAGATTTCTTTTTAGACGATAAAAAAACATTCCGATGTAGCGTTAAGCCAGCCATTGGTAAAGCAGCTTTATTTTATCATAAACAATATCATTGTGGAAATATTGTTTCTGAAGGTGAAAAATATCTATTAAGAACTGATGTCATGATTTAATGATGTAATACTTAAAGATAAATTATTTTTATAAAATGTTTGCGATAAGTGGTATGATTGTAAGTAGTTTTTGTGTTCTAATCTATTGTAGCCTAGAAATTAGATCCAGTTAGATAGGTTCAAATCCTATTGCAAACATTTTGTTATTTTTTTAATAGTTTGTTACATCTATTTGGCGCAACTCTTCTTTGATTTTTTCATTAACATCAAGTGAATCTATAAACTGATTGACTTGATCTTCTGTCATTTTCTCATTATTCCTACTGAAAGCCTTCAACTGTTCATAAGAATCCATATAACCATATTTTCTCAAAATAGTTTGAATACCTTCTGTTATAACAATATAATTATCCATCAAATCTTCATTAATCTTATCTAAATTTACATCCAATTTATTTAAACCACGTGTTAAATTATCAAAAGCAACATAAATATGACCAAAAATAACTCCAACATTTCGAAGAACAGTAGAATCCGTTAAATCTCTCTGTAACCTAGATACTGGAAGTTTATTAGACATAAAATCCAACAATGAGTTAGCCAATTTAAGATTTCCCTCCGCATTCTCAAAATTAATAGGATTGACTTTATGTGGCATTGTTGATGAACCAACTTCGTCTTTATTAATCTTCTGTCTAAGATAATCCATTGAAATATACAACCATATATCTTGACACAAATCAATCAAAATAACATTAATCCTCCTTAAACAATCAAAAATAGTCGCTAAACTATCATAACTATCAATCTGAGTTGTATAAGCACTCCTAATTAATCCAAGAGATTCCATAAATTTTTCCCCAAATTCTATCCAATTAACATCTGGATAAGCCGCCCGATGTGCATTTAAATTACCACTAGCTCCTCCAAATTTTCCATAATGCTTGGTATCCCGTAACTGATCAACCTGTAGGCCAAGTCTATATGAAAAAACTTTGAATTCCTTTCCAAAATCAGTTGGAACAGCTGGTTGACCATGAGTTCGACTAATCATTATTACATCAGTGAGAGTAGTGGCATGATATTCAATAGCATTAATAACATTTTGGATTTGTTTGGAATAATCTCTTGAGAGAAAATCCTTCAACTGAAGAGCAATAGCGGTATTGTTAATATCTTGTGATGTAAGTGCAAAATGAATAAATGAAGAATACTCTGAAAGACAATTCTCTTTAAAAACATCTCTCATGTAATACTCCAAGGCTTTCACATCGTGTTTTGTAATGGCTTCATATTCTTTAATCTTTTTATAGGCAGTCTCATTATATCCTCTGTAAATCTTTTTGAATATTACAGTAATATCTTTTTCACTGAGATCCAAAAGTTGTGGAAGTCTTAATATAACCAACCTTTGGAAATATTTCAACTCTACTCTTAATCTATATTTGAAAAGAGCATATTCAGAAAAATATTTAGTTAATCCACTAGTTATGCTTCTGTATCTATCATCAAGGGGTGATAAGCTAATTAAACTGTTCGTCATAGATAGTTTAAATACTTAAATATGTTTTAAATCCTTTTATTTTTTAAATTAGATAATCGCTTATTGCTCGTCATCGCAATGATATTCATCATCATTTGTGTTATTTATTTCGGTTTTTAATTTTTCCAATTCTTTATAATTATAATTGTTTTTGACTTTATTGATCTCTTCTTCTAATTCGATATCATCCTCTGTTTTTAATTTGTATTTGTGATCTGTTTCAGAGTATTTCCATTTACTTTCATCATCATCCGTACTTAAAATCTCATTTGTTATTAATCTACCATAATAAGATCTGTACAAATAAGCCATTGTTGCAATATCAACTATAAGAATGAGATAGAATCCTGTTTTCAAAATTGGGTTTGTAAATTTATGTTTCAAACCGTGATGCATTAGAAACATAAATAAGGCAATGTAAATTATACCACCAATGAGGAAAGTTCTTGCGTTTTTCGCTCCGTCTTTCTCCCCTTCTCCTTTTTTAGTCAAACTGTGTATTGTATAGAAAAATACCATTATTAATATATTAAAGAATAATCTTGATCATTTTCAATGAATGTTTTCCAATTTTGGTGTTTTATTTAAAAAATATTTATCTTTTTATAAGAATATTATGAAAGTTGTGTTTTTTGATTACAAAAAAAAGAGATGATGTTAAGTGTTCATACCTTGTGGCTGATATAAAAGAATTGGTTGAACAACATAGACAGGATAAATCTGTTTGTTTCATCTCAGCAGCTAATTCACTTCTTTTTATGGATGGTGGTTCAGATTTGGCCTACACAAAAGCCATCCCAGATATTGAAAAAAAAGTAAAAAGCAGTTTGACTTACCTTGGTCTCAACTCAAATTGTGGAAGACCTTATTTACCAATTGGTTGTTCGCAAATGATTTCTCCAGAAGGTACATATAAATTTATTAGCGTTTCTTCCCCAAAAAGTTGACAAAACTTTTAATCCATATCGTGCTTTAAGGAGTGCATTGAATTTAGTTAAGAAATATAATGATGAATGTTTGAAGAATGGACAGATGGACACGATAATAGAAACGGTTTATTCTCCATTTATGTGTGCTGGCTGGGGAGGATTTACAATGGATGGTAGTTATCAAATGATGATGAAAGCTGTTGATGACTATGACGGGTGTTCAAAAGATTATGATTACATTGTTAAAAATAATAGTAATAATTTTATAAGATTCAACATACATAAAAATTATAAAGGAATAACAAAAGAATAACCTAAGATTTATATGAATACTGAATTTGGAATTACTGTTGAAGATGTTATAAATAATTTAGGTTCTTAAAAACAGATCTTATGAACCACCTTAAATGGTACACTCTTATCCTCCTTACTTCTTTGAATAATGTAAATTTTATCCACCACAAACTCTAAATCATCCAATTCAAGTTCATCTCTTAGACTATTAAAATCTTTTTCCTCACATTGTCCCAAGGTCATATGAGCTTGGAATGTTGGATGTTTAATTTGAACATTTGGAAGTGTTTTCTTGATAGTATTAAATACCTGATCGAGTCCACTTTGGTCATCAGTTTTTAGATGAAATGTAGCCATTTTGGTCTTCCTCTTTGTTTTCCTGTCTTTAACAGTTTTGGCAAAGTATTCCACTTTATTAAGTTGGAGAGTAAATGGTTTCACATTGTCTGTTTTGAAAGCTTCTGTGAGCTTTGTGACCGTATCTTCAAAATGTTCCTCTTCAATAAAAGGGAAGATGAAGTTAATGTGTGGCATCCATCTTGGAAAAGCACCATCATACTTTTTGCGGATTTTGTTAATCTTTTCATGAAATTCCTCTGGAATAATCAATGTTAGAGCCGTTGTAGTATCGTACCTAAGAAGGTTATTTGTTGTTGTCATATTTGATTTTATTTATTTCTTCCTTTCAAATAAATAAAATCATTTTTTTTTTATCTTATTAAAATTCAACTGTTTTAATTTCTTTCCTTATTAAACATCTATAAAAACTCTTGGCGTTAGATGTTATAGTTAGTTCAATTGAGTTTCTTAGATCTACTTTTTGTTGATCTGAAATGAGAAGTAGGGTTACTCCATTATTTTTAGTTTTAATTGTTACTTCTCTTGCCATTGCGTTTTGGGAATATTTGAATTGAGAATTTCTTTCCACTGGTTTCGAAAATAACAATTGATATCTTTTCATTATTTTACTTATTACTACCGAACTACTTTTCTTATATCTTTTTACAGTTGGTAACCTTCCTTCTTCAAAATCTTCGTGATTTGTATATTTCTTTATCTTCAATGAATCCATATCAAATATGTAATCCTCATCACCATATTCAACCTTGAGATACTTAAAAAAAGTCAAAACAATAAAAATCCATATATTCCAATTTGGAAATACCATCTTTTATATGAAAATCAACATCTTTTTCATAAATATGTCTTGGAACGTACCAACATTTTCCTTTGATAATAAGTCGATCAGTTTTGTCTCTTTTTTTATTATCAAGAAGGAGGAAAGTATCATCCCAATTCGGAAGGTCATAAGTTTTACCAAAAAGTGGAAAAATATGTGGATCGCCACCTCCACCTCCACTTGAGCCTCTTGCGTTACCATCTGTGTAATTTTCAGTGAGAAGAGCTTCATCAGTATATGTTAAATAAGATGTCCAAGGTCAAGTGTTGGATAATTTGAATCTGTTCCTGCTGTCCATGTGTCTGATTCAGTGTACTCATTATTCGTCCATTCAGATAAAAGTTGTCCTTGAATTTCTGGTAAATCGGTTGAAGTATTTTCGGTTGTTGATGTGCTAGAATTAAATGTATTACTTGAACCATTACTCACAACATAAGTTCCTGCTGATCTACAATATAGAAACTTCATCCCACGTATAAGTGGTTGGCTTTGATGAACCTGAATTCACAATTATGTATTCAGTCATATATTATAATACAATAAATTTTATTCCAAAGATTTTTTTATTTTTGACTTCTTCTCTGTCTCTGTCTCTGTCTCTGTCTCTGTCTCTGTCTTCTTTATCTTTGTCTCTGTCTCTGTCTCTGTCTTCTTTGTCTTTGTCTCTGTCTCTGTCTTTGTCTTCTCTGTCTTATTCTTTGTCTTCTCTGCCTTCTCCTCCTCCTTCTTCTTCTTATTCTGTAAAGTCTCGCCACAGGGATAGTATTAGTTTTAAATTTAATTGAATCAACATTTTTACATTTCGCAATTAACCTATTTCTCTTTTTAACAATAATAACTTTATTGATATCGTCAACGCTAATTTTGACGCTTCTCATCTTTTTAAATCCAAAATGAACGTATGTTTTGCTTGAAGATTGCTCCTTACCATCAATATGAACATTTCTTCCTCTTACATGAACAGTATTTGTTCCATTACCAGCTTTAATAATTGATGATTTTTTTGTATACACAGTGTCATTAACATTAGCCATTTTAACAATTTTAATATCTGTATTATGAGCAATTAAAAATCCACCCCTTTTTCCTAGATCAACCTTAGCAGTGGAAATAAAACCACCAGCATGTGGACTTTTCAATTTCAAATTTGCTTTTCTAATATCCATCTTAATGGGTGTTACTGAATTAAGAGAACTCAATGTATTCACTGTATGATGATCATAAATAACCTTCCAATTATTTCCAGTTTCGCCAGTTATTTCATAAGTATCATAAACATCAGAATTTTTTGATTTTCCATACAACCATTGCAAACAAGCAGTATCAATACCCATAAAATTATCAACAAATCCCTTCTTAGCAGCAATTGAATTTGGTCCATATTTACTTGACGTATCCCTATAACTCATAACAGTATAAATGAAATCATTTTGCCCATATGTTCCAGCCTGACTTGAACTTTTCACACCAGGCATAACAGTACTTACCCCACCTTTATCATGAGGATGTGCCAATCCTAATGCGTGTCCTAATTCATGAAGTGTCAAAATGTGTGCCCATGAACCCATATTTTCAAATCCATCATAAAAATAAGTTGTGTTCAAAAAAATACAACCATCAGAATCAGGATCATCCTTTGATGACGGATCCCCATAAATCCAAGATTCTGCATAACCAGGTGGATTCGCATAACCAGCAATGTATGGACTCCAGAAGAATTTACCTGTACAAAAGTTAAAATCCAATATTGATTCATTGAAATTCTCAACATAAGAAAAAGTATAAGGAACTAATTTACCCAATCTCTCTAAAATTGTCTCAACCATTGGTTTATAAAGTGGATCCTCCTGATAAAGATCTTCCTGATTATATAACTTAACCGCACCATTAATACTGAAATTTATAGTACCGTTATGGCCTTTGATACCTCCAAAATTCCATTTTTTACCACCCCAAAGAAGACACCTTTTAATATCCTTAACATTCGTTGGGTTAACCGATTTTTGAAGAGAGACACCGACATTGCCAACTTCTTCACCAACTTTTCGTAAATTTTTATGCTTAGCTGTACATGCACCACATGTTAATTTCAGTTTGTTACAGTCCATTTAATATTGTATCTGAAATTATTTAAGAATTTGACAAAAAAAAATATAAGAAATGAATAATCTAATTTACAAAATTAATCTTAATTCCTCTCCATTAAACAAAAAATCTAAAATCGCAGGATTTGACTTAGATTCAACCTTAATTAAAACAAAAAGTGGAAGAGTACACGCTAAGGATCGGGATGATTGGCAATTTTTTTCTGATGGAGTTGTTGAAAAGTTAGTTGAATTGAATGAAAATGGTTATAATATTGTGATTTTTACGAATCAAAGTGGTTTGGGAGAAAAAGAAGAAAAGAGGAAGAATTTTATGTATAAATTGAATAATATTCTGTTCCAAATTGGTGGGAACGTATCGGTGTCTTATTTTATTTCAACTGGGTATAATCAATTTAGGAAACCAATGGTTGGTTGTTTCAGTTTATTGAATATTGAACTTGTAGATATTGATTTGGAAAACTCTTTTTATTGCGGAGATGCTTGTGGAAGGAGTGCTGGGTGGTCATATTTTAATGGCAACGAAAGTTGTGTAAAGAAAAAAAAAGATTTCTCATCAAGTGATTTATTCTTTGCTAAAAATTGTAGATTAAACTTTTATACACCTGAAGAAATGTTTCTTGGAGCAACAGAAACAGATGGAATTACTCATCCAAAACGAGATTTTTTAGACTATTTGTATGAATCAAATGGTGATAGGTCAAAATTGGAGTTAGAGTTGGATAAAACACAAAAATATGTTATTGTTATGATTGGTTTGCCAGCTTCTGGTAAATCTTTTTTGTCAAAATTCCTGAGGGATCAAAATAAAGAGTTTGATTTCAAAATTGTGAATCAAGATACTTTGAAAACAAAAAGTAAGAACAATAAATATTATAAACAATTAGTTGAAGATAGAGAAAACATTATCGTTGACAATACCAATTTGGTTGGAAAGGATCGCAAATTTTATTTGGATAATTGTGGGAATGATTATAAAAAGATTGGAATCAAAATTGAAACTGATTGGAATATTATTGTTCAATTGAATCATTTCAGATGTTTTAAGACTGGAAAGTTTATCAAGAGTATCGTTTATAACACAATGAAGAAAAGAATGAATTTGGATTCTATTGATAATGAAGGATTTGATAAAGTAATAAGTTATAAATGTTTACCAAGATTTGAAAATAAAGATGATAAAAATGTTTTTATAATGTTCTATTAATAGTTTAGAGACGATATCCTCCCCCTGGATCTTCAAGACTCAATTCATATCTTTGTTGTAGTTCTTCTTCTGTTTCCATGAACTTTTTGTAAATAGAAGGTCTTTGTCCGAGGAGAGTATATTTTGGAATTCTTGAATACTTATCAAAAGTTTTCAACTTGCTTTCATCAATTTCTCTGAAATCTATGGTGAACTCTCCGTGGATATGTAGATGTGAAATATTCATTTCTGTAAAAATACAATTTGGGATAGTTCCTGTTGCTCCATTAAAACAAAAAGTTGTAAGATTAACTAGATTTTTTATGTCTTGTGAAATTTGTCCAGTAAAACATTTGAGGCACAAAAAATGCAATTGTGTCATTTCATAAATAAAATCTGGTACCTCATAGTCTTCACTTTCAAAACAAAGATCAAGTTCCAAAACTCTCAATTTTTTCAATGTTCCAATAACTTCAATACCGTCAATTGACAAATTTTGTCCATACAACCGTAGCTCTTCAAGTTTTTGAAGTTTTGAAAAAGTTTCTGGCAACTTACCTGTAATAAGTTTTACAGGGTCAGATTCATCCATCGGAAAATTTTGACCATGAATATCTTCCATTATGTGAAGCTTCTTCAGATTTCTCAAATATCCGATTTCATTTGGAATTTCACCCGTTAAAGCAACACTTCTGAATTCAAGTTGTTCAAGAAAACGAAAGTTTGTAATACATGGAAGAATACGCGAATATGTATATGGATGTTCACAAGAAGTTCCATAACAATCTGCTCCTCCTTTTGCCCAACCATTCCAATCAAGTGCATGATTAAGACAAATAGAAATAACCTTCCCATCTTCATTGCGTTCCACATCCGACCAATCACAGTCACGAATATCAAAATAATGATTCAGTCTAGTTTTGTCATCTTTGTTACACTCACAATGTAATCCGTTGTGTTCAATAAACATATCTTCCAACGCTCCTTGTTCATCGAACTCTTGTGCGTATTCAACAATTTTTTGTAGGACATCAGTAGATACAAAATGTTTTTGTATGTAGAAAGCCTTAAAAAAAACAATAACACCATCTGAAAGAGGCATATTTATTATGTTTTATTTCAATTTATGACTTTATTTTGCTCAATTTTTTTTGAACATGTAATGTTCAACATGGAAATTGGCTCGGAGTTGCTCAATTTTTTTTGAACATGTAATGTTCAACATTGTATTAACAAATTATAAGATATACTCAAATATCCAAAGCTGCTTGTTCTTGACAATCATCACACCGCCAATAGTAAACGTATCGGTTATTTATGTCGAGATCAAAAGGACACGCACGCCAGAACAGCTTGCGTTTTTTGAAACAACACGAACAAACCTTGGGACGCTTTGTTGGCTTTGGTTTGGGATCCTTCACTTCAAAAAAAGGGGAAAAACCAGATATGAAACATTCGTAACAAGCATGATCACCGCGATTTTTGACCAGAAACTGACCAGAACAATCGCAACAATTGGTGTAAACACCAACCTTGGAAGTTTCCGAATATTTGAGGAAAGGCAAACATTTCGCACACCGGAAGTCCGAAACACGACCCTCGTAATCCTTGAAAAGGCGTACGGTCTGGTCACACTTCTTGTTCTGGCACGGAAACAGGCTACCTCCACAAATGGTGGCAACTTTTTTTTCCCCCGAAAAAACATGCTTCTTGTGGGAAGACATAATATACATATTACTTATCAATATCAAATAAATTATGTATCATTTTTTTTAACATGTAATGTTCATAAG
>JGI10211J14876_10001000_pt1 | contig 12308 bp, 9 predicted proteins | sample Etolagsediment_FD_14876 | JGI IMG/M metagenome (IMG submission 14876)
GCTGCAAGTGTTGCACCAATGTACCAATATGATGTTTGTGGATAATTTTAATAATTGTTACTCTGATTAATCAGATTAACAATCTAAAAAAAAAATGATGGGTTAATTTATTTAATCAACCGCATAATGAGATACATCTATTAAAATGAGCGACTCTGACATTTGTGCACTGATTATCACTATTGTGGTTGGTATCATCATCGCCATCATCTATGGCATCGTCCACCTCCCCTTCTTGCCATTTCTGGCTGGAGGAGCATTGCTCTATTACTATGCGCCGTCCAAGCGGTTGTGGCTGCACAAATACTTCCGCCCTTTCACAATGGGCGACTGTTTTTACACAGCCATCGCCTACATCGTCTTTGGCGCTGTTGTCATCGGAACAGTGAACCGCAATACCATCCTGACAGGCAATCTTGTGCCTTTCACTTTGGATGCAGTCGGCGATACTCTCGCCATTGCAAAGGAGCACTGGTTCTGGAACCTCATTTTGTTCCAATACACCGCCGACAAGCTGAACATCAAGGTGGTGGACAACTGTGCTTCAATGATGAACGATGCCATTGTGAGCAAAGATGGACAAGTGCAATCAACAGCACGCATGTTTGATGGAGACACCAGCCTTCTTGGCTCTCTGTTCTTTGGAGCATTCTCCATCAATGATGAGGCGGGCAAACATGTTTACAGTGCTTACCTTTCGGACGGCAAAGCTGTTGCAGCCCAAGCATTCTTTCCGGGGATTCTGGTGTCAATGACACTTTTTGACGCCAATCACCAGCCGTTTGCGTATGTTAAGGGTGACACTTTCATCTATGATGACATCACCATCACACTGGCAAATGGCGTGGATGTTTGGAAGATTCAGAGGAATGAACTGAGTTTTCGCAAGCCCATCGTTATCACCAAACTATCGGCTGAGGCTGATACATTGGAACTACGCTATGTGGTTGCATTTGTTGGGAAGCTGTTTTTCGTGCAGCAACATCCAACATTGCACACTAACAGCGATGGTAGCCAATCGCTTGGTTGGGAGGAGTCACATGATGGGTGCAGTTACTTTGTCATTCTCTGCTGGTGCCTGATTGTTGCGTCCATTATATCTCTAGGGGTGATGGTATACATCTGGGCAACTAAGGAGAAGTGGGAAGGTTACCCGCTGTTTCCGAATCCATACCCAGCCAACATGCTTCTTCACACCCCAGTGCTGAAAAATGCATGGGAACCGACTTCTTGGAAGGTGTAGGTGTGGAAAATGTTTTTTATAAATTTCTAAAACAAATTGATTATCCGAGCCTACAAGTTGTTTAATTTTTACAATTTTTTTGTTTGTTCTGTTTTTGATAAAATTTCTATAAAATGATAATTCACCATATAGAAAAATAAATTTTTCGTCTAACCATAATATTTCGTTTTTAGGGCTATTTTTGATTAAATAGAATGCCAAGATTTCTAATAAAACCCAGTAAAATACTTTAGCAATTTCTTTTTTTAATATTTGTTTTTCAAGATAAAAAGGGATTTCTTCTCCCAGATATAAACTATAAAATCTTTTTGTAATTATTTTACCATTAAAATATCCAACTATATTTTCATAAAAAAATAATTCTTCACCACCTGCGACAAAAGGACAATTAATAATAAATTCATTGATTAATTGGTGTTCATCTGCCCAATTTATTAATTCTGCAGCATTTATTTGTTTAGGAAAACTGTCAATTTTGAAAAGAAAAATTATTACTTTTTCTTTAGATTGGAAAAATTCAATTTCTGTGTTTGCATCCATATTATACTTGGAATAAGAGTAAATTTAAAAAATTTCATTTTTTATTCCCAAGTTGTAAAACTAAAATCTCTTATCGTTACATTTCCTCCTCCTCCATTTGGCCCATTCGCTCCTGTATGATTCGCATTATAAGATGATGTAGATGGCGCATAATAAGGATTCATCCCAATAAATAACCACATCCCCGCCTTATTACTATTATTTACTGTGTCTAATGTTAATTCGTTATTATTTGTTGCAACATCTGTTGTAACATCCGCAAATGGAACCAATGTTCCAATGCTGGAACAAGGATAAGTTCCAGCTGGTGATGCGGTTGGCCAATCTGACCAAGTTCCACCAACTAACCATTTAGAATTCCATACAACTTCTCCATTGAATGATATTGTTGTTTCATCTTTTATATCTGGATTGGAAAAGTTAACAACAACATTTATTTTTTTATCAGAATTATCAAAAGTTGTTCTATAATTTGTATCTGGAGCACCTGCACCTGAATTAATTGGTTCCGCATTAAAGTCTGTATAAGCACTATAAGTTATACATTGTGCACCACCACTTGTTGCTGTACCATTCAATAATGATGTATTAAAATGACCAGTTTGTTGGAAAATATTTATACCATTATTACTATTCCCCGAATTTGTTTCAAATACATCAAACTCAACACCATATCTACCGCCGTCTGCAGCAGCTGCATCATAATAATTTGCAGTTGGAACATATGCAGTATTATTAATTGGAGGATATTCACTGTTAGGAGAAGATGCAGATGTTGAAGATACAAAATAACAATTAAAATTACAATTATCGTTTGTACCAAATTGGGCATTTGTTAAATCTACTGTAAAAGATAATTGCTTAATATTTTTTAACTTAAAAGGACTATATTTACTGGTATCTGGGTCATAACTTGATAATAAATAACGTTGACCATACCAACCATTGCTATAAGGAATACTCATAATTGTAGTTTTATCAACTGGACTAATTACACCACTTTGGTCATTATTTTCATAAAAATAAAATGCATATGATAATACATCGGAATCTTTTGTTTTTATTGTATTATTTTTTACTGTATTACATTTGGAAGATGTATTAGAAATTGTCCCTAATTTATTTTTTGCCAATCCTCCACCAACCTCAAAATTAAGATTATTTCCCTCAATACGGTTTCTACAAGCATTTCCACTTAAATTTACACCATATAAATCATTCGCCGCTATATAATTTGCAATCAAATCAACATTTGCTAACGTCCCAACCAAATTATTCTTTGCATTCCCATCTATTAATACACCATTCCCACCATTTTGGCATCCAGTATCTTGACCACTTACTGATAATCCAATAAATGCCAAATTAATTAAATTTCCACTTGCACAATCTGTAATATGTATTCCATTTTTAGTATTTCCGGAGAAAACACTTCTTGGAATAACTGATGGCTTACGAACACCAATTGTATTATTTTTAGAATGTCCTGATATTAATAAACCATTCTCTCCATTTGGCAATGGACCTTGACCTTTGGTCAATAAACCACAAATAACTTTTTCTATTACAACACCTTCTGATTTACCTGCTAAATGAATACCATTTTTCTTATTTCCTGAAAGAACACAAGTTCTTGCAATTATCTCCTTACCAACAGAATCCACGTACATACCATCCTCCCCATTAGGAGCGGCTCCTTGAAATGCAAATAATCCAGTAAATGTATTAAATGAAATTAATTTTGTTGCATTGTCTGTTATTTTTACACCATTTTTAGCGTTTCCTGAACTAACATTACCCAATGGAATTATTCCTCCTATAACAGTATTATAAGAATCACCACCAACTAAAATACCATTTAATTTATTAGCGACTATAGTTGCATTATTTCCTCCAATCCCAAAAAAATTACCTTGAATTATAGTATTTTTAGAATCTTTAACATTTACTCCATTACCACCATTTCCCGAACAAACATTATAATAAACAAAAGGATTTTCATTGACTAAACATCCTCTTAATATAACATCTTTGGATTGACAAATATACACACCATCTCCACCATTTCCTAATGCTTTAATACCAGATACATTTGTGCCAATAAAATTGCCATTTAAAATATTTTCTCCAGATTTGTAAAAACACACACCATTTTTACCATTTCCTGATATTAAATTTCCCAATGGGGGAAATATATGAACAATTGGAATAGTCCCTTTATCTCCTGTTGGATTATTTGTAATTCCATCACTATTAGTATAAACTGTTCCACCAATAATATTTAAAATAGATTTCTCAACATAAATACCATTAAAACCATTTTTTATTGTTGATGTTCCACTAACATTCGTTCCAATAAAATTGCTAACAATTGTATTGTTATTGGATTCAATTATTTTTATTCCATTTTTGGAATTGCCAGAAATTACATTAGATGCATAACCAGAAATATTTTGGGGATTTAAGCCAATATAATTATCATCTGACTTATAAAGAACAATTCCATTACAATTACCTTTTTTATTTCCATTTAAATCTAATCCTATGTAATTATGTGCTATAATATTTTCATTGCCGTTTATAAAAATACCCGCATTTTTTGAATTTGTTATTGATAAACCCAATACCTTGCTAAAATTTGATTTAATAGAAAGACCAGAAAAACCATTACAATCAATTTCTATTAAAGGTTTGTCAGAGTAATTTGTTAATTGAGTTGCATCTAAATTCATATGTTGTTTAATAATTGGTAAAGATGAACGTAACCTTATTATTCCGGGAACTAAAAAAATAATATAAGATAGGATGTTATTATTTGCTTGATTAATTGCATAACGCAAAGTACCTTTTGTATTATTATCTTCTAAAGAAATAACATAATAAGAAGGAATCATATTATATATAAGATTTTTAATTTTTTTTTATTCCAGCAACTGCCAATTTATCTGCCCAATCATTACCAATAGAATGCACATCTTGCTTTCCAGTATGTGCACGTATATGTTGAATACGCACATTAGAATATTTATTGTACAACTCAAATGCATATTTTACTTTGTGGAAATTGGGTATCGGTTTATCAGTTTGCCATCCTTTTTGTTGTAATTTCCTACCATAAGTTGTTAAACATTTTATACAATATTCCGAATCAGAAAATATAACAATATTTTTGCCTTGGTCAATATCTTGTTTGGCTAATTTAATTGCCTGTATAATTGCTTCCAATTCTGCACAGTTGTTAGACTGTTTACCTTCTAAAGGTTTGCTAACATTTCTTTTATCATTAATGCCGAAAAAAACACCAACACCGGCTTTGCAGTTTTTTTTACCATTATGAATTGCTGCTCCATCTGTGTAAATATACATTTCATCTTTAGTACTTTTCCCACCAATCTTTTCAACAACTACCTGTGAATTGTTTTCTTTTTGTGGTTTTTCAAAGTCAATTACAATAACTTTTTCGGTGTTTTCTTCTGGTAAAACTTTGTTTTTCTGTAATATTTTTTTAACAGATTTTTCGTTTTCAATTGGTTTAACACTTTCAATTATCTTTTCTGGTTCTGAATTAACAATCCAATTTTGGAAATATCCCATTTTTATATATGTATAAATTATAAAATGCAATTTTACATAATACAGATTGCTGAAAAAACTTATAGTTTTACAACAACTACAAATTTTTTTCTAAAACCAAACAGACATTATGTTTGTAAAATAAATAATATTATGACAAAATGCCAGTTTAACAAAAATGGAAATATTTCCTACTTTAGCACTCATTGTAATCTAAATTTACCACTTTATCAAGATATTAACATAAATTTTAAAGTTTGCAGAAAAACATGTGGAACATATATAAATACACCAGAAATACACACTTCATCTTTAATTCCTGTTGGTGCTTCTTACAGTTTAACATTTAATGCCGGAAAGGATAAATGTACTTTAATATTGGATACAGGTTCTTCAACAATTACATGTCCTGTAAAAGGTATTTTTTATCCAAAAGATTCATTTGGAAATAATTTACCAACTTATAAGTTAAATGAAAAGAAATATTCTGGAGTAAATCAATATATAAAATATGATGAAGGAAGTGAAGGTATGGTTGTTGTAAAAGATTGTTTTGGAATTGGAAACAAACGAATGTATATGATGTTTGGTGCAGGAATTTATGGACAAAATAATGAATCTCTATGCTGCAAGGGTGGAATTATTGGTTTATCATTTTCTATAATAAATTATTCTTTAAATTTTGAAAAAATTAATATTAAAAAAGAAAGTTGCGCCAATTGTACACAAGAAATAAAATGTCCAAGTGACTTTTGGAAAATAGATAACTTTGATTTAAACAAAAATTATCCATCATTTATGGAATATATTGGTACCAGATATAGTAAATATCAACAGAAATTTGGATATTATGCAAGAAACTGGAAAATAAATTTTGATGTAAAAGATAGTCCAGATTATTATGGTAAATTTATTCTTGGAAGTGGAGAAGAACAAAAAGATTTATATGTTGGAGAGTTAACAACATTTCCTCTGCAAATAATAAAGGATTTTAAACCTTATTTGTACCAAATAAAGCTTGTAAATATTCAATTTAAAAAAGGAAATAATCTTTTTACAGTTGATATAGAAAAAGAATTAACAAACCCATTAAATACTAATTTTATTGATTCAGGAACAACATTATTAAAATATTTTTGGAATAAGCAAACAATAATTGGATTTGCTGACTTTATTACATCTCTGGGAATTAAAACCCAAAATGGAGAATTATTTTTTGATAAATATAATGTAGAACAGATATTTTTTGAAGGTATAAATATACCAAACAGCGATGTTGTTTTAGAAGATTGGCCAGAAGTTATATACAATATTGAAGATTCTGCTGGTAATAGTAAATCTTTGTTTGTTTCACCATCAACATATTTTGAACAGAACAATAATGAGACACAAAATATTGGACTGGAAATTTTAGAAATTGAAGGAACTAATTGGAATATTTTAGGTTTAGTATTTTTATCCCAAAATTATGTTGTCTTTGATTATGCCAACAAATTGGTCAAGATTGCTCCAAAAAAATAGGTTTAAAGACTTTTTCCCATTTTAAATAAAATGTCTGAAGAGATAGAAGAATCTTCCGGTATCAATGAAATTAAATTCTTTGAGAACCTTAATCTAAAAGATGAAGTTTTAAAAGGAATTTACAGTTATGGGTGGGAACGTCCAAGTGCCATCCAGAGCAAAGCAATTCTTCCTGTTTTGCAGGGAAATGACATTATTGCTCAAGCACAATCAGGAACAGGTAAGACTGGTACCTTTTCCATTAGTGCATTGTCAGTTGCCGATCCAAAAATTCGTGCACCACAAGTATTGTTGATGAGTCCAGTAAAAGATTTGTCAGTACAGACTTATCGTATTATAAAGAGTTTAGGGCAATATACGGGATTGAAGACCAGTTTATTGATTGGCAAGGGATTGAATGGGAGTGAACAGGATTATTCTAAACGTGAAGATTTGCCAGCTCCAGATTTTCGTAGTCAGATTTTTGTGGGAACACCGGGAAGAGTGTTGGATAGTTTACGTAGGAAGAGATTAAATTTAAGTTCATTGCGCTTGTTTATTATGGATGAGGCGGATCAGATGTTAAGCAAAGGTTTTAAGGAACAGGTTAAGCAGATTTTTAAGTATTTGTCAGAGGATGTACAGATTGCGTTGTTTAGTGCGACAATGCCAAAGGAAGTTTTAGAGATTGCGCATAGTTTCATGAGAAATCCTGTTAGTATTTTGGTAAAAGAAGATGAATTGACTTTAGAGGGAATTAGACAGTTTTATGTGAATGTGGAGAATGACGAACAGAAGTATAATGTTTTGTCGGATATTTATGATACAATTAGTGTGAGTCAGGGTGTTATTTTTGTGAATTCCAAACAAAGGGCGATAGATTTGCGAGATAAATTGGAGGCGGACAATCATACAGTGGGATTGATTCATGGAGGATATAATCAGTATGAGCGCAATGATATTTTGGACAATTTTAAGAATGGGAGGATGAGGATTTTGATTGCAACTGATATTTTAGCGAGGGGAATAGATATTCAGCAGATATCTTTGGTGATTAATTATGACGTTCCATATAAGGTTGAGCCATATATTCATAGGATAGGAAGGAGTGGACGTTTTGGAAGGAAGGGTATGGCGATTAATTTGGTGAGTGTGGATGATGCCCAGAATATGAAGAGGATTGAGCAGCATTATGATACAATTGTGGAGCCGATGCCGATGAATTTTATGGAGGTAGCGAATATAGTGTAATTACGCTTTAAGTGTTTTATTTATTTTCTAATAATATGTTAGAACAAATGGAATTTGTTGTAGCATCAGCAATAGCAGGATTAGGTTATGTTTTTAGTAAGAATAATAATCCACGCCAGACGGATATTAAATTTACTGGGGGTGTTAGAAAAAATATGAAGCCGAGTGGCAAGAATATTTATGAAAACACGAGGTCACAGGAAGTGTGGGATGAGCAGCAGACGAGGGCAAACAAAGTTTTTGCAAAAAGTCGTGATAGTTTGCGCACAAATTATATGATAGCTGGTCCACCTGTTCCGATTTTTAATAAAATAGATGGGACAGATAAAACATTGCCAGTTGAGTACATTGGTGCTCAAGGGTTAAAAGAAAAGTCAGAAGCGATTAAAAAAGAATTGGGTCCTAAAGAGTATAAACCCAATATTGATAGACCAGTTAATGATTTAGAGATACCAACTTTGTTTAAAGATTATGCGGCTACTGGTGGTTGGGAGGGTATATCATTGACTGGTAATCCAGTGGATAGGCAAAGTTTTTTCCATAATAATATGGTTCCTTTTTTTGGCGGTACTGTTAAACAGAGTATTGAGGAAAATGCGAATCAGACTTTATTGGAAACTTTCACTGGCAATGATATGAATTATCAGCAGAAAAAAGAGGTGAAAAGAGATGATATGTTTGAACCAGTTGCTAACTTGAGCAATCCATATGGAATGAGCAATTTAGATGGATACAATTTAGACCGTTATGTTGTGTCTAATCTTCGCAATAATCAATCACCTATTGAACCCATAAGAGTTGGTCCCGGATTGAATCAGGGATATACTGCAGAGGGAAGTGGAGGTTTCCAACAGGCGAATAAACGTGATTTTCTTTTACCCAAAACAGTGGATGAGTTGCGTGTTAAAACTAATCCAAAAGTTAGTTATGAAGGTGTTGTAGTTCCGGGCAAACATATTGCTAAACCCGGAAAAGTTGGTACTGTTGCCAAAAATCAACCAGATACTTTCTATATCAACAGTCCTGACCGTTTATTTACTTCAGTTGGTGACACTACTGGTCCAACTCAAAGACCAAATATTGTCATGAAATATACAAATCGCAAAACGACGGAATTGAAAAATCGTGTTGGTCCAGCTACTGCAGCAGCGACAGGAAGTCAAGCACAATTGAAGCCAGGATTTAAAAAATCCACAAAAATTCAGTACGCTGGTTCTGGTCCTCGCAATCAAAATTCCGCCGGTCAGTGGGGTATTGATGGACCAAATAAAGCAATCCCCAATGATTATGGCCGTGGTTCTTTTAAAACCAAGCCAAATAGTAGGCAAGCAACTGGCACTAAGATGCAGGTTACCAATATGAGTGCCCCTAATAAAAATGCCCGTGCACCTAACAATCCCAATGTGCGTCACACAAGGAAGACCAATATTGTCGGCAACAATCGCTATGGTAATTTCCAGAATAGTGGACCGAATAAAGGGAAAGTATATGATCCAAATGATGTACCTCGTACAACAATTAAGGAACAAAATATTAACAATAATCAACAGGGTAATTTCCAGAATACAGGACCAAATAGGGGACAAGTTTATGATCCAAATAATGTGCCAAGGACAACTATTAAGGAACAGAATATTGATAATACATATCAGGGTAATTTCCAGAATACAGGACCAAATAGGGGGCAAGTGTATGATCCAAATAATGTACCCAGAACAACTATTAAGGAACAGAATATTGATAATAGCTACCAAGGGAATTTCCAGAATACTGGACCAAATAGGGGGCAAGTGTATGATCCAAATAATGTACCAAGAACAACTATTAAGGAGCAGAATATTGATAATACCTATCAGGGTAATTTCCAGAATACTGGACCAAATAGGGGAATGGTGTATGATCCAAATGATGTGGCAAAGACGACGATTAAGGAGCAACAGGTGGATAATAATAGGTTAGGAGGAATTGCAGGAAGGGTGAAGGGGATGGTTTATGATCCAAATAATGTGCCAGCACCGACAATAAAACAGCAGACGATGGTGCAGAATAGTATGGGTCAGATGCAGAATCAGAGGAGTGGAGGAGGATATAAGAATGCGAATATAAAAGTGCCAAATACACAGAGGATGACAACCAGCGTGCATTATACTGGTGATGCAAAGGGACCAAGTAGAGGTGGATACACGGAGACGATAGTGCAGGCGAAAAATACCATTCGTCAGTTTTTCACTAAGGAAGTTAAGGGTAATGCAGGGCCAGCGCAAGTTAAGGCGCCAAAATCGTATGATGATATTTACAATGCGGAAATTAAGAGTATAAGGGAGGATGTTGCGAAAGGAAGGGCACCAACTCATCAAGGACCGAAGACAGGACAGAGTAAAGAGTATGTGAATATGAAGACTACAAGACATGGTGATGTAGACAATGAGAGAATTGACCAGAGAGGTGTTATGAGTACAAAGGTATATAATAGTGTACCACAGCCAAATCAGTTTGGAGAGACACATTTTAAGGATACATTGCCAAATAAACCGATAGGTGTGGAAAGGATAGAGCCAAGTATATTGGATGCATTTAGGAAGAATCCATATACACAGTCATTGCATAGTTATGCATTTAATTAAATAAGTTTAAAGAAAATACTACAATAAAATATAAAAAAATGGCGGCAATTTTTTTGTATGATTTGTTATCGGCAAATTATAAAAGTGTTGTTTATTCTGTGCAGAATGAACAGAGAAAATATATATTTAAATTTGATTTAAGTGTTGTTAAAGGGAAAGATAGTCGTGTTTACATGCAGGGAGATGATAAAAGGTGGATTTTGATGTTGGAGGATAATTTTTATGAAAGACAGGATAATTCGCCTAATAAATTGCAACAAAAGAAGATAATGGAAGGAGAAATGACTAAAGAACAGGTAGAACAATTTAATGAAAATACGAGGATACAGAGAAGGAATGAAAAATTGACTTTTTATCTTAATTGTTTACAGAAATTGCTTTAATATTTAAAAAGTGCATGTAAATATTCTTTAAAATGACCATCATATGAATAATTGGAACATTCTTCTTTGCCCATAAAAAATGTTAAATATGAAAACTTATTTTTATATTGATACTTCTTTTTTCCCATATAAATTATAGAACCAATCACTGACAAACCCAGAGCAACCATTTCTGTTATAAATATGGATTTCTTTTTAGTGTGAGTTTGACGCTTCATATAATAGGCTGCCAATAATAAAACAATTGATAATAATGCAAATATGTAGTAACTTTTACTTATAAGAATAAACCAAATGTAAAAAAGAAATGTAAAACCAATCTGTTCACCAATATTTGATTCGGCAAATTCATCTGTTATTAAAACACTTGAAAAAAATATTAACATTAATGACAGAACCTGTCTCGCCCACTGCTTGTTTAATGCTTTATTTAAGCCACAACCTAAAATTGGCCCTAAATAATTACCAACAATAATGAAGAAAAATAAAATTATGCATGTGCTGGAATTTATAAATCCGTCGTAAAATTTCATCCCTTAAAATGTAAATGGATAATAAATTACTCATTTACATTTTAAGTAACTCCTTCTTAAGGAATATTATTTGCGTTTATTTTTTGCGAAATAATGTTAACTCTTCCATATAATTATTATATGGAATTCTCTAAAATTTTAAAAAATATTAATAAAGTAAAAGTTAACCAAAGTTGTTGGCTACATTCTTGGGAAAATCATGTTAACAAACAAAAACCACATTTAGTCATTTCTAAAAATAGTCGCTTTGTTAGCGCTATTACTAAACAATTACCAGATGGATTATTTTACCTTTATAAATTCCCCACCGATTTTCTTAAACATCGTTCTAATATCTGCCATATTTATAGTCCAACTTCTTTTGAGCATTATTTTCCTTTAGGGACACAAACATTTGGTTTTTTTATTTTAGACACTAACTCAAGAATTGAAGCAAAAAATATTCTACAAATGTTCCACCAATTTATTGATGAAAATACAGTTTTCTATTGTCCTTATTTAGTTAATTTTGAAGGATTTGAAAACAAAACATTACAAGCACTTCTTGAATTTTGTGAAAAATATGAATACAATATTAATTGGAAAGCATTTTGCGGCAAAGTACAAGCATATGATATTAACGATTTAGGATATAATAATGGAGTTACATGGACTTTCTCTA
>JGI10211J14876_10001001_pt1 | contig 12306 bp, 9 predicted proteins | sample Etolagsediment_FD_14876 | JGI IMG/M metagenome (IMG submission 14876)
AAGCTCTCTATAAAGATCATGGAAAGTAACCCCGGGTTCGATAACCGCATATGCTCCATCTTGGTTGATCTCAATTATCTTATTCATGAGCCTCAGATCAGCCATAATTCCGCCCTGTATTGGAACGGTCATCCCAGCTATATTGGAACCTCGAGCCATAGGTGTCACCGGAATTCTGAAGCGGTCAGCAATTTGAACAAGATGCCTCACTTCCTCAATCATTTTAGGTAAAACAACATAGCTTGGGAAAGTTGCTGATCCCGGAGCGATGGCTGAGTCAGCTGCGTAGCCTGACAAAACAGCTTCATCATCACTTATTCTGTCCTTGGGAAATACTGATGCAAGCGCACGATATAATTCAGTCATTTTCTTACCTCCTGAAACCTATTTTAAAAGAAACATTTTGTTCACAGTGCGATTCCCATTAACACGATACTGTAAAGAATCTATGCCTAAATAAGCTGTTTTTACATATCAAACATGTTCGCTTTATTGTATATTTAGATCAACTCCTTATTGCTTGCATTAGGGAGATTTACTTTAAATTATAATTAAAAAAAATAATACTAAAAAAAACTTGACAAAAAAATGACAAAAAAATAGAAGAAGAAAAGGTTTCATTAAAAATTTTTAGATGAAATAATTTCATCGAGAAGTAATGAAAAATATCCTCGACCAAATCTCTTCTCATTACCCGAAACTGACACCAAGTCAGAAAAAGGTCGCCTCCTGCCTCCACAACAATATTAACGAGGCCTTTCTTCTCAACTCATTTCAGATCGCAAAGAAAGCCAATGTGTCTGAGGCTACGGTCACACGATTTATACATAACCTTGGCTTTTCTGGTTTCTCAGAATTCAAAAAAGAAATTGCCCAGCGGGTGGTAAAAGACTTTTCTACCACAAAAAGGTTGACTGACTCGGCAGAAAGCATGGAGAGTCCAGGCAGTATCTTTGCGGAAATATTAAATGGCGATATAGAAAATATCAGAACAGTAAGGGCCACAATTTCTGATCAATTGTTTGAGGAAGCAGTAAAAAAACTATGCTCGGCCAGATCTATATATGTACTCGGCCTGAGATCCAGCTATGCGTTAGCCTTTTATTTCGCTTTTAATCTTAGGTTTTTTTTAAAGAAAGTTAGACTCCTTACACCAGGAATTGGCGATATGCCTGAACAGGTCCTTGGAGTAAAAAAAGATGATGCTCTCATGGTTATAAGTTTTAGACGATACACTCGAGAGTCGTTTGATATCGCAGAAAAAATCAAGAAAAAAGAGACCTCTGTTATTGCCATAACTAATAGTGAGCTATCTCCCATCGCTAAATTAGCCGATGTGTCGCTTATTGCAAGCACAAAGATTCCAACATACATAGAATCCTATGCTGCTCCAATGAGCCTGATAAATGCCTTGATTACATCAATAGCCTTAAGGAAAAAAAATAAGGCTCTATCTGCCCTCAATAAACTTGAAAACACCTTTGAGGAATTCCAGACGTATATTTCGTAAGCAGTTTTTGGATACCAAAAGAAAGGAGGTGAGGTCGTTAATTTTCTCGTTTCAAAGAATAACCTAAGATTAACTATTATTTTTAAAAGGAGGAGATAATGAAAAAGGTATTTTTGCTTGGTTTGGCGTTAGTACTGGTTGGGGTATTTTCATTTTATACTGCAGACACGTGTTCCGCCAAAGTCAGATACGTTACCATCGGAACAGGTGGCGTAACTGGTATCTATTACCCCACTGGTGGCGCTATTGGCAAGATTGTCAACAAAAAAAGAAAACAATATAATCTCCGGGTAACGGTGGAATCCACTGGTGGATCAGTGTTTAATGTGAATGCAGTCATGGCCGGTGACCTTGAATTTGGCTTAGTTCAGTCTGACCGGCAGTACCAGGCATGGAATGGCATCAAAGACTGGAAAGATAAGGGGCCACAAAAAAAGCTTCGTGCTATCTGCAGTTTTCACCCCGAAAGCATTACACTGGTAGCTGGCGATGACACCGGTATTGAGGGATTCATGGATCTCAAAGGTAAGCATGTCAATATCGGCAACCCCGGTTCCGGCCAGAGGGGTAACTCCACAGATGCCTTTGCAGCCTGTGGCATAAATTGGAAAACAGATTTGAGGGCTGAGGGTCTCAAGGCTGATGAGTCTGCCAAGTTCCTTCAGGATAGCCGAATCGATGCCTTTTTCTACACGGTGGGACATCCTAATGGCTCCATCAAACAGGCAACCAGTGGAAGAAGAAAGGTACATATTGTTCCTGTAACAGGTGCTTGCATTGATAAGCTTGTTGCAAAGTGGCCATTCTATGCAAAGGCTTATGTGCCAATAAAGTTTTATCCAATGGCAAGCAACAAGGAAAATGTTGATACCTTTGCTGTGAAAACAACATTTTGCACGAGTGCTGACATCCCTGACGATGTCGTCTACGCGATCACAAAGGAAGTTTTTGACAATCTGGATGCCTTCAAAAAGTTGCATCCGGCCTATGGTATTCTCACTAAAAAGAATATGCTGGAGGCCTTGAGTGCACCTATTCATCCGGGTGCCATGAAATATTATAAAGAGGTAGGCCTGAAGTAAAAGAAAAAAGGGCGTGGCAAATTCCACGCCCTTTTTTCTCCTTAGTTGAAAAGAATGATGACAAAGCAAAACATCATTAATAAGGCATCAATACATGAGGATTTGTAGATATGAAAGAAAAAGACATACGCCCCAAGCAAACGATGGATGAAGGGTCTGAAATTGCCCAGAAGATCGCTGAAGAGGCTGAATTTGGCTCACGAAGGCTTTCAGGAGCACCGAAATATATCATTCCATTTATTGCAGCTGCCTGGTCATTATTTCAGCTTTCCCTTCCTGAGATTCTTATTTTGGATTCAGTCTATGTTCGCTGCATTCATTTGGCCTTTGCTATCATGCTGGTCTATTTAAGCTATCCTGCCTTTAAAAAAATAGAAACCAAAGGCGCCTTTTCCTTTTTATCGGTGAAAAGCAGGATTCACTTTGTTGATTACGCATTAGCCATTATTGCAGCGTCTGCAGCGCTCTATCTTGCCATAAATTACGTGGAATTGGCTGAAAGACAAGGTGCACCAATCCTCACGGATATTATTGTTGGCGTTATACTTGTCGTTTTACTCTTAGAGGCAGCGCGGCGATCCCTTGGCCCATTTCTGGTTATCGTTGCATGCCTTTTTATTTTCTACGCCTTCTTTGGCCCGTATATGCCTGATGTTATTGCCTTTAAGGGGGTTTCATTCCGCCGCTTTATGAGCCAGACGACAATCTCTACCGAAGGGATTTACGGTATCCCCTTAGATGTTTCAGCCATGATTGTCTTTCTTTTCGTTCTGTTTGGCTCGATGTTGGACAAGGCAGGAGGTGGAAAGTTCTTTATCGATCTTGCCTTTTCTCTTTTGGGAAGATTTAAGGGGGGTCCGGCAAAGGCTGCGGTTTTGGCAAGCGGTATGACAGGGCTTGTTTCAGGATCAAGTATTGCCAACACCGTGACCACCGGTACATTCACCATCCCTCTTATGAAGAGTGTGGGCTATCCGGACTACAAAGCAGGGGCTGTGGAGGTAGCAGCAAGCACAAATGGCCAGCTCATGCCGCCTATTATGGGTGCAGCCGCATTTATTATCGCTGAGTACTGCAACCTACCATACTTTCAGGTAGTGAAAGCAGCCTTTATACCGGCTATCATCTCTTATATCGCTCTGATTTATATCACCCATTTAGAGGCCTCAAAGCTTGGGTTAAAGGGGCTTTCCAAAGAGAAGATACCTCAATTTTTTAAAACACTTGTTGGTGGCCTTCACTTTTTAATCCCTCTATTTTACCTGATTTATGAATTAATGATACTTCGCCATTCCCCGCAACTTGCCGCTTACCGGGCTATTGAGGTGTTGGCAGTGTTGATTGTGGTACAGAATCTTATCAAGGCATATATCGCTAAGGAATCCCTTTGGGGTGCCTTTAAGCTCAGCCTTCGACAAATATGGGATGCATTGGTGGCAGGCGGAAGAAATATGATGGGAATAGGCGTTGCCGTCTCTACCGCTGGCATTATCGTAGGTGTGGTTGCGATGGGTCTGGGAGGATTGATTGTTGAGGTGATTGACATCATTGCCGGGGGTAATCTGGTGTTTTTACTTGTCATTACTGCTGCTGCCAGCCTTCTTTTGGGGATGGGACTTCCCACAACGGCCAACTACATTGTCATGGCTTCATTAACAGTGCCGGTAATATTACAATTAGGGGCAGATTACGGCCTGGTAATCCCTGTTATAGCAGCCCATCTCTTTTGCTTCTTTTTTGGTATCCTGGCAGATGATACACCGCCTGTGGGCCTGGCTGCCTATGCGGCCTCGGCTATTGCAAAATCCGATCCCATTCGCACGGGTATTCAGGGATTTACCTATGACATCCGAACGGCCATTCTTCCTTTTATGTTTGTCTTTAATTCAGACCTGCTTTTGATTGGCATAACCTCCTGGTGGCATATAGTGGTTATATTTATAACTGGTGTCTTAGCCATGTTTGCCTTTGCTGCACTGACCCAAAATTTCTTTATAGCCAAAAATAGAATCTACGAGTCTATTCTTTTAGCAGGAGTAACCCTTATTCTGCTTCGGCCACAATTATTTATGGGTTACCTGCACTTTGGAAGTAAATTTATATGGTATGTAATCGGTACAGCACTATTTGGATTCATTTATATGATTCAACTACCACGAGTCCGGGCTACGGCCAAAGAGAAGGGATAGGCGATGACAGAGAGGAGAACCAAAATGCTTCCATCAATAAAAAATATTCTATACACCACAGACCTTTCAAAAAATGCTTCGTTTGCATTCCGTTATGCCATGACCTTAGCGTGTGCATCGGATGCAAAGGTAATTATCCTTTACGTTCTCCCAATGGTAGATTCAGCCATGGAGGTCCCTATCATTACCCAGATGGGAGAGGAGATGTATTACAAACTGCGGAAAGAGAAATCTAGAGAAATCATTGAGAATATCAAGAAGAGATTACAGGATTTTAGCCAGAAAGAGTTAGAAGATGCGCAATGTAAAGCAGAGAGTGTTTCTTCCATTCTGGTTCGTGAGGGAGATGAGGTAGATGAAATTTTGAAAACTGCTGATACGCTCAAGAGTGATATTATTGTCATCGGGGCCCATGGCAAGGGAGTATTGAGCCATACCTTTCTGGGAACAGTGCCGGATAAACTGCTGAGAAGGAGCAGGGTACCTGTTCTCGTGGTTCCCATACCAAAGGATGCAACAGATAGTGATTTATGAGATCGAAAATTTGAGTAATTTGAAGATATGAATTTTTTGTTGGAGACAGAGATGATCAAAAAAATTTTCTTTTCATCAATGCTTGTTTGTTTTTGTATCTTTTTTTCTTTTACTACCGTACCGTACGGCAATGAACGCTTTATCGACAATAGCGATGGGACTGTAACCGATACACTCACCAATTTGATGTGGGCTTCAGCGGACAACATGGGGGACATTACCTGGCATAATGCAAAGATATATTGTGAAAATCCTCCTATAGCCGGATATAAATACTCTGATTGGCGAATGCCAACCATCAAAGAACTAAAGACCTTGTATATAAAAGATGGCACCACGTATGAAACGGATTGTGGGCTCAATGTAAGGATACACCCTGCCATTACCCTCAGCTGTGCATGGGTTTGGTCGTCTGAGAGCAAGGCCATTTCAGCCTATGCCTTTAGCTTTCGAAAGGGATACCAATATTCAACACTTATGCTTGATAAGAAAAATTTTAGATCATTACCCGTCCGAACTGTGAAGTGAAAATCCAAAGATGTCATGTAGCATTATTGGGGCAAATAATTTTTCCTTATCGCCACTAAGGCACTAAGACACGAAGAAGAACATATGATTTCTTTGTGTCTTTGCGACTTTGTGGCAAATAGATTTTTGTCTTTGGCTTGTCCGCGTTAGGAGAATAAATTATGGAAAGATCGTTAGAAAATGTATTTAAACCCAGATCAGTGGCTGTAATCGGTGCCTCCGAGATTCCAGGAAAGGCATCTGAGAGGAGAACAAGGAGTTTAATTGAAGGAGGATATGAGGGAAACATTTATCTGATTAATCCGAAAAGATCTGAGCTTTTTGGGCGAAAGGCCTATCCGAGCATTACAGAGATTGATGGTGAGGTTGACCTGGTTATGATTGTTGTGGCACCCAGATTTCTTACGTCTGCTGTGGCAGATAGTGTAAAAATGGGTGCTAAAGGGATTATCATTATTACCGCCGGGCTTGGAGAAAGCGGAGAAGAGGGAAAAAAGATCGAGTCAGACATTTTAGACGAAGCGGCCACAACCGGTGCATTTATAATCGGCCCTAATTGTAGCGGCATGTTCAGCGCCTCAGCGAATATGAATTTTCTGGGAGTCCCCCAGATCCAGAGGGGACCGATCTCGGTTCTTGCCCAGAGTGGTAATGTGATTGATTCATTGACCCATTATGCCAGGATGAGGGGAGTGGGATTTAGTAAAATTATTAGTGTTGGAAATGCCATAGGGGTTAATTTTCATGAATACATTGATTACCTGAAAGACGACCCTGATACCAAGGTTATCATGACCTACCTCGAAGGCATTAAAGGGGGAAATAGCCTGGTCAGAGTTGCCCGCGAGACTGCAAAGAAAAAACCGGTTATTGCCCTTAAGGTCGGAAGATCAAGCGCCGGGGCACGGGCCGCTGCATCGCATACCGGCTCTCTTGCAGGCGATGAGGTCATTGTGGATGCCGCCTTCAGGCAGGCAGGCATTGTAAGGGTATCTAACGCAGATGAGCTGTTTGATATGGCAGAGGTATTTGCCAGTTGTCCTCTTCCTAAGGGTGCTAAGGTAGCGATTTTATCAGAGGGGGGTGGCGATAATTCCATAGCGGCAGATAATGCTGAAAAGTATGGAATGGATGTACCAGTTTTAAGCACGAAAACCCAGGAAAAGATGAAACCCTTTTTACTTGAAGGTATGCCGACCAGCAACCCGATTGATTATGGAGGAACAGCAGAAGAAAATCCTCATATGATAACCGAATGTGTAAAGGTGTGCATGGAAGATGATCACGTAGATGGCATATTTCTCACAGGCTTTTTTGGAGGTTTTAAGGATATCATTGCACCGCATGTGGCCGAATTAGAAGAGAAGGCCTCACACGATATGGTTGATTTAGTACAAAAATATAAAAAGCCTCTTTTTGTGCACACCAGTTTTGCCAGAGACCCGATAAAATCCCTTGCTATATTGAAGGCTAGTGGTGTGCCAGTTATTGAATCCTCTGAAAGGACCGCCCAGTGCTTGAGTGCACTGATGCACTTTTCCATCAATCAAAAGAGGATTAGCCGAATGCATATCCCCACCGAAGTAGCAACAACCCACCCTCATGTAAAAAAGCTCTTTCAAAAGGTGAGAGAGGAAAAAAGACATAATCTGCTGGAGACAGAATCAAGAGAGTTGCTTACGGAATATCACATTTCTTTGCCAGAAGCGGAATTGGCGGATAGCATAGAGAAGGCGATTGATGCAGGCAATGCAATGGGGTATCCGCTGGCAATGAAGGTAGTCAGCCCAGACATTATCCATAAATCCGATGCAGGGGGAATAAAGCTTGGCCTCAAAAATAACGAGGATATTACAAATGCCTTTAAGAAAATAATAGAGAGTGCTCAGAGGGTAACAGAAAAAGAGAAAGTTTTAGGAACTCTTATCTCACCAATGGCAAAAAAGGGGCAGGAGTGCATCATCGGGATGATCCGGGATGCACAATTTGGCCCGGTTATCATGTTTGGGTTAGGTGGGATATTTGTTGAGGTTCTCAAGGATGTTTCCTTTAGGGTAGCCCCACTTGCAGCGGAAGATATTGATGAAATGGTCAAAGAAATAAAAGGGTATAAAATCTTAACCGGAATAAGGGGAGAAAATCCAAAGGACATTGATGCCATAAAAGATATTCTTGCCAGGCTCTCTGAGATTGTTATTGACAATCCTGAAATTAAAGAAATCGATTTAAACCCGGTGATTGTCCATGAAAAGGGTGCATCTATTGTGGATTCCCGGGTGATTATAGGGTGAAATTAGCCACAGATTCACACAGATGAACACAGATAGACTAAAACACAAAGAAACGACAGATATTATTCTTAAAAGTTTTTATGAAGTTTATAATGAGCTTGGTGATGGATTTCTGGAATCTGTCTATGAAAATGCCTTATATATTGTCTTAACCGGGTATGGATTATGTGTAGAAAGGCAAAAAGGCATTACTATATTTTTTCGAGGTAAAGTAATCGGTGATTTTAAGACAGACCTGATTACAGACAAGAAAGTCATCATTGAATTAAAAGCGGTTCGTACCCTTGATTCTGCACATGAGGCTCAATTAATCAATTACTTGAAGGCAACAAATATTGAGGTTGGCTTATTATTGAATTTTGGCAGAAACCCAGAATTCAAAAGATTTGTATATGATAATGAAAGAAAAAAAATCAGTGATGATCTGCGTAGATCTGCGGCTGGGAAGGAGTAAAAAATGGAATTTGAATGTATTATTTACGAAAAGGATGAAGGAATCGCCACAATTAAATTGAATAGGCCACAGGTATTGAATGCCATGAACAAACAACTCTGGCTCGATTTTCAGGTAGCCTTAGACGATGTGAAGAATGATCCTGAAATAAAAGTCTTGATTATCACAGGAGAGGGAAGGGCCTTTTCCACCGGGGCGGATCTAAAGGATTCAAAGGACAGGAGCATAGAGGACTATCGAGATTACCTGGTTGAGCTTCAGGAAACCTCACGAACAATTATCCGTTTTGAAAAGCCGATAATCGCAGCGATCAATGGCTATGCATTAGGATCAGGCTATGAACTGGCCCTGGCATGTGATATCCGGTTAGCTGCAGAAGAGGCAAAGATTGGCTCCCCAGAGGCCAGAGTGACCTCCTCTGTTACCGGAGGTGCAATGAGATTAGTCCAGGATCTGATAGGCCCTGGAAAGGCAAAAGAGCTTCTGTTTACCTCAGAATATATCGACGGAAAGGAAGCTGAAAGAATAGGCCTGGTTAATAAGGCTATTCCCCTGGATCAGCTCATGGAAAGAACAAGTGAAATGGCCAAAAAAATTGCAGAAAATTCGGCCTTTTCCATCAAAATGATTAAAAAAGGGCTTAATATGGCACGGGGTGAGGTGAGCCTTGAGGCATTAATGGACTATGAAATTGAGGCATGTTTGGCCTGCGTGTTTACAAAAGAGCGGGAGGAATCTCTCAAGGAATTTGAGGAAAGGAAGAAGTGAAGAACGCAGATAAACACAAATTATTTCCGAATTTCGTATTCCGTCATTCGGAACTCGGAAGCAAGATTTTTTAAATATAAAGAAGTAATAGAATAATTACCTGCCCGCCATGTGAGCCCGCAAGGCGAGGCGGGCGGGTCTGCGGGTATCTGCGAAAATCTGCGGCCTAATTTATTCAAACCACATAATTTGACTGGACCCTTTGCCTATATTGGATATTTTTCCTTTTTGCGCAGCCAGAAACAGGGTGTTTCCTTGTGCCGTTATATCAGTTACACACCAATCAATATCCCTGGTTGTCCATGCCGGAGAAAGGCTCATGCCTTCTCTCCGATAAGCGATCAGGTTTGCTTTCGTATAGAGCTTTACATTTTGCAGGTATTTTACAGGATTAATATTTTTTATGGCTAAAATATCTTTTTCTGCATCCCCGTCAATATCGGCTATGACGAGCCTGCCATTAAAAGGAATTGTGGGTGGCAGATCCCCTTCAAAATTTCCTTCCTCTAACCTGATGGCATTATTAGTGCCTCCGAGTCCTTTTTTCCCGCTCCATATAATAGCACCTGCGCGATCCCATACATAGAGATTGGATTCTCCTCCTAAATTAGGCTCTCCTAATCCAAGCCATTCCGCTTCTTGATCCTTATCAAGGTCAAAAAGGGTTAACGTATAAAACTGGCCCCCCTTGAGCTCAGGCAGTTTTTCACCTTTTATTAATTTTCCTCCTTCACCATACTTCATACCATATATCCTGCCGCTGAAGAACTCACCAACCTTGGAGTTCTGAAAGAGCAGGAGGGATTTATTTGAAACAGGATCCTTTACCACCTGCATATGACCTGTGAGTCGATCAAGCCTTTTAAACTCACCATCCCATACAAACACAGTGCTTGTTGCCCTTATACCATAACGACTTACCAGATATATCTCTGCCCTCCCATTATTGTCCACATCGCCAATACTCACCTTAAAAAAATCTTCGCCAATACGAGTATTCAGGCTGTCCTTGAGAGCAAATGAGGCCCCGTGCATAGTATAAAGGAGCACTTTTTTTCTTCCTAATACAACCAGCTCTACTCCTCCTTTTCCATCCAGATCTCCCAAGTCAAAGGCCATTACAGACATATTTACTGAGATCTTACCTGTTGGTTTAAAACCCCGATATTCCTTCGTGGGCTTAAAGACAAGACCTTTTTCTATGGCTTGTGGCTCCTTTTTATCACTCCCTATTTGTGAAAAAATACCCTTTGCTGTCACCGGCTGTGGTAGCACAGTGGCCCTCTCTTCTGTTTTTTTGGCAGGTTTTTCTGCCATTTGTGTGGCGGATAGTATTTCTTTTCCTTCTATGAGTGCTCTCAATTGATAAGCCACGTCAGACAATTGTGGAATTAATTGATCTTCATCCACTGCCTTAGAGAGCCTTGTTAATTTGGATGCATCTTTTTCTAACGCAACAAGGGATAGATCCAGGCTATAGCCACCCCCTATGGCGGTGATGCTGCCAAAGATGGCGTAATCTGCCTTAACTCTCTTGGCCAGCTCCTCCGCCCTTTTTTGAGAAGTTATTCCCTTTCCTTCTTTTTCACTCAAAAGAGAGGTGTATTTCTCATCAGGCACAATCTCTATCCCCGCTCCTGAAATGCGGGAAATAAGCATGCTTTTAATCCCCTGGCCAAGGTATGCCTTCGATTGATCAGCATAGATAGCAAGGGGAAACAGGACCAGTGTCTTAGTATATGAGAGGGCCTTCAAAGGAAGGAAGAACACAAGGGATAATAAAAAAAGGCCTATGATTGTACTGAAAGTAGTGTATGGTTTTCTCGACATGCGATGAATGATAAAGAAAAATGGAATCAAAGTCAAACCTAAAAAAAACATAAAAAACCCGGGGTATACTAAAAACCCCGGGTAGTTTGATTCTACAAGTTTTAAATATACATCTTAGAAGTGAATCTTCCAGACGGCTCCATAATAGGTCATATCACCTTCCTTGGTTTTCACTCCATCGTTTATTTGCTCCCCATAGTCTATTACACCGATTTCAGGAGTTACTGTGAAACCCTTTGCGATGCCGATATTCAACTGAGCATACATAGAAGAGGCATCATCTTCCCAGGTTCCAGGTCTGTCAAGCTCATACTCAACGGAACCATAGCCAACCTCAAAACTCATCGTATCACTCAGCTTCATGCCAGCGGTTACTGAATAACCCATACCATCTTCGTCTACTACTTTTGTGCCGTCAAAATATGCACCAAATCCTGTGTGATATAAATCACCCCATTCTTTGCCGTTCTGAGTCATCCAGATCTGGCCATTTACATAGCCGGGCCCAAATCCAGCCTTTGCAGTGATACCATACACCATGCCGTCAACGCTCTTGCTCTGGTCAGTAGCCGTATCGACTATATCATAGCTATTCCACCCAAGAAATGGTACAAGGGCTATTGACCCAAGTTTTAGTGCATAGGTTGCCTCTAATTTCGGCAAGGTAGTATCAGTGTCGGCTCCTGCTGCGCCATTAACAGCACTAGCGTTTGGCTCTACCAAGGCTACTGTGAGGCCTCCCATGGTCAGCCTTATCTGGGCCTGTCGGAGATCTCCAACCCAAAAACCGTAACCACCTGCGGTACCGCCAGCTTCACACTGACCACAAATCGTGGTATTAATATAAAGAGGTGACCATGTATGGCCAATAAGGAGGCTTCCGCCACCAAAGTTATAAGAGCCCCACCATTGTCTGTACATACTTGCACTATATGGTCTTATTTCAATATTAGCGCTCATGTTGTCCCACTTGAAATTTGCACCAAAGCGGCTGGTACCATTATCATTCATGTCCCACCGTAGATCGCTATCATCGAAATCAGTTCCTGTTGCTTCTTTTGAGTAATCTTCGATAAAGGTATCCATCCATACCCTGCCGTAAAAAGAAACCGATTTATCA
>JGI10211J14876_10001004_pt1 | contig 12301 bp, 7 predicted proteins | sample Etolagsediment_FD_14876 | JGI IMG/M metagenome (IMG submission 14876)
CTGAAATAGGCAATCAGCGGCTTAGGGGGCTTGTCGTAAATCTTGTCAAACCAGGTGGGGGCGCGGAGAGATTCGTCAAGCTTGGCCTTTGCCTGCTGCAATTGATATACAAAGCCCTCGCTGGCGGCGAGGTCCTCAAGGCGGGCCTGGGACACGGTGCCGAGGAGCTTGACGGGGTTGTGGAGGTGCTGCTTCCATAAATCGTAGTCGATGCGGCGGAAGATGTCGGTAATCTCGGTGTGCCAGGACCAGAACATATTGTTCACGATAACCTTCAGATCCTTCAAAGGCTCGGGCAGCGACGGTTTAACCGTGAATGTTCTGACAGTCCGCATAGGTCACCTTCGGCTGATTAGTTGATGTTACTCAATCGATACACTCCCATTAATAGTCTGCACAATAACTTATACGAATAATCGGACAATCGCGGTCGAAACTTAATCTGAAAGGGGTGTGTCGGCAGTATTCGGTCGTTTTTTTGGTTGTTATCGGACTTTTTAGGATTGATGGCAGGTTGCTGGTTTGCTGGGGTAGGGGCAAAAAAGGCACAAAAGCAGAAGACACAGAGGCCAAAAGTTGGTAAAGTCCTATAATTTAGTTGACATTATCTGGTGGGGATAAGATGGGCTATGCAAAGGTCAAAATGCAAAGCGAAAAGCTAAGGAACCGCCCCCCTTAGCTCTGCTGGAGCAAGCTTCGCGGACTGTTTTAATATCTCGTTTCTTGTGAAACGTATCTGGTGAATAAATGGATTGTGGATTTTAGCGGTGGTAGGGCTGGTGGGCCTTGTAGAGTTGGAGGCGGCTTTTAATAGTGTCGTGGCGTTGTTTATTGTCTCCGGATGCGGTTAATTGGACGGCCTTTTCGGCGGTAGCTACGGCATCATCGAATCTCCCGGCGGCGGCGTAAGCGGCAGCTAAGGTGTCCAAAAAACCCGCATCTTTCTGGTTGGTAAGTTCACAGGCGCGCTCGGCAAGTCGGATTGCCTCTGCGGGATTGCGGATATTGTCCTGGCTATGTGTGGCCAGAATCCAGGCGAGGCTATTGAGCGGCTTTTGCCAGTTTGGCCTGATTCGCAATGTCTCTTCAAAGTGTGTGAGAGCTTCCTCGGTTCTGCCTTTACTATTCAACTCGCGTGCAAGTATGTAATGTGTCTGGGCGATATTCGGATTAAGTTGGGTCGCCTCTGTGAGAAGTGTGATAGTTTTATCAGGATTGCCCAGCCGAACAAGGGCGTTACCCAAATTGTTATGCACATCAGGACGGTCAGGATCGATCTGTAGTGCGATGCGATAGTGACTGATTGCGTCATCAAGCCTGGTCTGTAATTCAAGGAGTGCGCCCAAGTTGTTGTGCGTTTTGGCATCGTTTGGGTTAAGTTCAAGGACCTTGTTTAAGTAGACGGCGGCAGTGGAATAATCTTCCTGGTTTTTGGCTATTTCGGCCAGGTGTCCATAGCCGAACTGACAATCAGGCCTTTGGCGGATGAGCTTTTCAGCCGACACTTTGGCCTCTTCGTACATTTTTTGGAAGACAAGGGCCGGCACCCTCAAATTCAGGTTATGGAAATCGATTAGATCTTTGGGGTCATCTCTCGTTTGGTCAAAATCGAAATCTTTGATGATAGCTCCCTCAACGTAGCCGAGGCTTTCAAGCCGTTCGCGGCTCTCGGCGTCCAGTTCCATTTTGCTGTCCGATCGGCCCTTACGAACGGATTGTTTTAATTTCTGTTTCAAGCGATCCCGAAGGATACGCGCCTGGTGCGGCTGCTCATTTATCAGATTGTTGGTTTCATGTGGGTCTTTAAGGAGGTCGTATAGCTCCGGCCGGGTGGTCTGGATGTACTTGAAGTGGTTGGTGACCATACCCAGCAGGGCGCCGGCATTGTATCTTGTGGCAAAGAGGCTTTCACAGTATATGTGTCTGTCTCGGTCGGGCAGATTTTCGGCCAATAAACACCCAGACAGGTCCTGTCCCTGCACATGCTGCGGCGCCTCAATGCCCAACAGGCCACAAACGGTCGGCACGATATCAACTATGCCGACCAGTCCTCTAATCCTTTTTGCCTTGCGTTGGCCCGGCAACCTGAAGATCAATGGGACTTTAATAGCGCTTTGATAGATGAAATAGAGATGGCTTAATTCGCCATGTTCGCCTAACATTTCACCGTGGTCGCCCGTGATAATAATCAAGGTCGAATCGTATAACCCCAACTCCTTTAGTTTGTTTAACACCAGGCCGATGCAATGGTCGGTATAGGCAATCTCGCCGGCGTACGGGTTGTGAGCGAATTGCGAAGCGAACGGTTCGGGCGGCACATAATCGCCGTGCGGGTCAAAGTAATGGAGGAAAAGAAAGAAGTTTTCGTTTTTATGCTGCCCGAGCCAATTAAGTGCAAAGCGACTGGCCTCGGCGCCAATACGCTCGCTGATGTCGCCCGCGGTCCTGCGTTCTTCCTGAAACCGGTCGTTATAGGTGTCAAAACCCTGGTCGATGCCAAACGCCGAATCCAGGATGAAGGCACTGATAATACCGCCGGTGGTGAAGCCCCTATGTTTTAGCATTTCCGCTAAGGTGACGTTTGACCGGTCGAGCTGATAATTGCTGTTATCGTGGACACCATGGCGGGGAGGAATAGTACCGGTCAGCATCGAACTGTGGGCAGGTAAAGTTATGGGGACCGGCGAGATCGTATTTTCAAAGAGAGTGCCCTCAGCGGCAAAGGCGTCGACGTTAGGCGTGATTTTCCGGGGATAACCGTAGCAGCTCAGATAATCGGCCCGACAGGTATCGATGCTGATTAGAAGCACATTGTGGATTTCTTTGGTGGGAGAGGGGTAAGGCTGTAAAAACCATAAGGTGCCAATAACGATGACGAGTATCATGCCTAACAAGAACACCGAAAATCTGGTAGAGATTTTAGCTTTCATTTCGGATAGTCTTTGATGTAAGGTGGCTGTCGATATGGTTTTCCCTGCTTGTACAGTTGCAGCCGGCTTTGGATGGCCTGGTGGCGCTGTTTATTGTCGCCGGATGCGGTCAATTGGACGGCCTTTTCGGCAGCAGCGACGGCATCATCGAATCTGCCGGCGGCTGCGTAAGCGGCGGCTAAAGTGTCTATTGAGCGGGGGTCCTGGTAGTTGGTAAGCTCACAAGCACGCTGGGCAAGCTGGATGGCTTTTGGGGGATCGCGGAATTTTTCCTGGCTGTGCGTGGCCAGAATCCTGGCCAGGCTATTCATGGGCTTTTCCCAGTTGGGCTTAAGTCGCAAGGCCTGGGCGAAATGTGTGATGGCTTCTTCGGTTCTGCCTTTACTTCTGAAAGCAAGTGCGAGAGCGTAATGTGTCGGTGCGATGTTTGGATTAATCTGGATCGCTTCTGCGAGGTGTGTGATGACTACATCAGGGTTGCCAGTCCGAACAAGCACCTTGGCCAAATTTTCATGTGTAGGGGCAGAGTCGGGCTTGAGTCGCAAAGATTCTTTGAAACTTTGAATAGCCAGCTTTCCGGCACCTTTGCGGGTATAGGCCATGCCTAACCTATGATAGATAGCGGGATCAGGCTTGCCTATACCCAGTCGTTTTTTGCAGACGGCGATAGCTTCATCAACTTTGCCCAGATCAAAAAACACCTTTGCGAGTTTATCGTAAGGCTTCTTATATCGTGGATTTATTCGCAGGGACTTTTGAAAATGGAAGGCGGCTTCATCAAGACGTCCGTCTTTAACTAAAGCGTTTGCATAATGATAGTGCACAAGATAATTGTTCCGGGTCACTTCAACGGTATGTCCGAACAAAGCCAGGCTGTTTTTCCAATGTCCTACCTGCGCCCTGGTGCACAATGTCAAGAGGATAAGCAATAAGGCGGTCAACACTCCAAGCACAATATTTCGAAATCTGAGACCCCGGGAGAATCCGGCGGCACCCCATGCGAGCATAATAAGGATACCTATGGAGGGTATATAAGTATATCGGTCAGCCATGCTCTGTGCCCCCACCTGCACCAAGCCAATAACAGGCACGAGAGTTCCAAGATACCACAACCAGCCCACTAAAAGTGGTGCAAAGTCGCGTTTCCTGCGCACCAGATAAATTACTCCGGCTGATACACCAACGAGTATCAGAAGGGCGATTATGGGTTTCCAGGCCGGCAGGCTGTGGCCTGGATGAGGATAGAGAACCGCGAGACGTGTCGGCCAAATCATCTTGCCTATGTAGCTGATGTAAGAAACCAAAGCGTTATTTGCTCGGGCAGTCAGAGTGTAACGGTCCAACGATCCGACTGCCCCTTCAGTTTGCTGAACAATAACGGTAACGACAGATGAAGCCGCCACGAGGATGAATAAGGGGAGTTTCTCTGCTATCAGACGGCCCAGCGAAGTTTTTTTGTAGGTAAGACCGGCTGATTCGGAATCAGGCAACTCTTGGCCGGCGTTTGGGCGGCCCCATTGAAGCCGGCCGAGCGGCCAATAGTCCACCAGAAGTAAAACGCATGGCAAAGTGACCAACATCGGTTTAGCCATCAAGCCGAGAGAAAGGGCAAATGCAACCAGCAGATATCGCCTGACGCTTGGCCGTTGGGCATACCTGAGGTAAGCAGCTATTGTAAGCATCCAGAACAAGCCGCTCAAGACGTCCTTGCGTTCGGCTACCCAGGCAACCGACTCGACACGGAGAGGATGCAGAGCAAAGACCGCAGCGACAAATGCACTTTGCCAAAGGGTGCCGGTCATCTTTTTCAGGACCATAAACAACAATAAAACATTAAGCAGATGGTAAAACAGATTCATCAAGTGAAATGTGGCGCTACTCGCACCGAAGATCTGGGAATCGGCCATAACCGACAGCCAGGTCAGAGGCATCCAATTGGCAGTTGTTGTGGTGGTAAAGGCCCAGGCAATGGACTCGCGTGTAAGCCCGGCTTTGACGTGTTGATTCTTAGCTGCAAATTTGACATCATCAGTAGAAGTGAATTTACACAGGCGCACCTGTTCAAAAGCAACAAAGGTGGCCAGGGCCAGCGCCAGGTAAATCAAAAGGATATGCAGTTTTTTGGGTGTCTGTTCCATCGGCAACAAAATAATCTCGATTTCATTATACTCATGCTCTTAGCCTGCAGATATTTCAACAAATCCCACGATAGTATAGTCTATCTTTCGACCGTAGGCAAAGGTTTTTGTTTTCCGGATGGTAGTAAACTGCGCCGGCTACCGGTTACCTGGTAAGATTATCGGCTTTCCATGGGCCGAAGTGCAGAACTTTGTCTTGCCGCGTTTCTACATTTTTGTCCTGCAATACAATCATGGCCTGTGTATCCGGATGGCGTTGGCAGTATTTTTCTATCTCGTCAGGGGACATAACCATAAAGGCAGTTGAGAGGGCATCGGCGGTTGCGGCGTTGGGCGCTGAGACCCAGGCGGCGAGTTTGCCGTCAACCGGTTGAGCCGTGCGCGGGTCGATGATATGGGGGCCTTTTTGGAGACCTGAGCCGCTCAGAGCGCGGTCTCGCAAACAGAGGTGAGCTAAGGTTTGCTTAGGGTTGCGAGGATTGGTCAGCGTAACCGGCCAGGCTTTGAGCTGTGGGGGCGCGTCGAGAGCGAGGACCGAACTGTGGCCGGAGTGAATCAGGGCTGTGTCAATACTCCAATCGCGCAGCAGCCGGGCCATTCGGTCAACGGCATAGCCCTTGCCGATGCCACCGAGGTCGATATGGACAGGGCTTGCTGAAAGCTGTACCGTGTGGCGGGCTTCGTCCAATTCCAAGAGACTCATGCCGGTATGCCGGCGGGCAAGAGTCAACCGGTTCTGAGAAGGTGCTCGCAAGGTTTTATTCTCACGGAGCCAACAGTCCAATAGGGCACCAATGGTAATATCAAAGGCGCCGTCGGTTTGGTGATAAATTTCAGTTGCAAGATGCAGACATTGGAAGGCATCAGGGCCAAGCTGTAAGGGTTGGTGGGCGGGAAGATTACTGATTTGAGAGATGTCGCTGTTTTCAATGAATCGGCTCAAGCTCTGTTCGATTTTGTCAAGTTCGTCAAAGGCGGCCCAGGCGGCCTGAGCGGCATACCGGGCATCGTCGTGGATAATAAATATTTCAAAGACGGTTGCCATGGCGTCATGTGAGAAACGGTGGATACCGGATATTGAGTCCGGTGAGCAACTAACGATATTAATTTCTTGAAGAGGCTGAGTCATCTTTCATCACCTGGAAACTATCCCACAGGTCTTTTGTTACAAAGGCGCGCACTTCGAGGTGCGGGCGCAATTGGGTGTACTTTCCAAAAACAGGTACATACAAATTCTTTTTTCCCGGCAGTTCATATAACCTTCCGCTTATCGCGGATTCTACGGCAGGCGAGATAATAATGAGAGGTGCGACGGGCGCATTATCATCAACCTTATCATACCATCCGACATTAGTAAAGGAGCGCAGATACCAGGGAAGAGGCCAATAATCGTTATAAGGGCAGATGACCTGGATGTGCATGCCACGTCCATCGGGATGGGCCCGGGCCATTTGTTCGACCCGCCGGGCGATGTTAAAGACATCGGTTGTGGAATGAGCATAAACGTAAGGATTGCGGGGGTCGGCAAAAAACTTATAGTTTGCCGAATAGGCCTGCCAAGTCAGGTGAACTGAGGCTGCGACCAACATCAAACCGATAATTGTGCGTGTTAAGAGATTCGGCTGGAGTTTTATTAGTTTCACGGCACCGATGGCGGCGAGTAAAATCATGCCATACAGAAATGTTAGCATGCACCATGGAGTTTTATAGGGAATTACAGAATAAATAGCGGCTGTTATGAGTGTGTAGAAAGCAATAAAACGAAGCAAATGGGAATTGGCAGTGTGGGAGGATTTCTTTGTCATTGCAACAACAAAACCTATCGCGGCCAAAATAATAATGAGGGCTTCACTAAAGACAGGTCCCGGGGCATATTTTGAGTATATGAGCATTTTCAAATAGTAATACGATGGATGGACATGCGAAACATCGCGGCCGGCCCGGCTGAAGTAGGTTGAATAGGCCCTGAAGGAGTCTAAAACACCGGTGGGATTGGTGAAAAACGAAGAGTAAAACAGTACTGAGATTATTACAGCAGATGCGACCGCTGCAATAATATGCACCGGGATTATTTCCTTTTTGATATTCCACGTAGCTTCCTGCTGTCGCCGGATCACGCTGGTAAGCAAAAAAGCCAGGAGCATCGAAGCGAAAGCGATGATACATGTTTCCTTGGTGGCGTGCATCAGGCCGAGAAACAAGCCGGTCAAAACCACCCAGCCGATGTTCTTACTGAGGGTGTATCGGCAGGCCGAGACAATTGCGCCGAAAGTAAAACAGACCAGGAGCATTTCATGGATATAGTAGCGACTGTAGAAGACCATTGCCGGTGAGACGGCGGTAAACGCTGCTGCGAGAATAACAACAGGTTTGCTCAGGCCATCAGCGAGCAGCAGAGGCATTAAGACCAAAAGGATTCCGAAAAGAACAGGGACAATTCGCAAGGTAAACTCGCCGATTTCCGACAGCTTTTGGGCAGAGGTGAGCCAGGTGGGAATAAGAGTGAAATAGTTAAGTGTTGGGCCGTGGTACTCGTGGGGGTCGTAGCGATAGAAGCGTTCTTCCAGAAGTTGACCGAACTTGACGGCGTTGACGGCCTCGTCGCTGTGCATAGGGCGATGAGCCAGGTGCGGCAGACGCAATGCAAGGGCGACAAGTGCCACGAGTAAGATGAGGACGCAATATGTCTTGGGCCCTTTCATTTCGCAGGCTTGCCGAAAACTTCCACTTCGATATAGTGGTTAAGGTCGTTGGCGTTGTTGCCGTTGCTGTACAGGCGGGCATAGCGTGCGCGAGTGCCTTTGGCGTCGATAAGTTTGCCCTCATTGGTCTCGACATAGTGAAGGTCCTGTCCGAGGCCCAGGCCTGCGGAATTGTCAATGTCATTGTTGAAGATGGTCGTGACATTCGTAATGAAATCGGGGTCATCGGCGACCTGGACGACCACATCGAAATAAACGCGTGCCTGTTTATGAAAATGCCAGACCAAAACAGCGTATATGTCGTGCTCAGCGCCGAGGTCGATGGTGATGTTCTGAACGAAAGGACCCAACTCAACATAACTACCGTCGGCGGCGCTTTTGTCTCCATCGGTGATATATTCAATGTCGCCGATGATGGGCTCTTCATCGCTACTTGCCACGGGTTTTTCAAAGGCGACGTTTTGAGTTCCGGGCGGAGCTAAAAACGGCGGTCTGGGCATACCTAACGGTTTGGCCAGTTTTGTTACACCCCGAATATTCTGTGGAGTGCCGACAAACATCGGTCTGGGCAATTCAATGGGAATAGGTGCCAAGCCGGATTGTTCAGAATCAGGAGCTTTTGCTTTATCAGGCCCAGCTGCTTCAGTATCCGCCGCTTCTGAGCGTTCGGTGCCTTCGGTAGGAGATTTTTTGCAGGATGAAACGCTTATCATGATTACCAGTAATACCACAAAGTAAATTTTCAAAATGGAGCCAACGCCTTTGTTTGACATTTGTCTGCTATTCCTTAATCAAAAATATCAATACGGTCTCTACGTTCAATGCGAAATCAACTATGTTATTGTACCAAAATTGTACAATTCCGTCAAGCTTTTGTTTTGCTTTTACAGGGAATTTACGCTGGCAAACCAAACCCACGAGCAACAGTGCAGGCTATTGCACAGTTAATAAAACCGGCGGGATGCTATCGCCGGATTATATGTTTTCAGTCGGCGTCATTTCGACTACGTTTGGCTCAAGCCCGGCCTTTTCGGTTCTGTTGTTCAAATCAGGTCGCCGGCCCGGAAATATAGCCTAATACAATTGCCAAAACAAGGAGGATTATACACGCAGGAATCAGAAGTCTTAGGCTTTTCTGAATCGATGAGCCTTTTGCCAGATTGCCGATGGCCTTGGGAACAATGACGGCACCGAGTAAACCGACGGCGAAAATGATGCCAAAGATGCTGCCGTAAACTTCCGGGCTGAACTTGGCGAATGTAACTCCAACCGTAGTCGGGAAGCAGGGTGCAAATGCAAGTCCTGCAAGAATCGCCATAACCTTAGCTTGTAGAGCACTCTTGCTGGTGGTCATGGCCAAGATTATCAGGGTGGCGATTAGCGCAGCTCCGGCGATAAACCAACTGCCGTACGTTGTGATGGCCGGTATCTGGCTGGCAATCAGACGACCTATCATCATGGCTACCGCAAAGAGTGAAAGCAGGCGCTGCGCGGAAGCGTCCACGACGTTTGGATCGGCATCCGGACTGGTCGAGGTGATTACTTCCTTTCCAAAGGGAGGGAGCCAGTTACAGAACGATGATTCCAGGCTGATATAGCAAAACAGTACCAATGCCGCAACCAAAACCGCAGGCTGTGTAAGCAGCTCAAAGGCATTCGATAGCGCAAATCCAGCCTGGCTCTTGGGGTAGGTTGCCAGAATAGCGAGAATTACAGGCGCTAATACAATCATACCCAAAGCCGAAACGGCCTTTTCATAGGAAGTCTTCTGGAACAGGAAACTGACGATAAGCGGCGTAAGGAAAAGGCCCAAACCGAAGAAGACATTGCCCAGGTTGCTGGCAGCGGCGAGGTTTCGGCCTGAGAACAAAACGACGGGTATTAGTGTATTACCGGCAGTATTCAAAGCCATCGCGCCAAAACCAAGCAGAATACATGGGAAAAGTGCTGTCTGATAGGTTCCGGCGCGTGCAAGGACGAAAATACACAGCGCAGTTGCGACAAATCCGAAGATTGCAACGGGCCTATAGCCCAACTTGTCGATGGTTACGCCCACAATCAGGGATGCAACCAAGCAGGCGAACATAAAGGCTGAGATGAGCGTCCCAAATTTTCCCTGGTCAATTTTCAGTCGCGGCATCAGCTTAACGCTGATAGAACCGAGGAGGGAGAAACACATACCCAATCCAAACACACACATCAGGGCTACGATTTTTTCCATAATCTGTTCTCCTAATTAAAATATTACGGATTAGTAAGTTATTGTTTCCTTAGCTGGATTCTGATTACAATGTAAGTGTGCACGATTGCAGCTAATGCAAATAACAAAGCGCTGTATCGGTGGAGGTGGAAAAGGAATTTCTGGCCGGCGGTCCCGAAAAGCAGGAACATGCTCAGGACAATCGACAAGATTAGCGGGATGGCCAGCACACAAATCAGCCAGAAACATATTTTCCTAATCAGTTCAGAAATTTCGCAAAGGGCATCCTTGTGGGTATGCTTTTGAATAAGATGCAGCAGGGTCTGATAATCGTTTTTATCGAAACGGCAGCGATGTGCCCACATTACGGCCAAGGCCGTCAGGCACAGTGCGAAGACCGGTGCGAAGGTGACATGAGCCATTACCCAGTAACCGGAAAGGCTCTTGCCCAAAATAAGTCGTGGTACAAAACCGGTGATTAACAGCACTACAAAGCAAAGCAGCGCCAACAAGTAAATCAGCTTTTTCAAAATGCCTAACTCGCTCAACTGTTGCTTAAGTAAGGGCGGCATCAAAAGGCGAAGGAGTTTGGTCACAATTTCAATGGGGCGCCACTTTCGCCGCTCTCCGGGCGCGCAGGCTATATTGTGAACAGCAAGAATCACGAAAACAACTACAAAACTTATTATCGAAATTATGCGAAACATGCTACCGGTATATTCTTAATCAGATTCATTTTCCTCGGCCAACACTTCTGCCAAGCGGGCCAAGGCCTTAAATCCATAAAGCAGCAAAACAGCAATTAAAACAGCACAGGACAGAAGGCTTATAATTTTCAGCCACGGACGGAATACAAACGAAAACGCAAAGAACTTTGTGTAAAAGGCGCTAACATCCTGAAAATCGGTCATTATCCTCAACGAACCTTTTTGTGAGGTCAGAGGCGAATCCACTTCGACCTGCCCAAACAAGAACGGTGCATCTGTCGCATGGCAATCCTCGCACCGTCGGACGCCTAATGACTGCACCGCCGGTCTGACGTCGTGAGCGATGGGCCATCCGTACGGCCTTGCAGCAGGATGTTCCTCCTCAATCAATCGGCCGGACTCGTTGAGACGGCCAAGCGTACCGCCGCTAATATATACGGGCCTGCCTTTATCCGACTCACGAGTCGAGAGCAAAGTCAGAACTTGTATTACCTGCTCATCGGTGAGCATAAGCCAATCACCGAAAGATGCCCGCTGGATATCGGAAAAGACCTTGCCTGCAGCGGAGATCACCATTTCAGGGGGAATCGGCGTAACGTTTTCATCTTTTAAGCGAGCCCAAAAGGCGGGCCAAACGAGCTTGTGCGGCGCGATTTTGCCATTGGACTGTTTAATGTAAACGGGAAATACGATATGCGGCAACACATCATCAGATTTGTCGATGCCGTGAACACCAATGCCATGGGCCCGGGCGGTTTTTGTTCGGATAGTTTTTTGGGAGGGCCAGGGACCTGAGTGGCAGGCGGTGCAGGTGAGCTTATCAAAATGCACGGTTGGTATGCCGGGATGGTCAGGCTCAGGTGCACCCAGACGTCCGGACATTGGCACAGGGGACGATTCATCCGGCAGGTGGCAACCCTTACATGATAAAACAGCGGCCAGCGGATTTTGCGATACCGACTTCTCGTCTTCATACCCCCTGGTAATGGCGTGGTCGAGGCCGTTGCGATGGCAATCGACACATGATAAGCCGGCACTTAAGTGCACATCTTCGGCCGAGGCCCATTTCTCAGTACCCACATCTTTGTTGGAATGGCAGAAATAGCAGCGCACGGCAGGGATTTTTGGAGGGATATCAAAGAAGACCCTGCCCTTCTCATCGAACCTGTCGTGGTCATACGAGACAGCAGGCGGGATAAGTTTGGGGTCGTCCAGAATCGGGGGCATAAAAGGGTCGTAAGTATTGGGCATACTTTTGGCTGAGCCATGAACCGAAGCGAAGCCGCTGGTAGCGGCGGCAGCCCAGTGGAAATTCTGCCTGGCTGTCTGGACGGCGTAGGCGGCCTGGTCGTGGGCCGGCTCGGCATCGTGACAGGCCAAGCAATTTATTTCAAGCTCGCCGGAGACCATCCAGCGTGCATTGAAGTCGGGCTGCGACTCATTCTGTTCGCCTGTTGGGTAGGGCATTTGTCTGCCGAAAATATGGGCAAATTTCCAGGGCGTAAGACCGAGGCGCTCAGGGTGAAAAGTGCCCGGCCAGGGACGATAAGAAAGAGGGATTTGTGTTGCAGTAGCACGGTCAACGAAAATCCACGCCTGGCCGATTCTGCCGGCAGGGGCGTTC
>JGI10211J14876_10001005_pt1 | contig 12295 bp, 12 predicted proteins | sample Etolagsediment_FD_14876 | JGI IMG/M metagenome (IMG submission 14876)
TCCTATCGAACCGCCTCTTTGCCTAACAATATTATACAGCTTAGTAGATACATCATCTTTTTGTATAAAGTTAATTGCAGGAACATAAACCTTATCATACACATATTTTACAAATTTTTCATACACTTCAGGATTCTTTGCAATAACCCTGCTACACGCTCTTCCATATTCTTTATCATTAAAACGGCAGCCCTGCATCTGGATTTCCTGTTCTTTTGAATTTAGCTTATCAAATGCATATTTTGTGCGCGGCTCTCTCTTGAACTCAACTGAGCCTGGATCAAAAGGCTGGTCATAGTATTCCTTTTCTTTTTCAAAGCTTAAAATATATGCTCCATTATGAATCACGCAAGAACAATCTGTCTTGGTAACAGTCAAGTCAGTCTTGCAAGGACTTGCTAAAAAGAAACGCGATGAAGCCCCTTTGTATTTGAATAAATTCAAATAATAATCAGTTGTATCATCAGAAAGCTCATACTTCTTAACTGATGTAAAAGAATAAGGTTCTTGCAGTGCAAGAGTGTTGCCTCCATACTTCTTGTTTTTAATATTCTGGGCATCAGCCTCAGCTATCTGAGTTGCAATGAGATATGCTAGTGTATACCGCGCAACCCGAGAATGCCACGCAGCCGCTGCAGCATCGGAAGTAAAACGAACACCTGTGCGAGTAGTTTTATATCCAGTTCCAAGAAGCGAACGCACCAAAAGAGGCCGGGGAATTGGAATAAATCTTCCTCTTCCTATTGAAATATGAATAGGATTATAACGCAAAACAGCTGCTTTGATAGTACTCAATTTCCCTCCTTTTTTCGCAACAGCTTCACCAATTTCTTTAGGAGTTACTCCAAATAAAAATCTTGACAAGGTATCTTTATTAAATGTCAATAACGAATCTGCAACTGCATTAAATTCCTTTTTTGCATACGTTACAAAAGCATTCTGCGTTCTGCCTGTCAAAGAAGTTGTTTTTAATATATCATCTGTTGATGCAGCAACATCAGCAATCTCATCAAAATAACCTGCAGTGCGCTTCATTAATTCTTCAGTTATCTCTGGACTGAGTTTGTCATACAATTCCTTGCCTGCCACTTCAGATATCATTTTTTCCAGAGCTTCCTTATTAAGTTTTTCACCAGTCTCTTCCATCAAGTATTTTGCAAAAAATTGCTTTACTGTCTGCTGTCTATTAAAAGATTCTGTAAGCTCTTTCATAGGCTTCTTGATAATCTCGTCAACATTTTTGCCAAATTTTTCAGCAACATTCTCAGGCATATCCTTTATTACAGCTTCGGCAATCTCTTTATTTGTCTTGCCCAGGCTTTTATATAATGCATATTTTGAAAGAAAAGTCTCTCTTGCTTTTTCTGCAGCCTCTTCACCAACCTCTCTGACAATGTCATCATAAAACATCTGGGATTTCAAAGCATACTCATATCCTGAGCCCATTATCTGAATCAGTTCTTTGCTGCCTGCCTCACCAAGCTCCTCGCCAAGCTCTTTTCCTGTCCTTGCTAACAACTTCTCAGTAGTTTCTTCTGCAACCTCTTTAGAAACCTGCCTGCGAAAAATCTTGTCAAAAGCACCTACTCCTACAACTTTGGCACCTTTAACCCCCTTCGCTAAACCCATTCCAAGTACGGGAATAACATTCATTGCAGCTCCAAAAAATATAACATCAATAAAAAAACTGCTTTTGTCAATCTGCCATGACGCATCTTCTCCAGTAGGAAAAGATTCATAATACATAATAAGTTCTGGATCCTTGTATTCTTTTATAAAATCAATGGCCCAATCATAAATATTGACATCACTGCCAATTTCCTGCGGCAACTCAAAAGTTTTAATTTCGCAGGTAAATTCTTTTTCGGCAAGCCCTCTTGTTTCAACTTCACAATCATTTAGATTTCGCGTGAAGAAAACTTCATCCACACCTTCATAATTTGCGCAAATATAAAATTCTTGTTTAATATTTAAGACAATTGCCTCGCCAAATTTCCAATCAACATTCTGCGTTCCTGTAATTCCAAGGCCAGCCAAATCAGAACCAACAGCCCCTTTAAATTTTTTAAGATGTTCTCTGAATTCATCTTTTGTTATTACCCAAGCAGGCGCAGTTCCTGGTATGACAACCTTATTGCAAAAAATATTTTTTTCACCTTCTTCGCCTATTGGGCCTTTAAAATCATTCCAGCACTTAACAGCTGCTTTGGTCAACATTTTTGTGGCATCATATTCGCTTTCTGGCAAAGTAATTGTCTTCATACCAAACTCACTTTCACGGCATTCAACACACGTCTGGCCATACAAGGCACCATCACACTCTTCTTTAGTCACTGCGCCTGTGACAGAAACCATTGCTCCTGTTGGAGCGGGTTTAGGTTCTGTTTTCTTTTCCTCTGCTTTTTTCTTCTCTTCGGCTTCTTTTTTCTTTTTCTCTTCTAATTCTTTTGAATAAAATCCTTCTGGACACACTCCTTCAATAAGCCAGCCTTTTTTCTCAATAGCCAGGCTGTTGAAAGCGCAAACAAGTGCTTTCATAGAATCATCAGCTGTCTTTAATTCTCCTTCTACTTCCACTTCATAAGGAACAAACTCTTCTTCTTCAGCAGAAATATATTTTTTTCCAAATATTTTTTCTGAAAGATAATCTCTTCCCTGGTAAAGAACTGTTCCGATGGACAAGATAACAATGAGCCCTATTACTATAGAAACCCACATAAAAGCTCCGCTTACACCTCTTTTTTTCATAGTAATCCTTTGATGGTATCCAGCAAACCAGTTGCCTTTTGGCCGGATTTTGCAGAAATCCAGATTATCAACAATATAACCAGCAAGCCGATTATCAAGCCAATTACATAAATCCATCCAGGTATTTCCATTGCTTTCTTGTTTTTCATCTTAATCAATGACATAAAAACACCCTAATCCGCCTGTAGAAACCCTATCTTTCTCAACTGGAGTGGCTATCAGATCATAATCTGCAAGAGCAAGAATATTCACTGCCTTTGCTGTCTCATACCCAACTAACTTATCAAGAACCCACGCTTTTACCACATTTAATGCCTGAGGATTTAGCCTCTTGTAAACAATTCCTAATGGCTTTTGGATATTATATTCATACTGAGGAGTCCAAAATTTGCTTTCAAGAGTCTGCCCTTCCTGCAATTCCTCAAGATAGCTTATATCTGAATTCGGGGCCTTGTTGCCTGCCATCCAAACATTCAAGGATTTAATATCCTCCTGAAACAATCCCCTGACATCCTTATCAAAATTCAAGTGATAGCACACAATACAGAAAGCAGGAGGGCCGTAAACAGAAAAAACTCCTAAGTCAACTTCGCCGCCAACTTTATTTATTTCATCTTGCGTATACTCTTTTTTAGATAATCCAAACCAGGTCCAGTCAACAAGCTTCCACCAATAATCAAACATTGGCAGGCTTCCTTTCCATACTTTTTTCCAGCAGGAAAGCATCTTGTCTGCAATTATCTTGTTCAAGGCCCATTCCATCTGAACCTTGTAATTCTTTTCTGGCTCATCCTTATAATACTTGAATCCTGCCTGGCGTATCTTCCTGTACTTTTCTGGATTTGAATCATACGTTTTTATTCTTGCTGCAGCAGTATCAAGCTCTTTTTCAAGATCTTTTTTTGTTATTGTGATATATTCTGCCTTGCATTCAGGAGGAACATCCATTGCACCTCCGCCAGCCACTGTTGCAATGGCTGAGAACAATAAATCCCACTGGCATTCTCCTGTCTTAACAGCGCCAAAGATATACTGAACAAACACTCCTGAAACAAGTATAAGCGCCAACAGTGCTATTGCAAGGCCTACCACGCGCACAGTTGTGGGGATTCCTGCCTGGCTTTTCTTGTTCATATTATTCCCTTCCTGGTCAAGACCAAAATTGCGATTATGAGAAAAATGACTGACAAAACTATTGCTATCAATATCTCTGGCTCAATCACGCCTCTTTTTTTCATTACCTCAGAAAATAAGAATTATATATAAAAGGTTTTTGGTGAAAAACTGCTATTAATCATTTGGCCCGAGTGCTCCGGGTATTGTGGTGCCAGACTTGGCAGTACACACATTATTTTTACATACTAAGCCTTTTGCACAGTCATCATTATTAGCGCAAGGAGAACCTGCAGGAGCGCGAAGAATTGCAAGGCAGCACTTCTGGCCCTTAGGACAATCTGTTCCTGTAATCTCTGACTGATAGCCAAAGGTGCATTCTTTTGCACAAACTCCTCCTTTGCTTGTGCAGCTCACCATCTCTCCGCCAAAAACCCTTATTTTGCCTGAAAATATGAAAATAATGACCACGAGAACTATCAGTGCAAGAGCAGCTATGATTATAGTAGTTATTGGCAATCCTTGGCCTCTTTTCTTCATGCTGATATAAAATCTAATTCTCATATATAAACTTTATGGCAATACAGAGGGCGGAATCAATGCCATATGCTCCTTTAAAACAAAGAATTTAGTTATTAAGATAACCAAAAGAACAATCAAAGTCAATAAAGTAAAAAGTCTTGCAGGAGTGACGCCCTGCAAATAAGGAATCTTCAGCTCTGCCATCAGATTGTGGAAACACAGCATACGGTGCAGAAAACCAAATCTTCTGCTTTCCTGTTAGCTGGCTGTCCTGCTTCGATATATGTTCCTGTCAAAACCCTTTGCATCTGCGGATTAGGGCACGCGGCATCTTTAACAGGTTCGTTCACAGCATTTGTGGTGGCTCCGCTTTCAGACCATTTGCCAACACAAATTCCAGGGCATTCTGAAATACCTCTTCCAAAAATAGTCAATCTGCCGGTAAATATGGCAAACAATACTACAAGCACAACTAGTGCTAATGCAGCAATGATAATAGTAGTGATAGGCAATCCTTGTGCTTTTCTCATTAGTACACCTCTTGCTAGCTTTACACTGTATTTGTAATTGGTTATATATAAACTTTTTGGGATTATTGGGCATATACCNGCTCTACTAGCTCTGGCTGGCTCAGGAAAGCCTCTTTCTTGATTTCATCGATTATATAGTGGATTTCCTTGGATCTGACAGAGAAGTTCTCATCAATAGTATCCACAAATTCCTCAAGTTCTTTTATATCCTTGAAAATACATTCAAACATGAAATCAAAGCCATTATTGACCTTGTACAACGAGTTTACATTAAAGGATGCCATCAAAAACTCTTTCAGCTTCTGCTTTTCATTCTTTTTTGCGCGCAATAAAATAGTTGCCCTTGCACCATATCCCATCTTGCTGAAGTCCAGCAAGGCAGTATTCTTTACAATTATCTTGTTTGTCTTGAGCCGGTCAAATATTGTGCTTACAGGAACCCCTGTCTTGCGGGAAAGTATTGTCAAGGATGCCCGTGAATTCTGCCTCAAGTAAGCTGTCAATACCAAGTCTTTTTTCTTAAGCATTATATATCACCTCCTAAACAATATAATACTATAAGCTTTGATAATTATATATCTTTTTCTTAAGTCTTATATATTGCCTTATAGTTATATAATATAGAAAAACTTATATATTCCAAAGTTTAAGCAATTAACATGAAGAGAAAAGTGATACAGCTTGCAAGAAAGACCTTTGTGGTGAGCCTGCCAAGCAAATGGGTAAAAAAGTACGGCGTCAAAAAAGGAGATGAATTAGAAGTAAAAGACAGGGCAACAAACATCATATTCTCAACAAAAAAAGAAGTAGACACAAAAAAGACAAGCATCAACATAACAAAGACAGATGAAAGGACTTTGAGATGGCTGTTATCAAGCCTGCACAAGAAAGGCTATGATGAGATAGAATTATTCTATGAAAGCCCAAAGAAGACAGCAGTCATACAAGAGCTTGTAAAAGACCTTTTTGTAGGGTTTGCAATTGTGCATCAAAGCAATAAAAGATGCGTATTACGAGCCATATCGCAGGAAAGAGAGCAGGAGTTTGACAACATCCTGAGAAGAGCCTGGCTTGTGACAATATCAATGGGCGACAGCGCAATAGATTACATCAAGCAAGGACAGCAAAAACAGCTGAAAGAGCTCCTTGCACTTGAAAAAACAAACAATCAATTAACAAACTTCTGCCAAAGGACCCTCAACAAGAAAGGGCATCTTGATTATGCAAAAACCTGCTTTTATTACGTGATTGCATGGAACCTTGAAAAAGTATGCGATGACTACAAATACATCTGCAAACTGCTCTCAGAAAGCAATGCAAAACTATCAAAAGAAAGCATTACTTTATTCAAAGAAACAAATGACCTGCTGAGAAAATATTACGAATTATTCTATTCATTTGACTTAAAGCAATTAAACAAACTGAATGAAAAGAAAAAAGAACTGATTGAAAAAGGGCATAAAGCAGTAAGCATTAAAAAAGGGGCAGAAGCAGGAATGCTGAACTATCTGAACAATGCTGTCTTAAAAATAGCTGACTTCTCTGCATCAATGATTGCCTTGAACACTGACTAATTCCTTGATATCCTCTAAAGCCCTCTGCAAATTCAGGTAATTAAATTTATGCCTGTAATAATATGTCTTATGCTCTTTCTGCATCCTATCTATTGCATGAACGGCATTTGCAATAACCTTGGGCCGTTCAGCGCGCATAGATTTCCTGTATTCAGAAGACCAGGCAGTGCACAAGGAGATTGCCCGCTGGATAACTGCATTGAAATATGTGAGCTTGAACTTTTTCCTGTCAATAACAGCATTTGTGAATTCCTCATACGCATCAATATACATTTTTATTGCATAATCTTTCTGCATGTCAGTCAGATAATCTGAATACTCAAGCAAATTAACCAAGTCAAACTGCTGCGGGACCAAGAAATTATTCTCGCAGTCAAGAACAATAATCTTCTTGTCATGTATCAGCCAGTTTTCTGGATGTGCATCCTTGTTATAGACATAAACTGCATCTTTAAAGATATTCAATACAGGCTTGTAATTGCGAAGGACTCTTTCAGTCAGGTCCTTTGAGAGCTTTAAATCAGGATCTGTCAGCTTGCTCATTAACTTAGGAATAATCTCAAGCTGCTTTTTCCTGACTTTTTCAGCAGGAACCTCTGCATGAATCTTTGCCAGGCAGACAGAAATAAAAGGGAACGCAGAATATTCTTTTTTCTTGAACTGCTCAAGCAATGTCTCTCCAGGAGCATGCCGCATGACCAATGGATACATATTGTTAATAGGTTTTTCTGAGATATAAAACATCTCTGGAGTATCAAATGTTATCCCTTTATCATCACCGATTATCTTCTTGAGCTCATCTTTAGCAGGAAGAATGCCTTTAATGTAATTTGTCATCTCTGCCTCTGCCTCAAGAGCTTTTCTATCATGCTTGTCCTTCAACACAATTGTCTTGGACAAGAACCTGCTGTCTTTCACCTGCCGCACAAGATTCTTTGTTTCAGCAATCCTTTCAAGAGCCTGCTGTTTTCTTGTTTCTTTCACAAAATTTGCCCAGATATTGCTCGAATTTTTTGCATTCAGTGCATGATGAATCAAGGAATCAAGGCAAAATATCTCTTTCTTGATCGGGCTGTCAAATTCTTCAGCTGTTTTTCTTGCAAAAGCAGAATAGTAAAGGGCGCTGCCATAATTTCTTTTCAATATCTCTATCAAGGATGCATAAAACAAGGGAAATGAATTCCTGGCATTCAAAAAAGCTTCTGCTCTGTTACAGATGTCTTTTATTCTTAAATCAAGCTTATGAAGCAGGGAAATATCCTTATTTAGCTGAAGAAACTTGCTCATCTGGATAAACGCCTCATCATGCTTGTCTTGGTCAAAATAATTAAATGCAGCATCAAAATGCATTGCTGGATTTTTTTCTTTTTCAGCCAGCTCAGCAAGCTTGTCTGTGCCTTCAGGAGTTCCTGTGATGCCTGGCCTTTTAATTCCTTCATCATAAAGCGTTTTCAGGACAGTATCTGCCTTCAACAGCTCAAACTCCTTGTCAACTAATACATCAAAATCAGTTTTTGCAAGCTCTTTTTTTATTTTCCTTCTCTTCTTGAAATCACTCAATCTTGTTCTTGGACGATACTTGTCTTCATAAGTAAAAGTATTAAGCAGTTCTGCAAAAAGGCCTGTGCCTGCTGCTGCCCATATGGGGGTTGTTATTGCAAAAAGATCCTGAAAAAGCTCAGAAGTGTCTGAATCAATAAAAGAAATCTTCCAGTTCAAAACACTGTACAAACTGTAAGGCAATGCTATAAGTCCCGCAATGCCTGCTGTGCGCAAAGGCTTTCTCACTAGCCAAGTATATGCTCTTTTAATCCTACTGTCCCCCATCATCAAGTATAAAGAAAAAGCGATATATAAAGATTAACTATAAATCTCAAGCTTAAGCTGGATCTCAAAACCAGGCCGCACAGGAACTGGGTGTATCTTTGCCTCTCTCTCGCATTCAGGGCAGGGATTGCCAAAAGTGATTGCCTCAACACCAGGAGCGCCTTTTATGCTGAAATAATAATCCTTGTTCCAGATGCTCAATGTCTTGTCAAGCATTATCTTTATCTGATCTGAAGCATAATCACAAGAGTTTCTCTGGCCAGGGCATCTTGTGGTGCCGCCGGTAAGGGCACAGTCCTGCAATAACTCGCGAATATTCCTGTTATAGCAGTCAGTTGTGGTGGAAAGCATCGCGTTAAGGAAATTTGCTGCTATCGTGCTTTCCTTGACAGCTGCAGTCTCTCTTCCAGCAGGCTTTTTCAGCAAAAACTGCACTGCAAAAAGCATGCCAATAGCAACCAAGATTACTATGATTACCAGACCCATTATCTCCATCTGGGACTTATTGCTCTTCTGCATAAACATCAACCTCAACAATGCCAAAATTATACCTGTTCTGCACTGCATCAAACAGCAGTATCGGGCTTTGCGTGCTTATCATTGATTTATATTTTTCAGGAATGTTCTTGTAAAGAGTGTATGAAAATGTCACATTAACAGGATAAAGCTGCGTAACCTTTATCTCAGAAAAGCCAAACACATTGAAATAATCAATCATGAACTTTTCCTGCTTCAGAAGATCGCCAAGATTCATCACTTTTAATTTATCAAAGCAATTGTCTTTCTGTATGCTCACAAAAGAGCAGTCAAGCTCTGGCAAAAACAATGCTTTCTGCACAACCTGGAAAGCGCGCAGCTGTTCCTGCCTCGCAAGGTCTCTTTTTATGCTGCTTTTCTGTATCTGAAAATAAAAAGCAGCGCCGCCGACCAATAAAAAGAAGAATATCACTAACACAGCCATTGTCTCAAACATCTTTATCTGTGCTTTTCTCATTTTAATAAATCTCTGGACAAGATAATAATATTATGTTCTTGTTTTCTCTCTCAATATCATCAGCAGCCTGGGCTATGCCTGAAATGCTTGAAAAGTCCAACTGGTTTGCAAAGCTTCTTGAGCTTTCAATAAGCACGTCAAAACTGTCCAGCAAATAAGTGCATTCAGGCTTTGTCTGGGTTATGTTGGCCTGTATCATCTTTGCCCTGCCATAAATGACCTGCGCAACATGACTCAGCTTAAGGAAAGCTGCTCTCAAGCCGCAGTCATACATCTGCTTGTCTGCAGCGAATATTGCGGCAAACATCCACGGCTCGCCTGCAAAAGGAGATGATTTTGATGTAAATGCAATCTCTTTAGGTGTCTTCTCGTAAAAAGTGATTGAATTCGCATTTGGCTGGATGTTTATTGCAGAAACCTCTTCTCTCTTGAAATCACTGTCCAGGCCCATCAGATTAATCTCAGGATTGACCACATCTAAAAATATAAACTTTGTCTCCTGGTAGCCTTCATAAGGAACATCACCCACTTCATTGGGGTCTCTCAAGACATCTACATTCAATCCAGGAGGAAAAGACTTGTTTATCTTGTCAAACAATCTGTCACTCTTGCCAGCTTCATAAACAAGATAATATTTGATATTAGGATTTGTAATATAAAGGAAATTAGTTATCCTAAAAGGCATCTTCCATTCAGTTGACCATGCCATAGCATCCTGGTCTTCAATCAAATAAGGAGCAAAAATAATCTTGTCACTGAAAGAAGTTGCCTTGTCATTAATCCAAAAATTACAGTCACAGGCCTCTGAGCAGGAAAAAGTTATTCCTCCTTTAGGCATTGCAAGCAACTGGGCAGTTCCCTTGCTTTCAATTGCGCCAGAAAAAACCGCTTCAATATTCTCTGAGAGGGTTATGGAAAGCTTTTGCTCAGAAAGCGATTTCTGCTTGGCAACCACAGAAAAAAAGAAAGCAAGGATTACAGCGCCAGCTATCAGAATAAAAATCCAGTGAAACTGCATCTCAAAACCGCGTTTTTTCATTGTGGAACAGGCCAACCCGAAATTTGTGTTGACTTGCCAAGACCCTTAAGGCCTAAAACGACATTGCCATGGGCAACATCAACACAAGTGTAGCCGCCTAAAACAGTTATGTCTGGAAGAAAGATAGGAGTTTCCTGCTTAGGAACAAGTATGACATTCTCGCTGCCTGCAATACATGTCGAATACATCAAGGGCCTCTGTTTCTTTAGCGGCTCGCAATTGTTTATGTCAATTATGCAGAGCTCTGTGTATCTTTTTGGCAGCTTTAATTCAAGCTTTCTCACACTGCCGTAATCCCTCTTGATGACCTCTACAGAAGATTCTAAATCAGACTTGAAATCAATCAATGCAACCTGCTCAGAACGCTGCAAAAAATTAGAGATTGCCTTATACCCATACATTAGAATCAGTATAAATATTATTGCAGCCACTACAAAAATAAATATCTGGCCTATCATCTGCGCTTTTCTCATTTTTTCCTTATCTTCCTCAGTTTTGCTATCGCGTCTTCTTTTGATTTTTTCTTAGAGGCTTTTTTCTTGGATTTAAGCTTCTTTAATTTCTCAAAAGCCTTTGTTTTAGGCCTTTTTTTAGTTTTTAATTTCTCTAATGGAACAAACTCTTCTGTTATCGCAGGCCGCTCTTTCTTTTTTGCAAACTTTCGCAAGGCTGCAATCCTTTCCTCAGGCGTAGGCTCTGCTGGCCTAGGCTTTGGCCTTACTTTTACAGCAGGCTTTATTTCCGGCGCTGCAGGAGGAGCTTTCCTGAACTTTGCAATTACTTTATCTAAATAACCTTTCTTGTAAGCATAATATCCTCCAAATCCAAGGCCTCCAAGCACTGCAATTATCAGCAAGAACTTTATGAGGGTCCATAATAATGAAGGCTTTTCTACAGGAACCTCCTCAATCTGGCATCCCTGCGCATCAACAGGAACCCCTGGAAGGGTATTAGGGCAGATATCAAGATAATCAGGAACACCATCTTCATCCAAGTCAAGAGGAACACTGCAGGTATTGTCAATACAGGCAAGATCTTCTGCGCAATCACCTGGCAGGTTGCAGTTCATTCCGCTGCCGCACCTTGCAGGGCATGCCCCGCCGCAATCAATATCAGACTCTGTGCCGTCAAGAACACCATTTTTGCAGGTATCAACAGCACATTTTCCAAATAAGCAGCTGCCAGAATCACAATCAGTATTTTCTGCACATGTCTTGTTAAGCATGCACTTAGGACACTCAGGACCGCCGCAGTCAATATCAGTCTCCTGGCCGTTCCTGACTCCATCTGTACAAGAAGGCTCTGCACAAACATTTTCTGCACAATACAATGAATCACAATCATTGTTCTTGACACAATGTTTTCCTACTGCACATCCTGCGCACATGCCTCCGCAGTCAATATCTGTCTCATTTGCATCTTTTTCTCCATTAGCACAGACAGGAGGTATTTTTGAGAAATCAACTGTAACACCATCACTTGAGCTGAAATTTCCAACCAGGCCGACAAGATTTACAGGCCTTACCCTAAAAACATATCTCTGGCCGTCAGACAAGTTTGCTTTTACAAATATAGGGGTTCCATTAAGCTCAAGACTAGGAGTCCAGTTAACAACAAGCTCTCTTGCAAATGCAGTCTCCAATAGATAATAATATTTTATGACCTTGGTCTCAGGATCCTTGCCCTTGAACTTAACCTTGAGCTTGCCAGGATACCATGATATGTCCGGCTCTCCAGGCAATGTAGAGCTGTCATCAACATACTCCATCATAGGAGAGCTGGTATCAACTGTCACAGTGATATTAAGCACATTGCTTGATTCCCCGCCAGAACCTGTATTGCATTTAACATAGAACGTGTAAGTTCCTGCTGGTTTTGTGATTGGCTGGGCGTGGCCGTTAGTGAATTCACACGCCCCAAAGCAATTTGAGATGCNNTTCTTGTCTTC
>JGI10211J14876_10001008_pt1 | contig 12275 bp, 11 predicted proteins | sample Etolagsediment_FD_14876 | JGI IMG/M metagenome (IMG submission 14876)
AGAATATTGTAGAAAAAAGACAATTGTTTGTTTTATATTTGATCAAAAATTATGAATAATGGATTATAACAATATGTCGTGTTTTATAACAGATTAAAATAGGGGGGAGGTACAAATTGCATATATTATAAAAACTTATTTTAATTTACGTATTTATTAATTATGTCGTGGTGGAAGATCCTTTGTAAGGGATAATTTTATTAAAAATCTATGTTTAATTATGTTGTGGTGGAAGATCCTTTATAAAGGATAATTTTATAAAAAATCTATGTTTAAATATATTTAAACATAGGTCAAAAACTCAACCACTGTGATAAGTTTAACACTTTAAAAGAGTATCTAATCGATCTTTCGGTTCGACATATATTAAGCCTAGAAACTTGAATATATCTTTTTCATCTCGAACTCTAATATTAACTTTTTTACCAGTATTTTTATAAAATAATCCTTTTTCATTTAATTTATATCCTTTTTTTGAAGCACAATCTCTTATTTTTCGAGAAAATCCTATATCAGACCCAAAATATAAAAGATACCATGGATATTGAGATTCCGGAATACATACCAAATCCATTCTCATTGCATGTTTTTTGGGAAATTTAACAATGATCAAACTTTTATCATCACTTCTAGATATAACATAAACAATGTATTTTTTTAATCTTTCTAAAACAACATCCATATTAACCCCGATATTTTGTTGAGGAATATTTCCATCTGGATATGTAATAATCAAATCAATATCTCCTGATGTTTTTTTACCAAGTCGATAGGATCCAACAATATTAACTTTTAATTTTATTTTTTTCTTTACAATTTGCACAATATTTTCTATATCTCCGCGGTCTATTCTTTTATTGAGATCCTTGTAATATTTTATACCCATTTTCTGATTTTCTGTTAATTTTATATTCTTTAGGGCTTCTAATGTATAAATTCCATTATTAACCCATTCTCTAGCTTTTTTGGGACCAACTCCAATAATGCCTTGAAACATCATAATTGCATCTATTTTCTTATCTTTTATAATCTTATCATAAATGGGAAGAGTTCCAGTTTTTATAATAATTTTAATTTTATCTATGCTTTTTTTTCCGAATCCATCAGCTAAATCATCAATATCATGAATAGGTCCATCCATTTTCTCTAGAATATTGAGACCTTTTCTATATGCTAAAACGCGAAAAGCATTTCCACTTCCACCATTTATTTCATAAAATGCAAGTAATTTACGAAATATTTTAATAATTAATGGTTTATAATCCACCTGACCGCCAATTATTTTTCGGAAAATTTTAACAAATGAAGTCATTATAGTATATATTCATAAATTTTTCTATTAACATATTATATAATGAATAATCATCAACTTATGATACATCAAATGCCCATGACTAATATTCAACCTCTAGAAACTCAAACAGATGTTGATGAGCTTACTTTCACGGATCATAATCCGGAATTTGTTAAATTCAAAGAACAAGTAACTGAATGGCTTGATTTAGATGATGATTTAAAAACACTTCGTGAAGCGATTAAGCAACGAAATACAAGGAAAAAAGAATTAGCTCCATATATACTAGAGTTTATGAAGCTTAATGGAATAGATAATCTTCATACTAAAACAGGTGGAAAACTTAAATATAGGTCTTCAATGGTAAAAAAACCTCTTAATCAAAAAGAGATTAAGAGTAAATTATGTGAATTCTTTAATAATATTAAAAGAGGCGAACAGGCTGCAAATTATATCTTGGAAAATAGAGAAAAAGTTGAAAGAGTATCTCTTTCTCGTATAAGAGAAAGAAAAACAAAAAAAAATACAAATATTACTTTCTAAAAAATTATAAATATTTTATTTATTTATATAAATTTCTTTAAGTATTCAATTCCTTTTTTATTACCGTTAATAACAATATTACCATCTTCAATTACATAATCAACTCTAGTTTTAGTAACTTTACACTTGATTATTTCTGCATGTTGATCATCAAAACATGACCATACCAATGCATTTCTATCGGGTATTTTAATACTCAATTTCTTTTCCTTACATAAATCCAATAAATATCTGTAACTCAGTGCTCTTTTATCCCTTTTTTTATTTAAACCTTCTACAAGCGCATTACAATCCTCATAATCAATATTCTGTAATAATGTATTAGAGAAATGAAGCTCATTTTGAATAATATTAGAACAATGTTTTAATGTTTTATATATATCAATATCCAATTCCATTGTTTTCTGATGTAATTTACTTAATTGTTTCTCTATTACATCCTTTGATTCACCAATAATAAAACGTAATTGACAGAAATTCTTATATATTCCCTCGAAATTATCATATAATTCACATATTTTTCCTCTATTGATGCTTATTGGGGGCATATCTAGTTTTAAACATTCTTTTGCTAGTAAAATTGCCCAAGTAATAGAGATACCATCTATACCGGCTACTGGAATATAGATTATTTTTTGTTTTTCATTATAATTTTCAATATGAAATCGCTTTTTGCCTACTATACCTGAATATAATGATATGAAAATACCTATTTTATGTCCTGTTTTTGTCAAATCCCTTTTAAATTTGTCAATTTCCTTTTTGGGAATGGGAGATTGATAATTTTTTACTTCTAACATAATAACGTCACCTGATGGTAAATGAAGCATATAATCTCCAGATCCCATTTCCTTAGATGTATCAACAATTGTATAATCCTGAAAATTATATTTAACTATATTTTCAATGATTCTTTCTCCCATTCCACCTTTTAATACTGATTTACTACCCGAATCAGTAAGTTTATCAATTGATGACTTGACATCAATTAAATTATCACTAATTCGCGTTTCGATACCAGTCATAGTTTTATCTATATTTCCTCGCAAACTATCGAATAAACTACTACTCGGGTCAATAATGGTTCTAGAACAATTTGCCATAAGATAACCCAATTTCATATAGTAATTACAAGTTTTGTCTTTTTCTTCAGGAGGAATATTTTCTATCCAATCATTCATTTTCATATCAATATTAATTTGAGTCATTATTAATTATAATATAAATTTAATTTTAAGTTCAAAAAATATCTCATAAAATAATATACAAATGGTCGACGAGCAGAAAGTAACAGGAGTACGAGTACTCAAAAATGGGATGAGAGCAGGTTATGTTCTTCAGAAAGACGGTACTAGACGTTTTAGAATCCTAGGAAAATCTCAAGAACAGGATGGTGGAAAGAAGAAGTATACGAAGAAGAAGTCTACGAAGAAGAAACCTGCGAAGAAGAAGCCTGCGAAGAAGAAGTCTACGAAGAAGAAGCCTGCGAAGAAGAAGAAGCAAAAAGGTGGCGAATGAGGTCTTGTTAAGCTCCTTGAGAGTCAACAGAGCGGAGGCTGAGGCCCAGCCCGTAAAACCAACGAACAAGTTGGTGGGTGAGGTGGTATTGATCTTTCTATTCTTGAGAAAATGAAGAATAATTAACCTTATCACGGTGGTTGAGTTTTTGACCTATGTTTAAATATATTTAAACGTAGATTTTTTATAAAATTATCCTTTATAAAGCACCACGACATAATTAAAGATTGTAATAATGATGATTTAGGTAGCAGTTCTATGTAGAATAGTACTTAAATCTGAGAAATATTATCTTTAATATGGAATTAATTCATATTTCGCCTCGAGTTGTCGTCCTTGAGCGGTTTTCCTCAATTCGGGATTACTCAAATGCTCGACCACATTATTCACCACATCTTTATCTACCGGATCATCATGTTCGTCGAAATATTCGAAGTATTCTTGTTGATTTGGAAAGATTACATTACAATGTTGTTTCAGTTGCTGAAAAAACATTAGTCGTTCCTCATAAGAACATTTTTTAATAATTCCATAAGAAACTGGGTTAATACAGAAGCTTTGCAATATGAAAAATTTACAATCGATAGCTGTATTAATAACAAACAATTCTTTCCATAATTTTGGTGGAATATAATATCCAATTTGATTGAAATAAATTTGTTTTAAATTACTCGCCACTTCAGGCTCAACTAGATCATTATCAAAAAATTGTTTATTCTTCATACCAATTAATAGTTTAAAACCATCAATACTTATTTTTTTTAATCGTCCTTTAAAATATTCGCGGCATTCATGATAATCATTTTCGCTATTGTCACTCAAAGAATAAAACTCAGTGATACTGAGTGTAAAATCAATTAAATGATCGGCATCATGTCTAAATATGTAATTCAGAATGAATTTGTCAAAGAAATAAATAAATAGCCCCATATCTTTTCCAATAACATTTTTAATAATATATTTCATTATTTTGACGGTCCATAGATTTTCATCAAAATTGTCACATAAATTAATAATCATCTTTTTGTCCTCTGAAATTTTTTTGAGAACATTAATATTATTAACGATATATAATTTTTCAGTAATGAATTTTGAGGAAATACCATGTATTTTCTCTAAAATATCGATAATTACATCTACGTTAGACTTTTTCTTGGTTCCTCCTGAGGAATCATCTGTTTGTTTCCTTTTAGAACTCATTTTATTTTTATTCAAGTATTTTCAATACTATAGAAATATTAATCATTTTTTTCCCTTTTTCAAAATGAAATTTTTTATAAAAAAAAATAAAAATGAATATATTACCACTTAAAATTATATCAAATTATATAAATATATTAGAAATGAGCGAAAAAAAATTCGACTGGGAAAATGATACCTGGAAAATAATTGATAGATATTTCATGCAAGATAACGTAAAAGTACAACATCACATTAATTCATATAATCATTTTATGATCAATGAATTACCAAAGATCGTAAAAGAAAAAGAATTTCAAGTAAAAGTTTATGCTGATTATGATGATGAACATCAAGAGTATTTGAAGGAATATCAGGTGGAATTTGGAGATGTTTATATCAGTAAGCCAGTAATTCATGAAAATAATGGAACGACAAAGCCAATGTATCCGAATGATGCTCGATTAAGAAATCTTACATATGATGCTAATATTTATGTTGATATTAAACATCGATTGACATCGATTGATGAGAAAACGAGGGAGAAAGACGTAAAGGAATATCCTATGCTGCAGAAATTTGACTGTGGTAAGATTCCGGTAATGTTGAAGAGTAAATTCTGTATTCTATCAAATCAGGGCAATCTTACTCAAACTGAGATGGGAGAGGGATATTATGACCCTGGAGGTTATTTTATCATTAGAGGGAGTGAAAAGGCAATTGTTTGCCAAGAACGTAAGTTGGAGAATAAGGTTCATTGTTTTAAACAGAAATCATCACAAACGAAATATTCTCATGAATGTGAAATCTCATCTGTTCATCATGACAGTCCGTCATATGTGATTACTACTAAGGTTAAATTGAGTTCTAAGACGCATAAATATGGTAAAACTATTTATGTTAATATCAGATCTGTACGTACTGACATTCCTTTGGGAATTATTTTTAAAGCGTTAAACGTGATTAGTGATAAAAGTATTGTAGAAATGATTGTTAATGACCTTGATGCTAATAAAGATCTATTGGAATTACTGAATGGCAGTCTCTATGAGGCTTCTCCAATTACAAGTCAGAAAATGGCCTTGGAATATATTTCTAAGTTCATGACGACCATCCGAAAAGACATTGTCCAAAGTGATGAAAAGAAGACTAAATATACTTATAATAAGGTATTGGCGATGTTATTCCCTCATTTGGGTAATAATACAATTAAAAAGGCATATTTCCTTGGTTATATGGTTAAAAAGATGCTTAATACAGTTTTAGGAAAGGAAGAACATGATGATCGTGATTCATTTTTGAACAAGAAAATTGAGTCCACTGGTGAATTAGTTGGACAGCTTTTCCGAGCTCACTTTTCCAAATATGTAAAAGATGTGAAATCCAGTTTAGACAAAGATGCCAGAAATGGTCATATTGATGAATGTGGATATAATCTTAACAAGAAGTTTAAGCCAAATGATATTGAGGGTGGTATTAGATATGCATTTAGTACTGGTACATGGGGATCAAAGAATCAAGTAAAGAAGAAAAGCGGCATTGCCCATGTTCTTCAGCGACTTTCATCATTGGGTACTATTTCAGAACTAAGGCGAATTGTTGCACCACTTGATAAAACCAGTAAGCAAGTAGAAGTCCGTAAGTTGCACAGTTCTTCATGGGGCACAATTTGTCCTTTGGAGACTCCTGAGGGAGCACCGACTGGTCTTGTTAAGAATATGGCAATGACATGTAATATCACGGTTTCATCGGATCCATCTGTAATTAAGGCGTATCTTGATGATTTTGGAGTTGAACAATTAGAAACTGTGACACCTAGATCAATTCAATATAGTATTAAGGTATTTGTTAATGGAGATTGGTATGGACAAACTTTTAAGCCAAAGGAATTAGTGGATGAATTGCGTGTAATGAGGCGAAATGGTGTAATTAACATATTTACTTCTATCGCATGGAAGATTTGGTCTAATGAGATTCATATTCGAACTGATGGAGGGCGCATGTGTAGGCCATTGTATGTTGTTAAGGATAATAAGCTCGTACTTACACCGAAAAATCTCAAGGAAATTGAAGAAAAAGACATGAGATGGACGGATATTGTCAAATATAATTTGGAAACTGATGCTCCGCTCTGTGAGAATCCGGAGAAATTAACTGATGATAATTGCATTATTGAATATATTGATATTGATGAAACTGACACTTCTATGATTGCAATGAGTTATGAGGATATTTTGAAAAATAGCAAGGATAATGATTCATATAAGAATTACACTCATTGTGAGCTTCATCCAGCAATGATTCTCGGAGCACTTGTATCTGAGGTGTCTTGTTCGAATCATAATCAGGGTGTAAGAAATTGTTATCAGTCTTCTATGGGAAAACAAGCAATTGGCGTTTATTCTACTGCATTCAGAGAAAGAATGGATACAGCGGTTCATGTTCTTCATTATCCGCAAAAGCGTATTTGTAATACAAGGACTAGTAAGTATTTCCATAGTAATGAGGTTCCTCCGGGAGAGAATTGCATTGTGGCTATTGCTTGTTACACGGGATATAATATGGAAGATTCACTTATTTTTAGTCAGGGAGCAATTGATAGAGGTTTAATGCGATCGAATTATTATCGTACTTATCGTGATGAAGAGAAAAAGAATCAATCAACTCTTGAAGATGAGAAATTTGAAAAGCCTGAGAAGACTTATCCTAACGGAAAACCCAAGACTGAAAAGATGAGTTTTGGTTCATACGATAAACTAGATAAAAACGGATTCATTAAACCCGGAACTAAGGTAACAAGTAATGATGTTATTATCGGAAAAGTCATTCCCCTTAAGAATGCTGGTCAAGAAGAGACGAAATATCGTGATGCCAGTACAAAACTCAGGGCAAATGAAAGTGGAACGGTTGATAAAGTATATGTGGATAGAAATGCAGATGGATATAGATTTTGCAAAGTTCGTGTCAAAAGTGAGCGTATTCCTGAAATTGGTGATAAATTTGCCTCTTCTATGGGACAAAAAGGTACAATTAGTATGACTTATAATCAGGAAGACATGCCTTTTACTAAGGATGGTGTAGTGCCTGATCTTATTGTGAATCCTCATGCTATTCCGAGTCGTATGACTATTGGACAGCTAATTGAATGTGCTCTCAGTAAAATTGGTGCATTGCAGGGTATTGAGTTTGATGCGACTTCATTCCGTAATGTTGATATTGATGCAATTGGAGAATTAATGGGAAAATATGGTTTTAAAAAGAGTGGCAAGGAAGTAATGTACAACGGAAAAACCGGAGAACAAATCGAAGCAGATATCTTCATTGGTCCCACATTCTATTACCGACTCAAACATCTCGTAAAAGATAAGATTCACTCTCGCCTCTCAGGACCTCTTCAGCTCCTTACTCGCCAACCAGCTGAAGGTCGAGCAAGAGATGGTGGCTTACGCTTTGGTGAAATGGAAAAAGATTGCGAAAGTGTAACAACACTTATTGGTCTTTCTAATGGACTCTCGATAAAAATGGGTTCTATGGTAAATACCGGATGGAATGTATTGAGTTGGGATAATAAGACTAGGACTATTGTCAAAGCCAAACAAACACATTATATTGATAAAGGTAAGAGACCTTGTGTAGAATTAAGATTACAAGATGATCGAACACTAATTTTAACACCGGATCATCCACTATTAACAAGTACAGGAAAATGGATAAAGGCGATAGATCTTGATTTGGAAAATGATAAATTAATAGTAGGTATGAGATGTCCAGAAATGGATATTAAACAAGAAATTGATGAATGTGATGGATGGACATTAGAAGTTGGAGAATTAATGTTTAATACATATGATACGAAAGAATATCTCAGAACACTTGCATTTGTCCGTATTATTGGTCTATTAATCACAGATGGTCATATCACGAAAGACAGAAAAGCATCTATATTTTTGGGTCATAAATTAGATGTTGAACAAATACAAGATGATTTTAAGTTATTGGGATGCAATACCAAAGCTTACAGAAAAAAACATTGTTACACAATGGGAATTCCATGGGAATTGGCTGAACAATTTGTTCAGCTGAAAGGATTAGTATTCGGTAATAAAGTAGAGCAAGAATCTAAACTACCTGAATTTATACTTGATAAAGATTGCCCTAAACCCATATTGAGAGAATTTATGGCAGGAATGTTCGGCGGGGATGGCCATACATCTTGCTTGGGAATGCACAGAGGAAAACGCGATTTACTAACATCTGTGAGTTTCTCAGGATCTAAGGTAAAGTCACTTTTGGACTCATATAAGAAGCACATGGCACAAATTGCAGAATTACTAACGAGACTAGGTATTCCAGCTGATAAGATAACGATTCAGAAACCTAAGGTGATTTCTGATAGTAAAAATAAGGAGAAAAATGGAGATATTTGGGAAAAGAGATATGAAATAGTTTTACATATTGATATGGATTATATGATTTACTTTGCAGAGAAAATTGGTTTCAGGTACTGTTGCCACAAATCCCAACGTCTAGATGCAGCAATCTCATATAAACAATTGAGGAGAGGTGTTGTTCGACAGAGAAATTGGCTAATTAATCGTGTTGGTGAAATCACCAATTACATTGAACATAAGACTAAATTCCCTGATAAGAATATTAAAACTAAGAAAGCAATTGATCAAGCAGTTAAGGAACTGGAAGAATCAGAGGGCTTGCTTCATCCGTATGCAGTTCCGACTAAGAATAATATCTATGATGTATTGATTAGAGGATGTAAGTTTGGCAGTTTCAGGGGTAAATCATTCCCTATTGCTGGTGATTATATGAAAGAAATTGGAGCATTGGAATGGTTTGATGGTAATTTTGGAGTTGATGAAGATGCTGATGGATTACCAACAATGAATTTGAAGGTTATTTCCCGAAGGGATGTAGGAATGAAAGAAGTATGTGATATATCTGTTGAAGATACGCATTCGTTTTTGGCTGAAGGTGTTGTATCTCATAACTGTATGATTGGTCATGGAGCGGTACAATTCCTGAAGGAACGTATGTTTGATTGTAGTGATAAGTATTGTGTATGGATTGATAAAGAAACAGGTATGATTAGTCCAGTAAATCCAAAGAAGAATATTTATAAGTCGTTGTTTTCAGATAATACAACGAAGTTTGACAAGGTTAATCTGCCATATGCGTCGAAATTATTGGTTCAGGAGTTAATGAGTATGCACATCGTCCCTAGAATCAGAACCTAGACTTTGCCAGTCATCCTCATTAAAGTAGATATTATCCCATTGGTCTTCATCCACATCATTTTCTGATGCATCGTCTTCATGATCATCGACTGAGATTTCCTCATAATTACCCCAAAAACTATGGGATCTCATCATCATTTTTTCAATTTTTGGTTTAACAATTAATTTTAGATAATTCATAATGTGCTTATCTATAATTTCTTTTGGAGAAAGATTTGGATTAAAATCATCAATTTCTTGTCCATCTTCAAGGATTTTGTCGATACAATCATCACCAAATATGAATAAGACATCTTTATCATTCATATTATTGCATCTGATGCATTTAATTTTAAGTTCTTGAGTAACTATTTTTACTTCATAATCAGTATCTCTTATTTTTAAAGTAATAAAGGCACCGTTATCATCATGAATGAGCTGAATATCACAATCATATATAGTGGGTTTTGAGCCTCCTCCTCCTTCACATTTCGGATAAATAACAATTGATTTTTCGGTAAAAGTAACCTCGTCCATTTTTTATTTATAATAAAATAAAACTAATTCTATAATTAATTTAATCAGTTTTTCTTAGGAAATTTATTATATAATATACCAGCGTATTCACTTATATTATCCATATTTTCCATTAATCTTTCTAACCATGCTTTTGCCAATGAATATTTATCATAAAGTGTATTGCCGATCTTTTCTTCTTTTAGATTAGCCAAATTATAAACAGCACGGCACAAAGCCATCAAATGCAATACACATATATCCTCATCGCCATCAATATATAAATGACATGATTCTAATTGATTTTCCAATCGGGCAATATAAGTAGAACATGACCAACGTCTACTTGACCAATGTATTAAAATACGACTTAAATCTTCTTTATAACTTAATTCTTGAATAAATTCATTCATCTTTAGGAAGAAACTTTCCATCCCAGACGATGTGTTTCTCATTTGGATCAATGTTTCGAATGATATTTTTGATGATGTTGCCATTATTTACTATAATGTCAGATTCTCTCACACGCCCCTCGGACGAAGCACCAAGACCATAATTGAAACAATACAACCAGCATTTGTGTTCCTCTGACCAACTTGGCTGAGAATTCCAATTAATGAAACCATGTTTTCCTGATCTGGTTGTAACATCCATCATTTTTGTGTATTTTGGAGAAGGGCGTTTTTCCATGTTTTTTTATAAATATATTAAAATTATGTTTTTAACTATTTTTTCATCAATTTTTTTTAGTTGCAATCTTTTTAGTCGATTATTTATTTCAGCTAAAGTGTTTTTTGCAATCTTTTTAGTTGGCGATTTATTCGCCAACGCTTAAAAAGATTATCCGAACCTACTTCGCATTTCTGAATATGATAATTGACGTCCACTGTATTGATCTGTAAAAACATGTTTAACAAATGCCTTTTCTCCGTTTTTCACCAAAACATTCAAAGCTTTTTTATTGGCTTCGTCCATTACTGGTTTTTTCTCAGAACTATTTTTAGTAGGCTTAACTTCTTTTTTTTCAATTGTTTTGTCCATTATTTTTATAAAATATATATAAAAATAATCTTTAAGTGACTAACAATATTTACATGAATATCTAAACATACATAATTCTCCACAGCGCTTACAAGTTGTACTTCCACTAGATGAATGAATTAAGTAACAAATCTTTCTATTTCCACAGACTCTACATCGACAACTGGTATTGGATAACGATATAATATGATTACATTCAAAATTTTTATAATATTCTTTAAGAAGATCATTCCAAATCTTCTTGATCCGGCAACGCATAGTCAGTTTCTTTATTTTCTTTCTTTTGTCCAAATAAGGCTTTGCTATATTCTTCAGTTCGTTTATATTAGCGTCATTATCTAAGGATGTATAGAGTAAAGTTTTAAACTTTTCTAAATATTTTTTCTCTTGAATGTCCAACATATCCATTTATGAGAAAAAAATAATCTCAAAATAACGAATATTACATGCACTCATGAATAAACATTAAACGTCATGTATGAATCATTTCAAAAAAAAACTGATAGTTAATTTTTTTCGATTTTATTTCTCTTGTATTCTACTGAGAATTATTAGGAGCTTGCTCTCGGTAGTTCTCATGAGGATTGAAGAAGCTTGCTTCTGATGTTCTCACCGTTCAGTGATTGATATTGCCTTCGGGTAATATTATTTATTGGGCATTACCAGATTCTGGGCTTGCTCAGGATTTGGTCGATTAATGCCTTCGGGTATTGATTATAAAACTTTCTTCATTATGATAAATTAACGCTTGAATATATAATTTAATATTGGTATTACACCCGACCCCCCCTATTTTAATCTGTTATAAAACACGACATATTGTTATAATCAATTATTCATAATTTTTGATCAATATAAAACAAACAATTGTCTTTTTTCTACAATATTCTTGGCACATAGGGTAACCTATACGGCATCAAGCCTTAATGAAAATTATCTTATGGTCGTGTTCAATG